>Ga0114960_10004579_pt1 | contig 10338 bp, 8 predicted proteins | sample C_130625_MF_Meta_FD_92637 | JGI IMG/M metagenome (GOLD analysis project Ga0114960, IMG submission 92637) | Freshwater microbial communities from Lake Croche, Canada to study carbon cycling - C_130625_MF_MetaG | ecosystem: Environmental > Aquatic > Freshwater > Lake | place: Lake Croche, Canada...
TGTTACCAGTTACGGTCTCAAAATTAAAAAACTTATAAAATAATTTGTGACCGTAACTATTTGAAATAAAACTTAAAATATTTAAAAAATCCGGCACCATATATGCAGTCAAACTATTTTATTATTTAATTTTCAACGAGAGCATAAACCCCGGGCAGCAAAGCGCGTAAAATTTTTCATAAAATAACATCATAAATCGTAAGAAACATTATAAATCGTTTTAAAAATAGTATTTTTATTTTACATCTTATATATTTTCAGATGTGAAATAAAATCTAATGTGAAATTGTGTTAAAATAAAAAAAAATTTTTTTTTTTTGAAATTATATTTAGGAAACGGCCGTCCAGGCCTAGCAACGAGTTGCGTTTCCTAAATATAACACGCGAAATGCTCTCATTTTTACTTTTTAAAATTTTTTATATATTCGTCCGTCTCTTTATATATGTCGTATCCCCTGGAATCTCCTCTTTTTGTTATTTTTTTGTGTTTCATCAATACAGATACTACCTGCCAAGGACGAATATTGTTTATTAAACTAATTTCTATGATATTTTTCTTTATATCTTCATAATCTTGTAATATTTTGTTATCTTGGTCCTCGTCAAAATAATATTGACTTAATTTTTCGGTTTTTACAATTTTTTCAGGTTTTTCTTTTTTGAAAAAGGGTTCAATCAAAATATTCTCGTTACCCTGTGATTTAAATCGAAACCCTATAAACTCAACCGCTCCTTTCTTGGATTTTCCTGTATAGGTAGAACCGTCTAATATACTCGTAATTTCATTTTTAAACTGATCAATTGTAAGCTTATTTTCTACAATATATTCTTTATTTTCTCTCTTGAATTTATTCCATAACTCTGAAGAGGTTAATTTACTTTCATCTCCTATATATTCTACACATGAATCAAACCATTCACTGATTTTACCGTTTGATAAAAATTTTTTTGAAATTATTTCGTTTGAAACCAATGATAACATTTCTAACAAATCACTGTTCATATGTTTTAGAATATTGAATGATGCATTTACACTCTTTCGAATTTCAGAAGCCCTCTCTTGTAGATTTTTTATTTGTTTTTGCAAAACATAATCTTTCTCTCTGTATTGCTCTAGCTCGCCATCTTCTTTATTTATATTTTTTGTAAGTTTATAAAATTCATTACACATCAACCATGCCTGTCTCAAAATATTTTTTGGATCTTTATTTTCTAATAAATTATTGATACATAATATACACTTAAAACCAATATCGGTAGTTACCCATTTAGTTGTTATTGGAAATCGGTTACAATCAGATATATCTGTGTTTAATGATACTAACCAAGCAAAATTCATATTCGCATTCACCATTAAATCTGATTCTATTTTCAATACTTCTTTTTTTTGAACATTTGTTGAATAATTTTTTGAATCTACAAGAATATTAAATTCTTCGAAAAATAAATGAAAATCCCCCTTGTGTGCCTGTTTCGCTTTGTTTTCTATTCTATAACCCGCAAAATCTTTGAAGGTATCTGATAAATATTCGAAAATGTTCTCTCCGTCATCTCCAATCGCAATAGATGATTTTGTAATATTTTTGCTTATTAACTTTTCCGCCTTGTCGAAAACTTCTCGATTCAATTGATTTTGTCTATCCTTTTCATTCAATAACACGTCGTATTTTTCTTTTACTTTGTTGATTTCATTTTGTATAATGTCATTATTTTCCGACTCGTAGATTTTCAACTGTTGCTTTGAAATATCTAATTGCTTTTTTAATTGTTCTAATTGACCTTCGTACATTTTTGAAATCTGCTCCTCCATTTTTTTTGTTATTTCTTTTTGTACAATTATATCGAGCTCCATTTTTTGGATTTCCTCTTTTGATTCGGCTTTTATCTTATTATAAATTTCCTGTTGAGAGAACCCTGCCATAGCAATTCTACCCCTTTTTAAACACTCGCTGCCTATACTCAGCATCAAATAATTTTCTTCAGGGGAAAATTCGTTAATAACTTCTTGGATATTTTCATTACTTGGAATCGTGATTGAAATAACCTTGGTAGATAGCATATAGAACTATATATATTTGTATTTAATTGATATATATAGTATTTATAAAGAGAGAAAAATCAATTGAATCAAGTTTGTTTCGGTATAACCACTTCTTTGGCGACATTTTTTATAATCTTGTTGAAATTTGTTTCGTCCTCCTCCTCTGTAAATCCTCCCATGGAATGATTAATAATCTTCATATATTCTTCGCTTACCGTAGATTCTGCATCGGTATAATCAGGATTTTCATGCTGCCAATCGGAAATTTGTTGTACATTTTTGTGCGCAATATGTTTTATCGCATACTTTATTTTTGTATTTTCTTCATTCTCCTTTTCCCATATACCTTCATCTTTGACATATAAGGTTTCTCTCTTTAGATCGCTGCAATGAATTGGTCTTTTGAAAACATCTAGGTCTTTTAGACCATTAACAAAGACCTTGCTAATTCCTTCTGCGTATCCAATTTTTCCCACCGTCTCCAAATCGCTCAGTTGAAGTGTTAAAGATTTAACAAAATCCATAATATTCATCGCGTCTTTGCATTGCTCGTTCAAAAAGAAGTTTAAATTGAATTTGTTGTTTGTTGTGTTGTTGGAATTGGTGACCACCATCTTTTCCTTCGATAACTCCAGCACTTGTTTTTGTAGTTCTTGGTTTTGTTTTACAACGTCAAAAACTAGGTTTGTAAGTTTTTCAATCTGGTTAGGTTGCACATCTTCAACAAATAAATCATTCGTTTTTATAATTTTGCATTCTTTTTGGTGTTTATGAAGGCTTTGTCTATGTTTATATTTTCGACCACAATCACAATTAAAGTCAGTTTTGGCATTTTTTTGTAAGTCGTTTGTAAGTATTTGGTGCCGTCGAGTAGAAAGATGTTTTAAAAAATTGCTATTTTTGCAGCATTTGAAGTCACACTTTTCACAATAAAAAATATCGGCATTTTTCGTGTCAGCCATTGTAAGTCTTAATAAGGCTTCAGAAAAAGTGCCTAAACGGTTTCCGCGAAAAAACATATAAAATTTATAATAACAAATATAATTGTCTTATTTTTTCTTGAGACGATTATGATGCGAGTTTGGATTTCGGCATTTTTCTCTTCTTTTTTGTAAGTATTTTGGTGCCTCGTCTCGAAACTTTTTATCTTTTTTTTCTATTCTCGACCATTCTACGTAAGATGGATTATTTAAGTTTTTTACCGGCATTTTTTGTGTCAGCCATCGAAGCCTTACAAATAAAATGCCAGAAACCCTTTTCAAAAATTGGGTAAAATTTCCAATCACAAATAATTTTTCTCAAAAAACTTTTAAGAGCAATATGCTCTGGTGCAAAAAATGCATATTTTTTTCCCAAAAGTAATTTTGACTTTTCGATTTTGGACAAAAAAAATGTCCAAAATCGATTTTCTGAATTGACTTTCGGCGAAAAAATATACATGTTCTTTAAACTAACTTTTAATATATATTATTTTCGGCTTAAAGACCCCGCGTGGGGGCGGTGCAAGCTTTTCTCTCAAGGATTTATATGGAGAAACCATCTTTTGTTTATTTATTGGAATCGAGTGATGGCGCAACCTATATAGGCGCAACGATAGATGTGGATCGCCGTTTAAGACAACATAATAAAGAAATAAAAGGTGGGGCGCATGCAACCGGAAATAAGGTTGCAAAAGGGGAATCTTGGTCGAGAATTTGTTATGTTCAAGGATTTCCAGATTGGACTGCGGCTTTACAATTTGAGTGGCGATGGAAACAATTATCCAGAAAGTTGCCCTCTAAGATGCAGCCTTTAGAGAGAAGAATGATGGCATTAAAACAACTATTGGCACTTGAAAGACCAACTACAAAAGCGGTTGCTTATTTAGAGTGGTCGGTGGAACCGGAAATTAAGTGGGAATCTGACTTTGCAGAGCAAGGATTTATCTCGTTATAAAAAATCGGTGTATTTATAACCGATATGTGGGCAAGCATTTTATAATATTTTTATAATTTAAATGCCGGTTTTTTTATATTATGATAAAAAAATACATTCCGACGTGATTACCAATATCAGTACAGATTTGACAAATAACGGGTTTCGCGGCCAAATTGCGATTATTACCAACTCTTTATATCGAGAGAAGACCTTTCAAACTATAGCCGGTACAAAAATTCAATATAAAACAACATTTATAGATAAATTCGGGTCAAATGTTATATTTAATCTATATTCTGTTTATTATTTTGAGGACGGTTCCTTTCAAGTGGGGGGAAATTTATACAATCCTTGTTTGAATGAAAAATATTCAGAAACACAAAAAATTATTTCTGGAACTGGATTATATTCTAATATGGAAGGAGAGGTCACAATACACTCGAAAAGCAATTGTCGAACTATAGAAATAAATATGTTGAAAACAAATATAAACACTTGACGATGTTGAATATATAATATGCGCTTCTTTACTGCTATATTGTTTTCAACAATTGCTTTTTTTTCTCGCGCTACGGATGTATGTCGGGCAGAAAATGCATGTGTTAGCTTTTCAGTAACCTCTGGAACAGGTTGCGCTTGGATGTGCAATTATTGTGCAAATTCACTTGGAACAAATAATTACTATTTTACGGATGGTGTTTGTAAATATCAGGATGGTGGTTGCGTCGGAAATCCCCAGGCCGGAGTGCAATATACATGCTGTTCTGTATAAATTCAATACCAAACTAAATAATTTGTTATTGAATATTGCTCTTATAAATGGACAATCCCGCTAATCCATTTTTATTGAAGCGGCTGTACAAAATCGCCAATCTTCCTTGGAGAGATTTTGATAAAGAAAATAAAAGAACTGAAATAAGTCCGGGATTACGAAGTAATAATCCGAGAGAAGAATGTGAATTATATCCGGCAATACCCATAACAGGAGATGGTAATCTCTGTAAAACGGCAAAAAGCATGATTGCAATGAATCCTTGAAGAGCCAATTGAGATAGAACAAATATTGCTAATGTATGGGTCGATAATTTTTCTGTATAATTAAAATTAAATGGTGGTAATAAATATCCATCTATTAATGTAGCCAAACTAAAAGAACATATGCTATATATAATACTAACCCACAAATAGTCAATAAATGCCAAAGGATATTGAATTGGCGGGAAAGAAAGTGGTCCGCGAATTTCGGTCTCTATTATTATTTCTTTTGATTTTGTCATGCCTACTATAAAAGGATAAAAAAATATGTTGAATCAATATTGTAATTTTTCATGTATTCCAAAATTTAACCAATGATAAATGGCTTCACTTTCACTGGTAATCATTGGAGCTAAATTCTCATTTTTTTTGATATATTTAACCCAATTGAAATCATCAGGTACATTGTACTGTTTTTTACCGTTATTCAACCAGTGTTCAAATGCGTCCTCTTTTGTAATTATTCCAACAGAATGAAGATTTAAATTTCCGATATAAGAACACCAATCAAACGTACCAGTTCGACCCTCCTTTTTTCCAATTTTTAACCAATGATCCAATGCGCCTTCTTCAGTTTTTACATGTGACAAGTCTTTGTAATTATTAATGTAAAAGAACCAATCAAAACCAGATATTATATTCGAATCGGAACAAGTCCTCCGAATAGATGATTTCAGATCAATAGAAAAATATTTTCTTCCTTCTTTCTTGCCATAATTTGTCCAATGACACCACGCCTCATCGATTGTTTCAATTAAATACAGATCACTATAATTATCTTTATATTTTATCCAATCAAATCTGTATTTTATTTCTTCTTCTGGGTTACCTAATCCTCGTATTTCTAGATCGGGTAATGCGGTGTCGTCTAAATTCGTTTTCTTGGAAAAATATTTTCGACCTTCCAGTTTTCCATAATTTTTCCAATGATTCCAAGCCTCATTAAAAGAATTAAACGACGATAGATCAGAGTAAAAATTTTTATAACTAATCCAATCGAAATTTTTTCTCTCGTTAGAGTTTTGGGAATCACATCTTAATGAAAAAAATTTACGCTTTTCCAGTTTTCCGCAATTAATCCAATGGTTCCAAGCGGTATATTTATCGGAAATATGTGCAAGATCAGTATTTTCTGATATGTATGTTTCCCAATCGAACGTTTCTTGAGAGATGTCAAAATATATTCTAGATTCATTTTTACCATGATTTATCCAATGATTCCATGCGTCGTCTAGTGTCGCAATCAGTGATAAATCACTATAAAAAGAAACATATCCCTCCCAATCGAAATTTTCATGTTCTATTTTATTAATTTTTTCGTATTCTTCGGATTTACAAAAAAAAGGATTTGAAACAATGATAATTCCCACGTTTTTATTTGTTGTATTTGAAAAACCATCAAACGGAACAAGTTTTTTGTTTGAAAACTCGCCATTCATTCCTATCCACTCAAATTCAATATTGTATCTTTGAACGAATTCATAGAAAGCTTTTAGTTCGTGGAGACGATAGTTTGTACAGTTGATTAATTTTCCAAAGACAATGATTGTCCCCTTTTTAATATATTTATACAACTCGTCAAAAATTTGATAGGTTGATCTATAAACATCGCAGTCAATATGCAAGAATGATATGAAATTTTCTTTCAAGTGCAAACTTTTAAAAGAGGGAATTGTATCCGAAAACCATCCTTCTATAATTTCAACATTTTTATTCAAATCTTCTGGTTTTTTGAAATGCTGTTCTTCATTCAAACTATTTTGATATGGCATAAAACTGTCAAATGAATAGACAGTACTTTCTGAATAGTGTGATATATGATTCGTTGAAATTCCGCTTCCTGTACCAAATTCCAACCATAGTCCGTCTGTTTCGATCAAATTATTAACTAATAAATGAAGAAGAACATTTTTTTCAAGGTTAGGAATTTTATTTTCCATATTTTTAATAAATGTCTCATATGATACCCCCCCCGGAAATTTTTCGACTTGCATATTTGTATTTATAAAAACATCCGAAGACTTCATTGTATTATAAAAATCAGTGTGATTACTCCCCTTTAAACATTCTTGTTTATTATTTTTACATTCTTTACAATCAATGTAGTTTCCATAGCGACAATCTTTTAGTTTTTCTAACTTGTAAATAGCGAGACCATTAAAAGCTGATTTTACCTTTATGGGGGTTTTTGTATCTCTCAACAAAGAAGTAAATTGAGAGACCTGCTTTTCAAACTCTTTTTCACGTTTTGCACATCCAAACATGTCTTTGTTAAATATTGATGGCTCGCAATAAAGTGTTTGATAGTCATAATACTGTTTATTTCTTCCAACACAAGAAATAGCGTCCCATGTGTGTCGAAAAGAATCACATATTCCGTCAAAATTTATAGACCATAAATCGTTGAATTCACATTCTATTGCGTAGGTATATTCTTTATCTAAATTTTTAGTGGTTATATGTTCCAATATCGCATTTCTACAATGAGAAGTTCTATGAGATTTTGAAGAAAAATCCTTGCTACCGTAATCGGAAAAAATTGAATATTTTTCTATATTTTTAGTGCTCTTTTTAATCCAATTTTGTAAAAGTTTTCTAGTATTGTCAGTCGATGCATCTTCTATTACAATTACACAAACCTTCTTAAAACACAATGTGAATAATTCAATATTGGATACAATTGTTAAAAAATGTTTAGAACAGTTTTGCATAGAACCATATATCAAAATATCCAAATCGAGTGCTTTCATTGTTTAGTAATTATATATATTATTAATAAAATATTTATATTTATATAACAAATAACATTTATGGAAAAAATAAATAATTGTGAAATGACACCATTAACCGATAAACCGGAGTATTTGTCTAATATTTTTACAAATGAAAAATACAAAAACTTTGACTGGAAAACGTATATTGTTCTTAATAAAGGATTAAGTTTTTTAAAAACTAAAGAGGAAGCGTGGCTTGATTGGCTGAATAATGGAATAAAAGATAAAAGATATTTTTGCACGATAAATGATTTAGATGACAAGAAAATAGAATTTTCATTGTTGTATGATAGTTTTGATTGGAAATATTACATTGAATATTATAATGAAGTTTCGATAAAAAATATACCCGATAAAATTTCTGCATGGAATTATTGGTTTGAAACGGGAAGGAAAAATAATCACCACTTTTTCAAATTGCCACAAAAAGAAAAAATACTTTACGAAAAGTTTGACTGGGTTACATATATTACGATAAATGAGGATTTAAAGTACATGGATAGGAATAAGGCGTGGGCGCACTGGGTAAATTATGGCCAGGAAGAAAATCGACCATTTAGTCGAATCAATAATACATGTATTCACCGAGCGCGCTTTGGAAATTTATTTTTTATAAATATGGCATTTCATTTTTTGGCAATTAAAGATAATTTAAATATTACTTACAAGTACTATAAACAATTTAAGGAACTTGGAATTCAATTTTTCATAGGTGAAAAAACATATGAAGACGATAAATACATATCAGACTCTGATTTTTTATCAATTATTCAAGGTAATGAGAAACTGGAAAAGAATATTGTTATTGATATTAAAAATTTTTTCTGTCAGACTAAAGATTTCTGTTTTTTTATAAAAGAAAATTTTAATAAAGTATTTAAGGAATCTGTTATCAAAAAGAATATATTTAAAGATCGGTACAATAATAATAATGATGTATTTTTACATGTTCGTTTGGGGGATGTTACAAACGAAGAATACAAGATAGGCAATTTTTATTATTATGACGGTATTCTCTCAAAGTTAGTTTTTGATAAAGGTTACATTTCAAGCGATTCAATCGATGATGATATTTGTAAGATACTTATCAAAAGATACAATTTACAGATTATCGATTTTGAAGAAGTTTCAACAATAATGTTTGCAACAACTTGCAAATATTTATTACTATCTGGGGGAACTTTTTCCTGGCTATTAGGATTTTTGGCTTTTTATTCTAAAACGGTGTATTATCCAACAAGGAAAAACACATGGTATGATGATATATTTGTATTCGATGAATGGGTTCCAGTAATGATTTACGAATAATTTTATTATTAACATTTATAATACGTTTAACAAAAAAAAATTATATTTTATCATATTATAAATATGGGAGACGAAAAAAAATTTTTAACCTTTGACTGGGAAACTTATTATGATAATTATAGAGAAATAATAACTGCAGATTTAGAAATAGATATAAAAAGCAGAGATATTACTTGGCACCATTGGAAACAGTTTGGAGAGAGACAAAATTTTAAATATTTTGAGTTGAATAATTCCGCAAAAATACCTTCAATAAACCCGCTTGATTCAAATGATGAATATATTCGTTTTGATTATGACACTTATATGATGTTGTATTCTGATTTGGATACTGTGGTAAAGACCAAAGAAGAGGCTTGGAATCATTGGACAAAATATGGGAAAAAAGAAGGAAGAATTTGGAATATAAGTGAGAACTGGAAATCATATGCGGATAGTTACCCCGATTTACAAAGGTCTATTAAAAATGATAAAGACGCATGGGAACATTGGATAAATCATGGAAAAAATGAAGGGAGAAAATGGAAACTATCGGAAAGCGATATTCATAAAAAAATGAAAAATGTGAAAGGAACTCACGAAAACGATCTTGTTAAAAAAATAGAAAATATGAGAGAAACAGAAAGCTTGTCCGAATCCGAAGATTTACTCTGGGAAACTATTGAAAAGCTAGAAAATAGCTCCGGAAAGAAAGAATTCGAATGGGGACTTTTAGAATCCGTTAATGATTATGATGTTTTTGACTGGAAAAATTACATTAAAAACTATCCGGACCTCTCTCATTTTGTACATAAAGTTGATGCATGGAAACACTGGATAAAATTTGGAAAAGAGGAAGGTAGAACTTATGGAAAGATAGACGTTCTTAAAAATCCTTTAAAAACTATCGAGGAAAAAATAAATGAAGAGTTGGCTAATTTTGATTGGGAAAAGTATGTCAATAAATATGGAGACTTGAAGACAATAAACTCAAAAGATGCCGCGTGGAATCATTGGATAACTCACGGTAAAAAAGAATTGAGAACTTATTATTCCTTATTAGAATCTGGAAATAAAAGTGCGGAAGATTATTACAATAAAATACCAAGTAATCACTGGATAAAATATATTGATAATTTTTGTAATGGAATTGATGATTTTGACTGGAATACATATGTCGCAAATTACGACGATATTTCTCATTTGACAACCAAAGAAGACGCGTGGGAACATTGGATTTTTTGTGGAAAACTAGAGGGCCGAACTACCGTTAATTTAGATGAA
>Ga0114960_10004583_pt1 | contig 10334 bp, 9 predicted proteins | sample C_130625_MF_Meta_FD_92637 | JGI IMG/M metagenome (GOLD analysis project Ga0114960, IMG submission 92637) | Freshwater microbial communities from Lake Croche, Canada to study carbon cycling - C_130625_MF_MetaG | ecosystem: Environmental > Aquatic > Freshwater > Lake | place: Lake Croche, Canada...
CACTCATTACCATCAAAGAAATTAGTGCGGCCATTAATTTGTCCATGAGTCCCATTCATGATCGAATCAAAAGATTGGAACAGGAAGGCATTATTCAGAAATACGTGACTTTATTAGATCGAAAAAAATTAGACCTTGGCTTAGTAGTGCATTGTCAAGTAACCTTAGACAAACAAACCAGAAATAATTTTTCTGAATTTGAAAAAACCATTGCCCAATTTCCAGAAATTATCTCCTGTAGTTTAGTATCAGGCAGCTTTGATTATTATTTAAAATTAGTCACCAAGGATGTGGAGACCTACAATAAGTTTTATCAAGAAAAATTAGCAGTACTGCCCATGGTGGCACATATCAATAGTTTGTTTGTGATGGATGAAATAAAAATAACTACTGAGCTGCCACTTTAGATTAACTAAGCATAATAAATAACTATGTATAATATACCTCATTTTAAAGCCAAGGATCATCAAGAAGTGTTGGACTTTATGCATGCCCATCCATTTGTAAGTATTTGTGGGGTTGACCAAACAGGCTTTCCAGTGGCTACACAGGTACCCGTTTTATTAACCATTGAAGAAGATAAAATTATTATTAGTGGGCATGTGATGCGCAAGCAAGAACATACCCTTGCTTTTGAAATGAATAATAAAGTATTAGTCCTATTCTCTGGGCCATCGGCCTTTGTAAGTGCGAATTGGTATACCACAAAGAATATGGGTAGCACTTGGAATTATCAATCCGTGCAAGCAAAAGGTAGTTTAGAAATTAAAGATGAAAAGCATTTATATCATTTATTAGAAAAGCTTACACTGCATTTTGAAAAAGATGCTAATTCGCCTACACAAGTAAAAAATTTATCGGCCGAATATATGGAGCAAAATATGAAGGCCATTTATTCTTTCGATATAATAGTGAGTGATTTACAACATGTTTTTAAACTAAGTCAGAACAGAGACGAGGCTTCTAAAGCCAGTATTCACTCGGAATTAAGTAAGGGAGATGCAGCTTGTAAGCATATGGCTGCTGCAATGAAAAGACCGAAATAATTCCAAAATAATTAGAGTAATTAAAATATTCTATTTTTTCGAAGGCTGAATCAAGTCCCATAAATTTCCATAAATATCTTTGAATACGGCCACCGTTCCATAGTCTTCCACATGGGGTGCAATGGTAAATTCAATTCCTTTGGAAATATAATTTTGATAATCTCTTTCAAAATTATCGGTATGTAAAAATAAAAATACACGACCACCTGTTTGGTAACCAATAAATTTTTCTTGTTCAGGCGTGGCAGCTTTGGCAAGTAATAACATACAACCATTTTCTGCACCAGCAGGCTGCACCATCACCCATCTTTTGGTTGCAGATAATACGGTGTCTTCAATTAATTTAAAACCTAAAGTAGAAGTATAATAAGCAATGGCTTCGTCGTAATCAGGAACCACTACTGCAATATGTGCTAGGCTTTGTTTCATCTTTCAAAGATACAATTAATTAAAATCTTTCTTTACCTTCATCATTCTATTTATGCTTAAAAATTACAAAACCCATGGCTGCTGTTAAAAATTTAATCTTCGATTTAGGCAATGTCTTATACGATATTGATTTTAAATTAATGAACCAGGCTTTTGCCTCCATTGGCATCGAAGGTTTTGATCAGCATTTTACTTTGAACAAATCACACCAATTATTTTTAGACCTGGAAATGGGCTTGATCAATGAAGCGGCATTTTATGATGGGGTAAGGGCTTTGGCCAATTTGCCTTTAACCAATCCGCAAATTCGATTTGCTTGGAACGCCTTATTGGTAGGCTTTAGAAAAAACAGCATTCAATGGATCATGGACAACAATATTAAATACAATACTTTTTTATATTCCAATACCAATCAAATTCACCATGACCATTTTATAGTAGAATTTGAAAATAAGGTAGCCAATTATCCTTTTGTGTCCCTTTTTAAGACGCCCTATTATTCTCATGAAATGCATATGCGCAAACCTGATCCAATATCTTTTACCTATATAGTAGAGAAGGAGGGCTTGATTGCAAGCGAAACCCTATTTATTGACGACAACGAACCCAATATCATTGCAGCGGCCTCGGTGGGGCTTCAAGTACTTCATTTAAAAGAAGGGATGAGGGTGGAAAAGGATATCGCTGCTTGTTTATAGGACTGCTTATTAAAAGCTTATTTCTTTGTTCTATTTCTCCTTAACTTCCTCAAATTCAATGTATTCTGCCTCCATTGGGGCCTCTTTTTTAGCTGTTGTGGCCTTGACAGTAGTAGCCTCTTGTGCTTTTCTCATGGCTTCAGCCTGTTGCTTTTGCATTTGCTCCATATTCTGTCTTACGCTTTTCACCCCTTTAGTTACTGGTACCACGACTTGGAAGATTACTTTGTATAAAAAGTAAATCAAGAACCCATATATAATAAACTTCGTCATACTGCAAAAATAAGGCCCTTGCCAATATTTTTGGGATATTTCATCCTGTTTTATTACCTTTGGTACAGAATAGAAGAAAATGTGAAGGGAACGATTTCGTTCCCTTCTTCTTTTTTAAGTATGCAAGCAAACGAGATCATAGACTTAGTGAATCCAATTTTGGAACAACTTCTTAAAGAGGAGCCCAACTATTTCTGTGTTCAGATAAAAGTAAAGCCGACCAATAATATCAAGATATTCTTGGACGGCGATCAAGGCCTGCCAATTGAAAAGTGCACTTTTATTAATAGGAAACTATACCGCATTATGGAAGAAGCGGCCTGGTTTCCGGAAGGCGACTTCTCTTTAGAAGTTTCTTCCCCAGGTATCGATGAGCCGCTTTTATTGAATCGTCAGTATGTAAAAAACATAGGACGAAAAGTAGAAGTAACATTGATAGACGAAAGCCTTAAAGAAGGGCTTTTAAAAACAGTAACAGAAAAAGATATTTTATTAGAATGGACAGAAGGAAAAGGTAAGAAAGCAGTAGTGCAAGAATTACTCATCCCTTTTGAACAAATAAAAACAACCATAGTACAAATTCAATTTTAACAAACAAAAAATCAGGCAGAAGTCTGAAAAAAAATTATGTTATGGCAAGTATAAATTTGATTGAAGCCTTTCAGGAGTTTAAAGACGCAGAAAGCATTGATCGCCCTACGATGATGAAAGTAGTAGAAGATGTATTCAAAACCTTATTGAGAAAAAAATACGGTAGCGATGAAAACTTCGATGTAATCGTTAACGCTGAAAAAGGTGACTTGGAAATTATTCGTCGACGTCAAATTAGAGACGATGATGATGTAGACAATCCATTAGAAGAAGTGTCTTATTCTGAAGCAATAAAAATTCAACCTGACTATGAAGTAGGTGAAGATTTATTAGAAGAAGTAGACATCTTGGACTTTGGAAGAAGAGCCATCCTAGCGGCCAAGCAAACCTTGGCTTCTCGTATCAACGACTTGAAGAAAAATGCTTTAGTGAAAAAATATTCTGATAGAATTGGCGAAATCATCAACGCTGAAATTTATCAGGTTTGGAAAAAAGAGGTGTTGTTGTTAGACGAGGAAGGCAATGAATTGATTTTACCTAAGTCGGAGCAAATTCCTCAAGATTTTTTCAAAAAAGGAGAAAACATTAGATCGGTGATTGCAAGAGTGGATATGAAAAACAATTCACCAGTAATTATCTTATCTAGAACCAGCCCCTTATTCTTAGCTAAATTATTAGAAATAGAAGTGCCTGAAATTTTTGATGGCTTAATTACCATTAAGAAAATTGTACGTGAGCCAGGAGAGCGTGCGAAAGTAGCGGTTGAATCATTTGATGATAGAATTGATCCAGTGGGCGCTTGTGTAGGTATGAAAGGAAGTCGTATTCATGGTATCGTAAGGGAATTGAAAAATGAAAATATTGATGTTATTAATTTTACGACCAATACGCAATTATTAATTCAACGTTCTTTGACTCCTTCAAAAATTAGTTACATGAACATTGATACAGAAAAAATGCATGTAGATGTTTATTTGAAAGCAGATCAGGTTTCATTGGCCATTGGTCGCAGAGGGGTGAATATTAAATTGGCTTCTGAGTTAACCGGCTATGAATTAGATGTGTACCGTGAAGACGAAGAAATTGTGGATGAATTTGATATTGATTTGGATGAATTTAGCGATGAAATTGAAACATGGATCATTGATGAATTTAAGCGTGTAGGTTGCGATACGGCAAGAAGCGTATTGAATTTAGGTGCAGAAGAATTAGAAAAAAGAACAGATTTGGAAAAAGAAACGATTGCAGATGTACGTCGAATCTTACAAGAAGAGTTTGATAAAGGGGAATAACCTTTAATTTTTGAAAGTATATTTGTATTAGAGGAATCGTTCCGTCAAATCGGGACAAAAAACAACAGAATGTCAGAATTGAAATTACCAAGATTGTTAGCAGCTGCTAAAGAGTTCAACGTCGGTCAAGATACCTTGATTGAATTCTTAGTGAAAAAAGGTTTTCCCAAAGACGACCTTAAACCTACGGCTAAATTAACTGAGGATCAGTATTATTCTTTGCAAGCAGAGTTTCAAAGTGATAAAGTAGCTAGAAACAAAGCAGACCATGTAGAATTGCCTAAGAATGCTGTGGCCGATAAAGACAAGGCGAAAAAACCTGTTGTGGCTGAAGTAGAAGCACCAAAAGAGGAAGCTGCCAAGCCTGCTGAAACAAAAGCATGGCCTCCTGCAGAGGAAGTGAAAGCGGAAGTAAAAGAATTGGAGCCAGCAAAGCAAACCAAGGTAGCTAGTCCCGAAGTAGAAGCACCTAAAGTGATAGACAAGATTGACCTTTCTTTAATTGATTCTTCTACCAGACCTAAAAAATCGGCAAAAAAAACGGAAGAACCTACGGCTAGTGCTCCTAAAGAACCGGCTGCAAAAAAATCTACTAAAAAAGAAGACGATGCCAAGGCTGCGGAGGAAAAGAAAGCCAAGGCTTTACCAGTAGATCATTCCGTTGCCCCTGAAAATGTGCATGGTAAAATTGAAAATATTCAATCTAAAAAATTAGAAGGTCCAAAAATTATGGGCAAAATTGATTTGCCTATCAATAGCGACACCCGTCCTAAACCGATGAGTCAAGAGGAAAAGCGCAAACGCAAACGCATTCCATCTCAAGGCGGTAATCCTAATCAGCCTCAACAAGGTGGCACAGCAGGGGCAAGGCCAGGCGGCGGTTACCAAGGACAAGGCGGCGGTGGACAAAGACCAGGTGGTTATCAAGGACAAGGGGCTGGAAACAGACCAGGTGCTGGCGCAAGACCAGGTCAAGGGGGTGCACGTGGTGGAAACAGAAATGCACCACAAACTGCAGAACAAAAAGAAATAGGTCAAAAAGCCATTCAAGATAAGATCAAAGAAACCCAAGCAAAACTAGCGGGTGCAGGCGGAAGAGGAAAAAGTTTGAAATCTAAATACCGTCGTGCGAAAAGAGAAGAAGCAGCAGAGAATGACAACAATGAAATCACAGACAACAAATTACAAGTTACCGAGTTTGTAACAGTAAGTGAGTTATCAAGTTTGATGGATGTAAGTTTTGCTGACATCATTAGCAAGTGTATGAACTTGGGCATCATGGTTTCAATCAACCAACGTTTAGATGCGGAGGTAATTGAACTAGTAGCCAGTGAATTTGGATTTGAAGTAGAATTTGTTGGATTGGAAGAGGCGGAAGAAATGGATGAGGAAGAAGAAGCAGATGATTTAGCGAATTTAGTAGAGCGTCCTCCAATTGTGACCATCATGGGTCACGTGGACCATGGTAAAACTTCTTTACTAGATTATATCCGTAATGCCAATGTAGTAGCGGGTGAGGCAGGAGGAATTACACAACATATTGGTGCTTATGAAGTGACTTTGCCCAATGGCAAAGCCATTACTTTCTTGGATACACCAGGTCACGAAGCCTTTACAGCGATGCGTGCGCGTGGTGCGAAAGTAACCGATATTGCTATTATTGTGGTCGCTGCAGATGATGCAGTAATGCCCCAAACCAAGGAAGCCATCAGTCACGCACAAGCGGCGAATGTACCGATGATTTTTGCGGTGAATAAAATTGATAAAGATGGCGCGCAGCCACAAAAAATATATGAGCAATTGTCTCAAATGAATATTTTAGTAGAAGCTTGGGGGGGTAAATTCCAAAACCAAGAATTATCTGCTAGACAAGGGTTGAATGTAGATGCTTTATTAGAGAAGGTAATTTTAGAATCTGATTTATTAGATTTAAAAGCCAATCCAAACAGAGAAGGTTCGGGTAGCATCATTGAAGCCTCTTTGGATAAAGGACGTGGCTATGTGGCCACCATCTTAGTTCAAAATGGGACTTTAAGACAAGGTGATTTAATTTTATCTGGCCAGTTTTATGGTCGTGTAAAAGCCATGTTCAATGAACGCAATCAACGTATCGAAGTAGCGCCTCCTTCTACACCAGTGGTTATTTTAGGTTTAAATGGCGCCCCACAAGCGGGTGAGAAATTTAAAGTGTATAATGATGAAGCAGAAGCAAAAGAATTGGCTACCAAGCGTGCCCAATTATTAAGAGAGCAAGGCTTAAGAACTAGAAAACATATTACACTAGATGAAATCGGACGTCGTCTGGCCTTGGGTAACTTTAAAGAATTAAACATTATCATCAAAGGTGATGTGGATGGTTCTGTAGAAGCCTTGAGTGATTCCTTACAAAAATTATCTACCGAAGAAATTGCGATTAGAGTTATTTTGAAAGGCGTAGGTCAAATTTCTGAATCAGATGTTTTGCTTTCTGCAGCCTCTGATGCCATCATCATTGGATTTAATGTAAGACCTTCTATGCAAGCCAATAAATTGGCAGAAGTAGAAGGGGTGGAAATTAAATTGTATTCTATTATCTACAATGCCATTGACGAAATTAAGAGCGCAATGGAAGGTATGTTGGAGCCAAAAATTCAAGAGAAGATTGTGGCCAACGTAGAAGTAAGAGAAGTGTATAAATTTGACAAAGCCACGGTTGCTGGTTGTTTTGTATTAGATGGCAAATTAAGTAGAAACAGCAAGATTAGAATTATACGTGATGGTATTGTGGAATATCCAAAGGGAGAAGGCCAAAGTGCTGAATTAGGTAGCTTAAAGCGTTTCAAAGACGATGCCAAAGAAGTGGTATCGAATATGGAATGTGGATTGACCATCAAAAACTTCATAGACTTGAAAGTAGGTGACATTGTGGAAGCCTTTGAAGAAGAAGAAGTAAAACGTACTTTATAAAAAAATTAAGATTTATTTTTTGGAACTCAGTGTCCACTAATAGAACTTTGTATATTAATAAACTTATTGATGAAATTATTTAAGCTTGTATTCTCTTTTGTTTTTTTAACCTGCGTTATTCCCTCCAAGGCGCAAATAAAAAAGGTATTGGCAGATAAAATTATTGCTACAGTGGGCGATAAATTTATTCTAAAGTCTGATATAGAAAATGCTGCTGCCGATTATAGAAGACAATATCAAGGACAAGAAGGGCTTACACCCCCTTCCAATTGTATAATCGTTGAGGGAAATTTGATTCGTAAAGCTTTGTTATTGCAAGCGCAGAAAGATTCCCTGAACGTCACCGAAGAAGAAGTAGAAAATTCGATTGATAGTCGTATTAGAAATTATATACAACAATTTGGTTCTAAAGAATCTTTGGAAGAAATAGCTGGACGTTCCATCATGCAAATGAAAGAGGATTTTCGCATTCAAATCAAAGAACAAAGATTGTCCGATCAAATGAAGGAAAAGATTGTTGATAAAATTAAAATTACGCCCAATGAGGTAAAGGCTTTTTACAATAGCATCAATATAGATAGTTTGCCTTTGTATGAAAGCGAGGTTCAAATTATTAGTTTGGTAATGCATCCAAAGGCCAATAGAGATGTGGAAGAATATGTGATTCAACAAATGTTGGCTTATAGAAAGCAAATAGAATCTGGTATCAATACCTTTGATCAATTGGTTAAATTGTATTCTGAAGATCCTAGTGCCAAAGAAAATATTGGTTTATTTAACCTGAACCGCAATGAGAAAAATTTTGATCCAGCATTTATGGCGGGTTCTTTCAGATTAAAAGAGGGTCAAATTTCTGCTCCCATCAAATCTAAATTCGGGTACCATATTATTCAATTGCTTTCTAGATCTGGGGATGATGCAGTGGTCAAACACATCTTACGTATTCCTCCTATTACCAATGACGAGATCAAAGAGACTAAACTTATTTTAGACAGTATTAAAAAAGACATTGCTGCTGGTAAAATTTCTTTTGGTGAAGCCGTGAATAAAAACAGCGATGACGATGGAAGTAAATTTAGTGGCGGTGCTGTAACTGGACGTGATGGATCTACCTATGTGAACATTGATCAACTAGACAAAGACATGGTAGTATTGATCAAAAATATGAAGCCAGGGGAAGTGTCTCAACCACAAGTATATTTAGATGACCGCGGTAGAAAAGCACTAAGGCTTGTCTATTTCAAAGAGAGAACTGAGCCACATAAAGAGAACTTAAAAGAGGATTACAATAAGGTAGCACAAAGAGCTTTGGAAATTAAAAAAGAAAAAGCCTTAGATACTTGGTTTAAGGTGAATGTGCCAAATTATTTTATTTTTATCGATCCAGAATACCAAGCTTGTCCTGAATTAAAAGATTGGAATAGAGTGGCTACTGAAATGGCTACTGAAAAAGTTTATTAATATTTTCATTGATTTTTTATGCATATTGTCAGTTTCCCAAGTAATGAAAGAGGGCATGTTCAATTTGATTGGTTAGACACTTACCACAGTTTTAGTTTTGGCAGTTACCATGATCCCAAAAAAGTACATTATGGAGCACTTCGGGTATTGAACGACGATAAAATTGATGAGGGCATGGGGTTTGGCACCCATCCTCACGACAATATGGAAATCATTACCATTCCTTTGTTTGGCGATTTACACCACCGTGACAGCACAGGACGTGATTGTATTATTAAAGAACATGATGTACAAATTATGAGTGCAGGCAGTCGCATTCAACACAGCGAAGTAAACCCCAATAAAGATAAAAGGGTGGAATTATTCCAAATTTGGATTTTCCCCAAAGAGCGCAATATTACCCCTAGGTATGATCAAAAGTCTTTTCTTCCCAAGGACAGAGAAGACCAACTATTGACCGTGGTTTCTCCCAATGACCCCGAAACTTTATTTATCAATCAGGATGCTTGGTTGTCACTTGGGCATTTTATAAAGCCATTTTCTTCGGAATACTCCTTTCATCAGTCCGGCCAAGGATTGTATGCTATGTGCATGGAAGGTAATTGTACTATCGGTGGCCAAGCCCTTGGGCGCAGGGATGCTGTTGGCATTAGCGGGGTGGACAAGCTAAGCATAGCGGCTGCCCCCGGGTCCGATCTTCTGCTTATTGAGATTCCCTATTTTACTTCCTAATTTTAGTTGAAAAGTTTTTAGCCTCTAATGGGTATACAATAGCGAACTAATGTAAATTTGTAGCTCTTTAAACTCCATCATGAGCGACGAAATCAAACACGAATGCGGGCTAGCCTTCATTCGACTTAGAAAGCCACTTTCTTATTATCTTCAAAAAAGAGGGTCGGTTACCTACGGATTAAACAAGCTTTACCTTTTGATGGAAAAACAGCACAATCGTGGACAAGATGGTGCAGGTTTGGCTACCCTTAAATTAAACATAGAACCCGGTAATCCTTTTATGTATCGATTGCGCAGCAATGCACAACAGCCCATTGCCGATTTATTTTATAAAATTGGACTTGAAATTCAAGAACTAGAAAAGTTCCAACCAGATATTTCAAAACACCCTGGACTAATGAAAGGTCATCTGCCTTTTATGGGTGAAATTTTATTAGGCCATTTACGTTATGGTACCCAAGGTAAAAACAATCTTGAATTTTGTCACCCCTTCATTAAGCGCAATTTAGTTCCTGGAAAAAATTTAGCCCTTGCAGGGAATTTTAATTTAGTCAATACCGATGAACTTTTCGAACAGATAAAAATGGATCCAGGTCCTTTTGAAAAACAAAGTGATTTAGCGGCCATGATGGAAGTGATTCATCATTTTTTAACCAACGAAGAATCTATCAATCCTAACAATCCAAATATTGCAGATGTATTAAAGAAGGCAGTTCCTTTATTTGACGGAGGCGTTACAGTGGGGGGCTTGGTAGGTAATGGCCATAGCTTTATTTTAAGAGATGCCCATGGTATTAGACCCGCTTACTATTATATTGATGATGAAGTAATTGTCGCTGCTAGTGAAAGAGCCGCTATTAGAACTA
>Ga0114960_10004586_pt1 | contig 10334 bp, 10 predicted proteins | sample C_130625_MF_Meta_FD_92637 | JGI IMG/M metagenome (GOLD analysis project Ga0114960, IMG submission 92637) | Freshwater microbial communities from Lake Croche, Canada to study carbon cycling - C_130625_MF_MetaG | ecosystem: Environmental > Aquatic > Freshwater > Lake | place: Lake Croche, Canada...
CCAGATCGCGGCTTTCGCAATCGGTCAGTTTGCCGGGCAGCACGGCCACGCCCGAGCTTTTGCGCTTCTCGACTTTTTGTCCCGCGCGCTGGCGGGTTTGCGCCGCTTTGATAGCCAGCTCGGCCAGCTTTTTGCCGTAATCCACATGCTGGTTGAGCCACAACTCCAGCGCCGGGCGCACATAACCGGATACCAAACGCACCGCGTCACGCGAGTTCAGGCGCTCTTTGATCTGGCCCTGGAACTGCGGATCGAGCACTTTGGCCGAGAGTACATAGCTGGCGCGCGCAAACACATCTTCGGGCATCAGCTTGACGCCTTTGGGCAACAGCGCGTGCAGCTCGATGAAGTTTTTCACCGCGCTAAACAAACCGTCGCGCAGCCCGCTTTCGTGGGTGCCGCCAGCACTGGTCGGAATCAGGTTGACGTAGCTCTCTCGCACCGGGTGGCCGTCTTCGGTAAAGGCCACGCACCAGTCGGCGCCCTCGCCCTCGGCGAAGTTATCGCTGTTGCTGTCGGCAAAACCCTCGCCTTCGAACAACGGAATCACCGGGTCGCCGTTAAGCGACTGGGTCAGGTAATCGCGCAGGCCGCCTTTGTACAGCCAGGTCTGGGTTTCTTTGGTTTTTTCGTTGACCAGCGTGACCGACACGCCAGGCATGAGCACGGCTTTGCTGCGCAGCAAATGGGCCAGATCGCCCATGGGCAGGGCCGAGGACTCGAAATATTTGCCGTCGGGCCACACGCGCACCGAGGTGCCGGATTTGCGGTCACCCTCTGCGATTTTGCGCACTTGCAGCTTTTCGGTGACGTCGCCGCCCTGAAACACCAGGTGCGCCACCGCGCCCTCGCGGTAGGAGGTAGCCTCCAGGCGCTTGGCCAGCGCATTGGTCACGCTCACGCCCACGCCATGCAAACCGCCCGAGAAGCTGTAGGCGCCACCCTTGCCCTTGTCAAACTTGCCGCCGGCGTGCAGGCGGGTGAACACCAGCTCGATCACCGGCGCTTTTTCTTCCGGGTGCATACCAAAGGGAATACCTCGGCCGTCGTCATCCACGGTCACCGAGCCGTCGGTGTGCAATATGACCTTGATTTTCTTGCCATGGCCGGCCAGCGCCTCGTCGGCGGCGTTGTCCAAGACCTCTTGGATGACGTGCAGCGGGTTGTCGGTGCGGGTGTACATGCCGGGTCGTTGCTTGACCGGCTCCAGGCCTTTGAGAACCCGGATGGAACCTTCGGAATAGGCCGGGGCGGCGGACGGGGGGGTAGGGGCTTTGGCTGACATGGGGTCCGATTGTAGCCTTGGGAGGGCTTTTTAACTGTATATAAAGACAGTTACTGTAAACCATGGCGCGCGCCCTGGCACAGACCGGACAGCGTAGGCAAGCCTAACTGGCTATATTCAAGGCTGTGAACTCGACCGCCCACTCCCCCCCGCCCCCTCTTTCCACCACCCAAGTCCTGGCCTGCGGCGCCGCCATCGTGACCTTGTCCATGGGCATACGCCATGGCTTTGGCCTGTGGTTGCAACCTCTGACCCAAGGCCATGACTGGACGCGCGAGACCTATGCGCTGGCCATGGCCATTCAAAACCTGTCCTGGGGCGTGTTCGGCGTCTTTGTGGGCATGGTGGCCGACCGGTTCGGTGCGTTTCGGGTGCTGATTGCGGGGGCCCTGGTGTATGCGCTGGGCTTGCTGGGCATGGCCTATGCCCAAACGCCGCTACAGCTGATGCTGACAGCCGGCGTAGCCCTGGGCCTGGCCCAGGCGGGCACCACGTATGCGGTGGTTTACGGCGTGATCGGCCGCAATGTGGCGCCGGAGCGACGCTCCTGGGCCATGGGCGTGGCAGCGGCGGCCGGCTCTTTTGGGCAGTTTTTGATGGTGCCCATTGAGGGGCGGCTCATTGACTCCCTGGGCTGGCAGGAGGCCCTCGTGGCCCTGGCCCTGCTCTGCTTGGCCATCATCCCGCTGGCGCGCGGGCTGCGCGAACCGGCTTTTGCCAGCCCGGCATCTGCGCACGGCGGCGGACAAAGCATTGTGCAGGCCCTCTCCGAGGCCTTTGCGTACCGCAGTTTTCAGCTTTTGATGGCTGGCTACTTTGTGTGCGGCTTTCAGGTGGTGTTCATCGGTGTGCACATGCCCAGCTACCTCAAAGACATGGGCCTGGCGCCGCACGTGGCCAGCTATGCGCTGGCGTTGGTGGGCTTGTTTAACGTGTTTGGCACCTATATCTCTGGCGCCTTGGGCCAGCACATGCCCAAGCGGCTGATTCTGTCCTTCATTTATTTTTCACGCGCGCTGGTCATTGCCATCTTTATCAGCACGCCGCTGAGTCCGACGACGGTTTATATTTTTAGTGCCGTCATGGGCTTGCTCTGGCTGTCCACCGTGCCAGCCACCAATGCGGCGATTGCGCAAATTTTTGGCGTGGCGCACCTGTCCATGCTCAGCGGCTTTGTGTTTTTGAGTCACCAAGTGGGCTCGTTCCTGGGCGTTTGGCTCGGCGGCTATTTTTATGACCGCACCGGCAGCTACGACCTGGCCTGGTACCTGGCGATTGCGCTAGGCGTATTTGCAGGCCTGGTGAATCTTCCCATCCGCGAAACGCCCATTGTGCGTACCGGCAGCCCGCAGCTGGCCGCCGCCCGCTGAGGGGCGGGTCCATGCCGCGGATGCCAAACCCTCCGACACGCCGCCGCCTGGCGTTGGGGGCCGCCCTGGCAGCTGCGCTGGGGATGGTTTTTTCGCTGTACCTCGACCCGCAATTTATTGTTCTTCTAAGCCAACAGCTGTGGGCCTGCTTTTAGTCGCCGCACTTTTTCCAAGGATTTGCCATGACAGTTTCCCCCCACAACGACGCGCTGCAAGTGGTCGTGATCACTGGCGCCTCAGACGGCATTGGCGCAGAAATGGCGCGTCAACTGGCCCAGCGCCACGGCGCTGGCCTGGCCCTGGTGCTGGCGGCGCGCTCACTGGCCGGCCTGCAAAGCACGGCCGAACACTGCCAGGGCCTGGGCGCGCAATGCCTGGTGGTGGTGACCGATGTCTCGGTGCAAGAGCAGTGCCGCGCGCTGATCGCGCAGGCGGTGGAGCGCTTTGGGCATATCGATACCTTGGTCAACAACGCCGGTGTGTCCGCGCACGCGCTGTTGCAAGACGTGGCAGCCGACGATTTGCAGTGGTACGAACGCCTGATGCAAATCAATTTGTGGGGCAGCGTATGGTGCACCCATGCGGCGCTGCCGTATTTGAAGGCGCGCAAGGGCCGCATCGTGGCGGTGTCGTCGCTGGCCGGGCTGATTGGCGTGCCGGGGCGCACGGCCTACAGCGCCAGCAAATTTGCCATGACGGGTTTCTTTGAGGCTTTGCGCGCCGAACTGGTGCACGCGGGCGTAAGCGTCACCGTGGCCTATCCTGGCGTGGTGCTCACCCAAATTCGCTACCACGGCTACAACGCCAAGGGCGAGCGCGCCGGCCATAGCGGGCTGCGCGAGGACGGCGCCATGACCGTAGGCCATTGCGTGCGCCTGATCGTCACAGGCATGCAGGATCGCCAACGCGAGGTGGTGATGACCACGACCGGGAAAATAGGCCGCTTTCTCAAGCTGATCGCCCCAGGCCTGGTCGAGCGCATGGCCATGAATGCCCTCAAAGACGAGGTCAAGCCACGGTGAATCCGCATCACGATGGCCCTTTGGGCGCGCCTTCTGAATGGCTGACGCGCTGGGCGCACCTGATTGCGCCCCAGGGCCGGGTGCTCGATGTCGCCTGCGGTGCCGGCCGGCACCTGGCCTTTATGGCCCAACGCGGCCACCCGGTTACCGGCTTAGACATCGATGTGCAGGCCGCGCGCGCGCAGTTGCCCCAAGCCCAACTCCTGCAAGCTGACTTGGAGGGCGCGCCCTGGCCCGCCGCGCAACTGGCACCTCCGTTTGACGCCGTGCTGGTCTTTAATTACCTGTGGCGCCCCCTGTGGCCGCAGCTGCTGGCCAGTTTGGCGCCCGGCGGCGTGCTGCTCTACGAAACCTTTGGTGCAGGCCAAGAACAGCTAGGGCGGCCCCGGCGCGCCGAGTTCTTGCTGCAAGCGGGTGAACTCTTGCAGCTTTGCCAGGGTCTGCAGGTCGTAGCCTACGAATGCGGCGTAGCCAATGAACCGACCCGCGTGGTGCAGCGCATTGCCGCCATACGCCCCGTGGCGGGCGCCGCCCTGCCCCCGCCACTCTCGCTAAAATGAATCGATTCGAGCCCCCCGCGATCGCGGCACCTTTTTAATTCACACCAGATGACTTCGACCTTCACTCCCATCCGGGGCAGTATTGTTGCCTTGATCACCCCCATGTTGGCCGATGGCGCCGTGGACTATCCCGCATTGCGCAAGCTGATCGACTGGCATATTGCCCAGGGCACCGACTGCGTTTGCGTGGTCGGCACCACCGGCGAGTCGCCCACGGTGACGGTACAGGAGCATTGCGAGATCATCCGGGTGTCGGTCGCGCAAGCGGCCGGGCGGTTACCCATCATGGCCGGATGCGGCGCCAACTCCACCAACGAAGCCATTGAATTGGCCCAGTTTGCCAAGTCAGTGGGCGCCAACTGCCAGTTGCAAGTGGTCCCCTACTACAACAAACCCACCCAAGAGGGGCTGTACCAGCACTTTCTGGCCATTGCCAAAGCTGTCGACCTGCCGATGGTCTTGTACAACGTCCCAGGTCGCACCGTGGCCGATATGGCCCACGAAACCGTGCTGCGCTTGGCACACGTGCCTGGCATCGTAGGCATCAAAGAGGCGACCGGGAATATCGAACGCGCCCAGTGGCTGATCAAAGAAGCGCCTCAGGGCTTTTCTATCTACTCCGGCGACGATCCGACCGCGGTGGCTCTCATGCTTTGCGGTGGCCATGGAAATGTGAGTGTGACGGCCAATATTGCGCCACGCCTGATGCATGAACTGTGCATGGCGGCCTTGGCCGGCGATGTACGCGGCGCCATGGCGATTCAAATACAGCTTTTGCCCTTGCACAAAGGCCTGTTTGTCGAGGCCAACCCGATTCCGGTCAAATGGGCGGCGGCCAAGATGGGTTTGTGCTCGGAGGCCATTCGCCTGCCCTTAACACCGCTGAGCGAGAATTTGCGTCCGGCCCTGCAAACCCTTCTGGCCTCGACAGGTCTGGTCTAAATTTATCTAACAAAGGTCCTTTGTGAAACCTACTTTCCAGTTAAGTCTTCTGTGCGCCGCCCTGAGTCTGGGCGCTTGTTCCGTGTTCGAGGGCAACAAAGTCGACTACAAAAACGCCTCCAAACCCACCCAGCTGGCCGTTCCACCAGACCTGACGCAGCTGTCCAAAGAGTCGCGCTATACCGTGATCAACGGCGCCGTCTCTGCAGCTGGCATGAAAGCGGCCGCCGGCTCCCCCGAGGCCGCCGCGGCGGCCAAGACCATGGTGCCCACCGCTTTGGGCGATGTGCGCATCGAGCGCGTCGGCAACCAGCGCTGGCTGGTGGTCAAGCGCAGCCCCGAGGCGCTGTGGGGGCCGCTCAAAGAGTTTTGGCAGGAAAACGGCTTCACCGTAGCCGTAGAGCAAAAAGAGCTGGGCATCATGGAAACCGATTGGCAAGAGAACCGGGCCAAAATCCCGCAGGATTTCTTGCGCAACGCCTTGTCCAAGGTGTTTGATAACCTGTATTCCAGTCCCGAGCGCTACCGCTTCAAAGTCCGCCTGGACCGCAATGCCGCCGGTGAGACTGAGGTTTTTGTCACCCAGCGCTCAATGGTGGAGTTGTATGTCACCGAGGCTAAAGACCGCACGGTGTGGCAAGCAGGCGCTCCCGATTTGCAGACCGAGGCCGAATTTCTGGCCCGTTTGATGCGCAAACTCGGCTTGGGCGTCGACCAGGCAAACCAAATGGTCGCAGGCGCCGAGGGACGTACTCTGGCAAGCCTTAGCGGGCCGGCAGGCCAGGCCCACGGATTAACGATTGCAGACGGCTTCGATGGTAGCTGGCGCCGCATCGGCCTGGCGCTGGACCGCTCAGGCTTTACCGTCGAAGACCGCGACCGCAGCAAAGGCGTGTACTTCGTGCGCTACGCTTACACCAACGCCGATGGTTCAGAGCTAGGCTTCTTCAAGAAACTACTGAGCTTTAACTTCAGCGACAGCAAAGACCCCAAGGCCGAGAAATACCAAATCGTGCTTACAGTCGATGGCAATATCACCAAGCTGGCCGTGAAAAACAGCAAAGGTGAGGTAGATATCTCAGAAACTGCACAAAACATGATCAAAGTCCTGGCCAATGACCTGAAGTAATTCGCTCGAGCCGGGCGCCGCGCCGCCCGACCTCGGCTTCTTGCAGACGAAAAAAAACCACCTCACGGTGGTTTTTTTTCGTAATAAGCGAGTTATTACTTGGAAGCTTCCGAAGCAGGAGCGGCTGCAGGAGCAGCAGCAGATGCGTCAGCAGCTGCGGGAGCAGCGGCGGGGGCGGGAGCAGCAGCAGGAGCGGCTTCTTCTTTCTTACCGCAAGCGGCAAGAGCGGCAGCAGCGATAACAGCTGCCAAAACGAGTGATTTTTTCATAATAAAAAAAGTAGTTTGAGTTAACGAAACAATTTCCGGAAATTGTTTGGGCGGTAAACCGCTCAAACCCCGACAAAAAGCATTCGATCTCTTTTCGCCAGAGCATCATATTATACAAGAGCACAAAATCAGCCCTCGGGTAAACCCTTTGGGCAAGAAAACGCACCAGAAAAGTGCCACATTAGCCCGCCAAATGCACCCACCCCGCCTGGGCCCATTGCAACACCAAATCCTTCGCGCCCGGGCTCAGTTGTTGGCATGCTTTGGCACTGAGGTGGTGCGTGTCGGCCAGGGTGCGCAGACTTTTCGCGTCCCGCCCGGCCGCGCGGTAACTCTCGCCATTGATGAATAAATGCTTACCGTCGTACAGCATTTGGCTACAACGATCCAAATAAAAACCATTATCTAATTCAACAGGGCTCGAGGGTGCATCAAACCAAACTTGGGATTTGGGCTCGGTTAGATACTCGCCCAAAGCGCAGGCCAAGGCATCCGGGTCTTTTAGTGCCCGCGCCAGCGCCGATTGGGCAAACTCCAGAAGGGCTGCGGGAATCAAGGCGGGCTGGGCGCTGGCTGCCTGGCGCGGGTCGCGGTATAGCGTGCTGTCCAGGCATTCTTCTGCGCGCTCGGCCAGGTTGTGGAGCATCTCGCGCGCCAAATCAGCCCGCGCAGGCGCCCGAAATCCGATGGAATAGGTCATGCATTCGCCCTGGGCGATGCCATCATGGGCATAGCGGGGCGGCAGATACAGCATATCGCCCGGCGCGAGGACGTATTCCTCCTCAGGTACGAAATCGGCCAGGATCTTCAAGGGCATGCCCTCTTGCAAGCGCAAATCCTTTTGGCGCCCGATGCGCCATCGGCGCTGGCCCTGGGCCTGGAGCAAAAAGACGTCGTAACTGTCGAAATGCGGTCCCACGCCGCCCTGGTCGGAAGCGTAGCTGATCATCACGTCGTCAAGCCGCGCGTCAGGCACGAAGCGGAACTGGGCGCGCAGCGCAGCCACGCGAGCGTCGTACAAATCTACGCTTTGGACCAGCAGCGTCCAAGCTTTCTGCTTGAGCGGGGGCAGCGACTTGCGACCAAACGGGCCGTGGCGCAGCCGCCAGGGGCGCGCCGCATGGGCCGGGTTTTGGATGACCAGGCGCGACTGCACGTCGTCGCGGGCGGCCAGGTCGAAAAGTTGGGCACGGTCCACCGGGGGGGCAAAGCCCTCGATGGCATTGCGAATGAGCAGTGGCTTTTTTTGCCAATAGCGCTGCATGAACTGCGCGGGGGTGATACCGCCCAAAAGGGGCAGGGTTTGGTCGATTTGCATGGAGTGCCTTGGCTGAGGGTCGGGTTGGGAAACTGCGACAATTGTCTGATGGAAATCACTGAACACTGTGTTGTTGCCCTGACCTGGGTCCTGTCGGACACTTTGGGCGAGGAATTAGACGTCTTAGACGAGCCGGTCGAGTTTGTCGTTGGCGGCAAAGATCTGTTGCCCGCCATCGAGGAGGCGCTGCAAGGCCACGGCCCGGGCGCGGTGGTGCAGTTGCAAATCGAACCGGAGCAGGCCTTTGGCGACTTCAACGAGCAGTTGCTGTTCTTGGAGCCCCGCGCCCTCTTTCCCGCCGAACTTGAGGTGGGCCTGACCATCGAAGGCTCGGCCTTGCCCGCCGGATGCAACCCGGACGCGCCGCGCGACGCGCTCTTTACCGTGACCGATATTTACCCCGAGCATGTGGTGCTCGACGCCAACCATCCGCTGGCGGGCATAGCCATCCGCCTGCGCATTCGGGTCGAGGAGGTGCGTGAGGCCAGCAGCCAGGAGCGCGAACGGGGCTCGGCCGGCACCGGTTTTTTCCGTATCGAGCCCCTGGACGCGCCCGAAAACCCCACGCTGCACTGAGCGCGTCGGCTCAGGTCTTGCCCGTCGAGCCGTAGCCGCCCTGCCCGCGCTCGGAGGGCGGAAACTCTTGAACGATATGGAACTGCGCCTGCACCACCGGCACGATGACCAACTGCGCAATGCGCTCCATCGGCTCGATGGTGAAGGCCACCGTGCTGCGGTTCCAGGCGCTGACCATCAATTGGCCTTGGTAATCGCTGTCAATCAGCCCTACCAAATTGCCCAGCACGATGCCATGTTTGTGGCCCAGCCCCGAACGCGGCAGGATGAGTGCGGCGTAGGCCGGATCGGCCAGGTAAATGGCCATGCCCGTGGGCACCAACTGCCAGCTATTGGGCGCCAGCGTCAGCGGGGCGTCCAGGCAAGCACGTAAATCCAGGCCGGCGCTGCCCGGCGTGGCGTAGGCCGGAAGCTGGTCTGCCAGGCGGGGATCGAGAATTTTGACGTCAATTTGCATAGGAAAAGAGGCTTAAACGAGGGGCTTGGCGGCCACAAGGCGCGCCGCGATGTGCGCCACCAACTGGCGCGCCAGGGCGATTTTGCGGTTGCGCGGCATTTCTACTGTGCCATGGGCGTCGACCAGGAGCAAGGCGTTCTCGTCCTGCCCGAAGGTGGCAGGGCCGATATTGCCCACCAAAAGCGGCACGCCTTTGCGCAGCCGTTTGGCGCTGGCCTGGGCCAGCAGGTCCTGGCTTTCGGCAGCAAAACCGACGCAGTACAGGGCACCGCTTCGCGCCCGGGCGCTGGCAGCCAGCGTGGCCAGGATGTCCGGGTTTTCGACGAAATCGAGGGCGGGCGCCCCACTGCCCGCCTGTTTTTTGATTTTCTGGATCGCCGCCTGGGCTACGCGCCAGTCCGCCACCGCGGCGGTGGCGATAAATACATCGGCGTGTTCGGCTTGCGACTGGCAGGCGGCGTCCATTTCTAGGGCGGAGCGCACATTGCTGCGCCGCGCGCCGCGCGGGGTGGGCAGGCTCACCGGGCCGGCCACCAGGCTGACCTGGGCGCCGGCTTCGTGCGCGGCCCGGGCCAGGGCAAAACCCATCTTGCCGCTGGACAAATTGGTGATGCCGCGCACCGGGTCGATAGCCTCGTACGTGGGCCCGGCGGAGATCAGCACGCGCCGACCGGCCAGCACCTTGGGCTGAAAAAACGCGATCAGGTCCTCGAGCAGCTCCTCGGGCTCGAGCATGCGGCCGTCGCCGGTCTCGCCGCAGGCCTGGTCGCCCTCGCCCACGCCCAGCACGGTGGCGCCGTCCTGGCGCAGCTGGGCCACGTTGCGCACCGTGGCCGGATGGGCCCACATCTCGCGGTTCATGGCCGGGGCCAGCAGCAAAGGCACGGTGTCGCGCGGGCGGGCCAGACACATCAGACTGAGCAAATCGTCAGCGCGGCCGTGCAGCAGCTTGGCCATGAAGTCGGCGCTGGCGGGCGCCACCAAAATCGCGTCGGCCTCGCGGCTGAGGTTGATGTGCGCCATATTGTTGGGCTCGCGGGCATCCCATTGCGAGACGTAGACGGGCCGGTTACTCAGGGCCTGCATAGTCACCGGGGTGATGAACTGCGCAGCGGCCTCGGTCATGACGACCTGCACCTGCGCGCCCTCCTTGACCAGCAGGCGGCACAAATAGGCCGCTTTGTAGCAGGCCACGCCGCCGGTCAGGCCCAAAACAATGTGTTTACCGTCTAAATCCATGCGCTTGCGCCCTATTTGCACGTCCAGCAGGAGGGCTGGCCGCTTCAAAGCGCAATGTAGCAGACACCTATAATCGCGCCTTACCAGCTACCCGAACCCCTGGGTTCGCCCTCTGACATGACCAAATTTGTCTTCGTCACCGGCGGTGTGGTGTCTTCCCTGGGCAA
>Ga0114960_10004589_pt1 | contig 10329 bp, 9 predicted proteins | sample C_130625_MF_Meta_FD_92637 | JGI IMG/M metagenome (GOLD analysis project Ga0114960, IMG submission 92637) | Freshwater microbial communities from Lake Croche, Canada to study carbon cycling - C_130625_MF_MetaG | ecosystem: Environmental > Aquatic > Freshwater > Lake | place: Lake Croche, Canada...
ATAATTGATGGAATAGGAGGGTTTATAAGGGAACCTAGGTTCCCTTATGCGCAACCACCAATTTCGAATGGTTTGCGACCAAGATCAGGCTCAATAGTACTTTGAATCCATGGGGATACTCTGACTTGTGGGCATGGTGGTTCAGATCGTAATTGTAAGTTTGCGTTACGAAGAGTTTGACCAACAGTGTTAATACCAATATGGTAACCAGATTGTAAGAAGTTTCTGTCTTTTAATGATCCTTCACCAGATGGGTTAACTTGAGCCCATAAACTAGAATTATCTTTAGGTAATAATTCATCTGCAGTTAATTGATCTTTAGGAAATTGTTGTAAGCCATTCATTTCTGCTAAATTAGGTGGGACTTGGGATTGGAAATCTTCGTATTTAGGTTCAGCTTCGTGGTGCATAGCATGGTTAGTAAATTTTTCAGTATGAGAATTGTTCTCCCGTCTATGATGAGAAAAATGTTCTTTCATGGGTTTATTATCATTACCGTCGTCACTTTGTTCATCATTATCAGCATAATTTTCTAAATTGTATCCTTTATTCATCGAATTTTGTGTATATAAATAATAAATGATATACGCGATTGCAACAACAACAATTATTATTAAAATTGTTTTTAAAATATTATTTGAATCTAATGTATTTACCATTTTTATATTTATTATAAATAAAAAAAAATTACTATAATATTAAATATTAATAAAATAAATAATTTATTTATGTAAAAATTAATTTTTTCCCAATTTTTCTAACATAGTTAGATTTTTTATTTATTTTCTTAGAATCTGTTGTCTTTTTAGAATTTACTTTTTTAATTTCTATATGTTTTATATTTTCATCTATTTCTATATTTGTTTCTTCTATTTTATTCTCTTTTAATTCCTCCTTTTTATTGTTTCCTAATTCTTCATTTATCTCTTCTGGTTCTTCATTTTTCTCTTTTAGTTCTTCATTTTTCTCAACTGATTCTTGAATTTTCTCAACTGATTCTTGAATTTTCTCTTTTGTATCTTCTGTATCATCTGTCTCTTTTATATCTTCTGGCTCTTTTATATCTTCTGGCTCTTGATTTTTTTCTTCTATATCTTTTTTTTCTTCATAAATAATAACATCTGTTGTATTATTATTTAATACTAATTTTTCATATCCATCTGGAATATTTAGATCACCAACATCTTCGGTCAATAAATTATCAATATATTCTTCTTTTTGATAATCATCAAAATCAAGTTGTGTAACAAAATCAATTAACTCAACTTCTTCTACAATAGATTCTGCCGAAACTTTTAGTCCTTTAAATTGTAAGTTGCATAAAATATAATCTCCTTTATTTAATTTTGATACTTTTTCTTCTAAATCTGTATTATTATTTGGTAAACAAATTTTAATAAATTCACTATTTTTTTGTTGGTCAATTGGTCTTTTTACTTTCATATCTAAACCAATATCATCAAACTCTGTTTTAAACCATGTAAGTGATTTTTCCTTAATATTTTCTTGAGAAACTTCATGTATTTTATTAATAGTATATATAAAGTCATCTATTTCATTATTAAAATCAATTTCATGCGTTGTCTCTAAAATTAAATATTTCTTAGAAATACTTTTTTTTTTATTATACGTTACGTATATTGGTTTTAATACCTTTAAAAACGGTGTTTGAAATTGAAAATATTTATTTTCTTCATTTTTTGCATGAATGAATCTTTCGGACATTGAAAATTTAAATTTTAAATTTAGTAAAGTATTATTGTCTAATGATTGATTATTAAATATTTCCTCCATTATAATTAATAATTTTATATTATAAAAAATATTCTTTTTAAAAACGCAATGTATTACCATTACATAACAATTATCTTATTTACATAAACAATTAGTCCCACTTTGTTTTTTGCTTTACTTTCATCTCTATAATCCCATAGTCCATTTATTTCTAATTGAACCTTTATTTTAGACATTTTTGGTAATTCAATAACAGATTTTAAATAATTATTATCTTTATCCATAAATTCTATTTCAGTTTGAAAAATATTCTTAAAGTTTTTAATTCTATATTCAATAATCGGCTCTTTTTTTTCTCTTGATTTAATAATTGATTTCCACTCATTATCATCTATTTCCAATTTTTTTTTAATTAATTTTTCAATGTGTTGAAGCACTTTTTCAAAATGAAGCTGTTCCATATAATTATCAGATTCTTTATTAAATTCTGTCTTTAAAACATATTTATTATAATCGTTATCAATGCCAAATGGTGCTAACATTACTGGGCTCCAGAATTTTAAAACTTGATTATCATGCGTGACTTTATAGATATTATCTGTTGTTTTTTTAAAATCTAATTTATTGATATCTAGTTTCATCTATATATTATATATCATTTTATCCTTAAACCAATTATATATAGCGTACAAAAATAAATAATTTTTTATAATTGTTCATAAATGACCTTAACAACTGGTTTTATTAATGAAATTTTAGATGTTTTTATAACTGAAATTTCAAAAGAAGAAACTAAAAAGAAAATTAGTACTTATTTAATTGAACCAAGCATGTCTTATGTTTTTGATAGGTTATATCCATATATTATGATAACATCTATCATTTTCATATTATTATTTTTAATGGCTATTGCTATTATATGTATGTTATTAACTAAAGGTCCTAGAAGCTAGTAGTTGGAACATTTTTTTGAAATTATAAGTCATGACCAGTAATATAAAATACCTATCCTTTTTTAGGAAGATAGGCATTTTATATTACTCTTCTCTTAAATGTTTTTAACGCACCTAAGAGAAATTTATCAATTAATGTTTTTAATATCAATTGATACTTTTATAATAAGAAAAAGATTTTTAGAAAATTTAGCTGTCAATTTTTTATTTTAGATACTCTTTTGCAATTTTGAGTATTTCTTTCTTTTCTTCTACTGTTTTTTTCTTCCAAAATGCAACTTGTCTAGAAGCTGCATAATTTTTGGCCAAATAAGCTTCGTGTGTATTTATAAAATTATAATATAATGCGTCTAATATTTTACACCATGACCCTTTCTTATAATCACTCATTTTTAAAATATAGTTAGAAGATGAAAAATATGGACGAGACATCATCATTCCGCCATCTGCAAATTGTGACATTCCATATACATTGGGTATCATAACCCATTCATATGCATCTATTGTCCATTCCATAAATATCTTATATACATCATTTGGATTTATTTGACATAATAGAAGATAATTACCTAAATACATTAATCTTTCAATATGGTGTGCATATGAATAATTTACTATTTTATGTATTGTATTATCAATTGGATCTATTTGTGTTGTTCCTGTCCACATCATTTTTTCATTTAATTTATTCTTATGATTAAAAAAATTCTGTTTTGGTAGGGTTTTACCTTCAAGTAAATATATTGAATATACATAATTTCTCCATCCTATGATTTGTCGAATAAACCCTTCATATGAATTAATGGGTACTTTATGTTCATATTTTTGTGCTTCTTCAATTACTTCTGTATCTGTTAATAATCCAATATTCATCATTGGGCTTAAAACAGAATGAAATAAAAAAGGGTCCTTTGGTGAAACCGCATCTTCATAGATTCCAAACTTTTCAAATTTATTTTTTAAGAAATATAAGAGAGCTTTCTTAGAACTTTCATGATCAATGGGATATACGAAATTATCTAGGCTACCGTAGTTTTTAGAGAAATGGAGCGTAACATATTTAATTGCTTCTTCTACATATGTGTTTTTATTTAGCTGGGCTAAGTGTTTATCTGGAATTTTTTCATTTGGGGGTAGTTTTTTGCGATTATCTTCATCAAAAGACCATTTTCCACCAGTTGGATTCTGATTTTTATCAACTAATATATTAAGTCTGATACGTTGCCATTTATAAAAGTTTACGTGATTGTATTTTTTAGTTGAGTTCGAATAAAATATATTTATATTTTCTTTTATTAAATCTTTAGTAACTAAAAAATTAAGTGAATTAAGTATATTTATTGATGGGAAACTTTTCTTTAATTTGGAGGATAAAACATTATCACATAAATCATATGTTGTTATGGACTTAGCTTTTAATTCTTTATAAAATTGAAGGGCTTCATGAAATTCAATATAGGTGGTATTTATTTTATTTAATTTCAGAAAATTATTATAATTTTTCATTGTAGCTCGATGATAAGCTAATTTTAATTTGTGATACTTAAAATCTGTAAAAAATCTAGGATCTTCAATTAAATATATTTTTTTATTTTTCAAATTATCTATATTTGAAAATAAATGGATTGGAAAAAGTAAGAAAACATCCATTATATATACTAAGTATATACTAGATATTTCTTCCAAAAATAAATTGTGTATAAATAATAATTATACAACCAAATATAAAAAGTACAAAATACATTGCACTATCTATTTTTCTTTCTATTTTATCTAATTTTTTTTTAATATCTAATAAAAAAAGTTCATTTTTTATATTAGATATAAGATATTCATCCATAATATTAAGTTTATTAGATTTGCTTTTAAGTAATTTTAGAAAAGGAGGGGTCTAGTGGGAAACCTTGGTTCCCCGCTATTCGAATCCCTTTTTATAAACCTCCATAATATCTTTTCTCATTATTTCATAATTAACCATTGGCCCCGGGTATTTAATGTTTTTATATTTAATATGTGTTTTATCCCAGTTGAAGATATCTTTATTTGGAACATCTTTTAATTCAGGTATCCACTTTTTTATATATTCACAATCTGGATCATTATCTTTTGCTTGTTTCCATGGACTCAAAATTCTAAAATATGGTTGTGAATCAGCACCACTTCCAGAAGACCATTGCCAATTTCCATTATTAACAATTGGATCATAATCGATTAGTTTAGTAGCAAAATATTTTTCACCTATTCTCCAATCAACATTCATTATTTTGATTAGTATTCCACTTGTAATTAATCGTGCTCGATTATGCATATATCCTGTTTCATTGAGTTCGCGCATTCCTGCATCTACTGCTGGAAATCCTGTTTCTCCTTTCATCCAGGCTTCAATATTTTTTTTATTATTCTCCCATTTAATTCCATCATATTTTTCTTTTAGACTTTTTCCATGTAAAACTTTGGGGAAATAATAAGCTAAATAATAATAAAATTCGCGCCAATATAACTGGTCAATTAATCCATGTTCTATTCCAAAAATACTTGATATTGCAGTATATACTTCACGAATAGAAACACATCCAAATTTTATATAAGCGGATAACATAGTAGTTGGTTTTATTAAATCATTTCTTTCATTTGCATAAAATGAATAATTTCTTATATTTTTTAATATTTTTAAGGCATTTTTTCGTCCACCATTTACAGCTATATTAGGATTTATTTCATAATATTTTTTAAGGGAATCTGGATTAAATGTAGTCTTTATTGTATGAAATTTACTATTCTTTGATTCAAAATTAAAAGTGGATGGTTTAGGAGTTTTTATTTTACGGGCATTCTTTTTAAATGGACCATATACTTCATAGGGTGTTCCATCTTCTTTTAAATATGAATTAATTGGAAGAAGAAGGTAATCTTCGTTTGAATGAACATTAATATTTTTGTCAGTGGCATAAGCTTTTATTTTATCATCACGTTCTTTTGCATAAACGGTATAATCTTGATTGAAATAAATATCAGTATATTGAAAATCTTTGTATATTTTTTTAAGGATGTCTACATTATCTCCATAATAATAATGAAGTTTCGAATTATATTTTTCTAATTCTTCGTTTAATTCGTGTAATGATTCTAATAAGAATTGAAGACCGTTACTTGAAAAATAAGGATTATTTTCAATTTGTTCGGGCGTGAATATAAAAATAGGAATGACTGTATCAGATTTTTTATAGCATTCTATTAATGTTAAATTATCAATTAAACGGTAATCACGACGGAAAATAAATAATGACTTAGCGGGGAACCTAGTTTCCCCGCTAGCCCCCTCCTTAGTTTCCTTATTCATTTCTGATAGATAATGCAGGCTCATTTTTCTTATTAACTATATTCTATTTATATTTATATTTTATATTTTGCATTTTTTTATAATTTTGTATAAATTATAAAAATGATAGATCAAAGAGAACTAAAGTGAAATATATAGAATAGGAGAGTATCGTAGGGAACCCTAGGTTTTCTCGGAATAGGAGGGGGTAGGGGGAACCTAGGTTCCCCCTATTTGTAGTACATATAAATATTTTGTAAAATAAACATTATTATTATAAAAGACATTATATATATTACATTGTATTGGCTTTGACAAGGTGATACTTTTTTATTTTGTTTTTTATTAATTATCTTTTTATCTTTATTTTTATCTTTTAATTTATGTAATAATCTTTTTTTTAATGGATAATTTGGATAATTTGGATAAGACGGTTTAAGATCCTCTATCTTAATATATTCGTTATTTTCTATTTTATTAGCATTTGATTTAAAATATCCAATATCATGATTTTGAACTGGTTGTCGACTCATTTGTTCAGATACTGGTCTCATACCCGTACTATTGTAATGATAAGAATTAACTGATGGATTTGGCATTGTTTGAGTATTTAAATAATTAGAATTTACTGGATTATTACCATAATATTGAGTATAACTATTCATTGGTGGATTAGGTGGTTGATAACCTCCTCCTGCTGGAGAGTTTAAATAATTATAATTATCTAATGCACTATTTCCTGTAAAATTTTCATATTTATAATCCATTTCTTTTTTTTTTAATGAAAATTTAGGATTAGGATTATTTTGAGGATTATAATAAGCAGCTGTTGTGTCTGATTCTATGTATAATGATGGAGAGGGGCGGACAGGATTTTGTGCAACAATATATTCACCTGAATTATTATTATTAGTTACATTAATTACTTGATTAACATCGTATTCATTAACATCAACTGGAGGTGAACGGTATTCTTTATTTGAAAATTCGTTATTTATTGGTACATCATAATATCCATAATTAACAACGGGTGCGCTTTCTAACATATATAGTGGCATAGAACCTAATTGAGAAGCCATATATAATTAACAAACATAAAATATTTTTTATTATTTATAAATAAATTTTTTTATTTATAATAAAATTAAAGAAGTGATAAAAGTCATATATTTATTTTATATTTATGCCCAACTATTTAATGGTTGAGTATATGGATTTTCTTGGAATGCTTTTACCATTTCTGGATTAATTCTATCAGCTAATGGTTCATTAGGTACTATTTCTTTTTCTTGAGTAATATTGAAAGTTGTTAATTGTGGTATGGAATTATATACTTTATTAGATTGTACACCTCGCTCTGTAATATATTGATTTTGAATATCACCCATTTTAGATGTAGTTACATGAATCATATCTGAGCTGACTGTTTCACTAGGTCCCATTGCACCTGGTGTATATCCTTCATCAATAACACCTCTAATAGCTTTAATTTCAGCATTATAAACATCTTCATAAGATATAGGTTTAATATTTACTCCATCGTTACCGGCTCCACCAAAATATTCTGTATCCGCTGTAAATTGACGATTAGTATTTGGTGCATCTACTTCGGTTACTTCATATGCACCAAGTTCAGGGCCATCTTGAATACCAACATATGAAACACTATTTTGTCTTAATGTATCTGGAACTTGTACTTCTTTAATAGTATGTCCTCCATATTTTTCTTGAGTTGCTGGACCTAATTTACCAGCTGATAATGTAGTTTCTTTTGTTGTTTTCTTGGCAGGATCCTTATTACGATAATATGATTTCTTATCTGTGCTACTAATATTAGCACCACCTTTACTCTTAAGGGTAAGAGTTTCCTTATTTGTTGTTCTTGGTTTATTATTTGGATCATATACAACTCCTCTTTTACTACTAGAAGTTAGTACACCATTATGTAAATTATGAATATTTGTTTCTTTAATAGTTGTTCGTGCAACATCATTAGGATCATATACTGTATTACCTCTGTTCATGTTTTGAACATTGCTGCTATAATCATTATATAAATTGGTCTCTTTAATTGTTGTACGGGCAACATCATTGGGATCATATACTGTATTGCCTCTATTAGGATTTTGAACATTACTACTATAATCGTTGTATAAATTAGTCTCTTTAATTGTTGTACGGGCAACATCATTTGGATCATAAACTGTATTACCTCTGTTCATATTTTGAACATTACTACTGTAATCGTTATATAGATTGGTCTCTTTAATTGTTGTACGGGCAACATCATTAGGATCATATACTGTATTACCTCTATTCATATTTTGAACATTACTACTATAATCATTGTGTATTTGAGTTTCTTTAATAGTTGTTTTAGGAACATCATTAGGATTATATACTTTTGTCTTTTGACGACCTTGAAAATTACCATTAATACGATTATTTTTAATGAGCTCGTTTTTCTTAGGATTCTTTAATTTTTGAGTAGGACGAAGTGCTCCTTTCTCAATTTCATTTGCAAAATTTCTAGTAATATTAGGTGTATTATCATTTACTATACGATTATTATTTCTAATACGAATACCTTTTTTACCATAATCATTTGGAATTTGTTGTTGTTCTTCAGAATTATTTTTACCATTTAATCCAAATAAGTTCATAATTGACCATTTTCCACTAGAACCCTTATTTCTATCACCATCATTTTGATAACTAATTTTTTGTGATACTCTGTATTTAGATCGTACTTGCGCAACAGTGCCATGAGTTGGAGCAGCAGGACCCTTTCTTGTTTTTAATTCCGTTGTTTTACGATTTGTATATTTAGTAACAATGCATGGACGTTGTTCTGGTGCAATAACATTGCCAGTCGTTGTAAAATATCTATCTGGTTCTTGCACATAAAATGTATCTGGGCGATTTTTGTATAATGTACCAATCTTTGCAGGCTTTGCAATTTTTTGTCCAGATATAACACGTCCATAAAAAGATATCTTAGGATTTGTTTTAACACGAATTTCATCAACTGTTTTAGGCATAACATAATCTTGCGAATCAGCTTGTTGAAATCCACCTGATGGTTCTGATGTATATCCTTGATTTAAGCCTGGTCCAACATATACTCTTTCAATTGGTGTTTCATTTGATCTAATATTGGAAACATAATATCGATCTAACATAAAACCATCTAAACTTCCTGTACCATATACATTTGTCATATTTTTTTGAGGAGAGAATAATAATCCTTGTTCTTGTTTCTTTTGATAATTATCTTGAGTTCCAGTAAAGTTTTCAAATATACCACGAGTAGAAAATTCATCTAAATTTTGACGTACAGCACCACCAAAAAAGGGTGTCATATTATTATGTGTAAATGCATTCGGATTAATTGCATCTCCTGTTAAAGATATTCCATAAGATCCACCTGCATTTGGAGGTGAATCATTATTTTTAGATAAATTTTCTGGTAGTATAGTTTTTTTGTTATCATCTATTAAAATATTATCATATTGTTGATAACTATTAAATTCAATGGGAAGATTTTTATCTGTATAATCTACTTTATTATAAACAATTGGAAAAGGAGGGCCAGGAGTTACAATATTAGTATCTTCCGGATATTTTGATTTATCAAATAATGCATCTGCCATTTTTTGTTCAGCTTGAAAAATATTATAAGCTCTTTTAGAAGTATATTGTGTTTGTGAACTGGGTAATTCAGATTTTGATATTTTTTTAGTAAATTTTCTATTAATTTCTTTTTTAACATCACTTTGTAATACATAACCCAATCCAACAACACCTATGGCTATTAAATATTCCATTATATAATAATATATAATAATATTATTATATTCTATATTTAACATTATATTTAAATTTATATATTTTCCAATTCTTTTCTGCCATTAAAAATCCATAATATTTCTGTATTTATTATCATTAATAATAATCCTCCAACTAAATAAATATTACGATTTTCTTTATATTGATCAAAATTTTTTGTAATATAATGATAATTATATAATAGACTAGGCCAAATAAGGAGAAACCTTATAAAAAATATATAAAATAATCGATACATAATAAAAATATTTTTCATATATGTATTTCCAAAATAAACACTTAATAATTTTGGACCTGCAACAATAGACAATCCTTCACTTAATCCAATAAATAGCGATAAATTATATAGTTTATAATTATCAATCATTATTAATGAAAAAATACCCATTAAATGATGAAATAATAAATCAAGTCTAATTTTTTTTTCTATATTTAAATAAATTTGATAAAAAAGTACTATAGTATCATATACAA
>Ga0114960_10004591_pt1 | contig 10328 bp, 8 predicted proteins | sample C_130625_MF_Meta_FD_92637 | JGI IMG/M metagenome (GOLD analysis project Ga0114960, IMG submission 92637) | Freshwater microbial communities from Lake Croche, Canada to study carbon cycling - C_130625_MF_MetaG | ecosystem: Environmental > Aquatic > Freshwater > Lake | place: Lake Croche, Canada...
CACACGCGGGCGTCGGGATCGCCGCGAAAGACAACCCCCATCCAGCGCTCTTGCGAGCTGATCGCCGCCCAGTCCGCGTTCGGCCGGGCGGTGGAGACGAAAGACCCCAGGATGAACTCCGGTGTGCAATACCCGTAGCGCAGCAATCCGTCCGGACCAAAACGCATCCGATAGTGGTTCGGCTGGCTGTAACCGGGCTCCGCGAGCCCCGGTCGGCGTTGGCGAATCTCGTAGGTCCCGCGTCCGGCGTGGTCGCGGGCGAGGTCGAAGACCACCGCGGGAAGCTCAACGGTGGAGGTTACGAGAGGGAGCATCGAGGCGTGGACGAACTCCGGGTCGCCGAAACCGAGCACATACCATGCGGCGCGCCGCAGGGAGTCGGTGCCGCGGCCGACGTGGTCGGGCTTCGTGCGGGTCTTGGCGCCGCCGCCGACGCCGTCGAGCTGGTGCTCGGCCCAGAGCGCCCAGAACAGCGTGATGTAATCCTCCGCGCGGCGCCGCAGCACGGGATCCTCCGCCATCTCGTGGATGCGGTAGATGGCGCTGAGGGTGGTGATCGCGTAGGACGGCGAGTCGACCTCGATCGTCATACCTTTGCGGCCGCGCTCCCGCAGGTACTCGCGGAGATACGTCGTCCAGGCGGAGGCGTGGGCGGAGGCGGTGTGACCGTCGTCGTAGTGACGATCGCGATACTCCGGGGACTGGGCGAGGACGATCGAGGCGGCCCAGCACGAGGCGAAGTGGTTGGCGTGGTGGTTTTCCGAGTTGGTGATGTACCAGGTGCGAGACTGTTCCACTTCGGCGTCGGCGAGCTGGGATTTCGCCCGCGCCCACTCCCAAATCGTCCGGAGGACGATGGCATGCGTGTCAGGCGTCATCAGGCCCTTCGTGCGGGTGCCATCGGGGCCGTAGAGCTGGCACAGGCGCGGCAGCACGCTGAGCGACCACGGAAAACTGTGAATTTCCAGGAGCGTCTGGGGCCGGTCGAAGTGGTATTGGCACATCTCCCGCAGGCCGCGGTTGGCCTCGTCGAGCTGCTCCTGCAAATGGAAGGCCCGGGTGGCGAAGAGCAGGACGGACTGGTTGTAGCGGCGGGTGAAATCGCCGCGATATCGGCGTCGCTCAGTTCAGCGGCGCGCAGGCCCAGCGGCATGATCACACCAAGCAGCCAGGGAGTGATCCAGCGGCGAAAAGTGAGGGCCCGGGCATAGACAAACCGAAGGATGGGTGGATGCCGCAATCGACGCGTTGGCCCGAGGCAGGCAAGCGCGGGCCCCAGGGATTACCAAGGCTATCGAATACATTTTACTCGGTCTCTCGTGCCACCCGCCGCGGATGCGGCGGCGCGCCCGCTCGGTTTCGGCAGGAGGCGCTGGATTTCGTCGAGGAATAATCGCGAGAGGGCCTTCGTGGCCGGCCGCTTCATCGGTTCTCGCGAGAGATCGTCACGGGTGCGATTGTTGCGCAAAGACCGCGATTGCCGCCGTGTCGGTCACGCACTAAAATTTGTTTTTGCGAGGGGGGCTTTGGGTCACCCCTCGTGATCATCCTGGAAAGAGGCGTGGGACGGCGCGACGAGGTTTTCATGCATGCACATCGATCGCCGTCCTGTTCCCTTCGCCGCCACGGATTGGCCGGCCTTTTCGGTTGCTGTGGTCTGAGGCCGCGGTTCACCGCCCGGCAGGCAAGAATCCTATGTGGTTTCACGCTCGTAGAGCTTCTGGTCGTTATCGCCATCATTGCGACTCTCATCGGGTTGCTGCTGCCTGCCGTCCAGTCCGCCCGCGAAGCCGCCCGGAGGACCAGCTGCATGAACAACATGCGACAGGTCGGCATGGCCGTGATGAATCACGAAGCGGCGAAGCGGAGTTTTCCCGCCGGATCCACGACCGAGACGCCCGAGTTGAACGGCATGTACTACACGACGTGGACGGTCGACATCCTGCCGTTTCTCGAGCTCACGCCGCTGTATGAAACGTGGCACGGGAAGCAAAACCCGATCCCGCCAGCTGGCCCTCCGCCGATCTGCGGCGGAAACGTCCAGCAGGGGATCCTGACGACGCCGATCCGCGAAACCCTCGTTCCGGCATATGCCTGCCCCAGCGATCCTGACACCCGGACCCTGCAACGACCGGATTCCGGCCCGGAGCAGCGTTTCTGGGCGCCCGGATCCTACCGGGCGGTCTCAGGCTATTCGCTCGGCCAGGCCGGCAACCAATATTGGGACGACCCGACCTACGTCACGCTGTCGGAAACGAAGATGCCGACGGGCTGGCGGGGAGCGATGTACAACATCTCGACCAATCCGGGCGACGGCAACCGCAAGCTGCAGCCTGTCAGGCTTCGGCAGATAACGGACGGCGCGTCCCGCACGCTCATGGTGGGGGAGTACGCCACCACGACGTATCCCGCCCGGCGGACGCTCTGGTCGTATGCGTACACCTCGTACAACCAGTCCAGCGCGTTTCCGGAGAGCCGCATTTTCCTGCCGGACTACCTCCGCTGCCAGTCGATCGGCGGAGGTGGCGTCGACACCTGCAAACGGGGCTGGGGCAGCCTGCACGCCAACGGCATCATGGTCTTCGCTCGCTGCGACGGTTCGGTGCGGCCCGTCGAACCCGAAATCGACATGGAGTTGTTCTGTGCGGCTGCGACCATCCAAGGGGGCGAATCCCAGTCGCTGCCATAATGTCCGCAGGATCGAGAGCCACGCCGATGCACCGCTGGGGAACGGCGGTGTGGATTCTGCTCGCCGCATGCACGGCGTGCAAACCGTCGCCGTTCGCGCTCGTGCCCGTGTCGGGAACCGTGTTGCTGGACGGAAAACCGCTCACCGGCGGGGTGATCAACTTTCAGCCGATCGTCACGGGCAAAGGGGTGAACGGCGGACCGGGGTCGACCGCGCGAATCGGTGCGGAAGGCCGCTATTCGCTGGCCACGGTCCGGGGCCAGCCGGGCGCGGTCGTGGCCAAGCATCGCGTGAAGATCTATTCCTTCAGCCCGGAATCTCCCCGCGTTGAGGATGGCGCGTCGGCTACCAAACGGGAACTGATACCCGCTCGCTACAACTACAACAGCGATGTGACGTTCGACGTGCCGGCCGGCGGGACCGAGAAGGCCGACTTCTCGATCCCGGCGAAGTGACGCCGCGCCGGAGTGAGCGATCGACGGCCGGCGGCTCCCGACGAAGCTTTCGAGGACGTTCCACGGCCCTCGGCAGTCGCCCCGGGGTTGTCGCACGCCACGTGCACCGTGCTCCCTTTCCTGAAGGAGAAACGAACGCGGCATGACGATCGAATATCCATCGATTCGCATCGATGACAGCAAACCCCGGCCACTCGTTGGTTGGAGGTATGGGGCACCGCTCGCGGCGTTGTCCTAACCCGCGAGTGCTTTTCATGCCGCCAACGTGAACCCGGCGGGCTGCGGTATCATCGGTTGCAACCCATCATCTGTCGCACGGCGCCGCGATCAACCAACTCCCATGCGAATCGGCTCGTTTCTTACCGCGTTCCTCGCCGCCGCTTTCCTTGTCGGCCCCGCGGGCCTTGCCGCGGACAAGCCGACGCGCCCCAATATCGTGTTCATCCTGTTTGACGATCTCGGCTATGGCGAGCCACCCGGCTACCGAGCGGGGTCTCCGTTCAAGATGCCGACGCTCGATCGTCTCGCCCGCGAAGGCATGCGATTCACCGACGCGCACACGGCCTCGGCAGTGTGCACTCCCACGCGTTACGGCGTGTTGACGGGGCGTTATCCGATGCGCATTGGGCAGTTCGGTGTCCTGACAACGTTCTCGCCACCCATCATCGAACGCGAACGGCTCACCGTCGCTTCGCTGCTGAAGCAACAGGGCTACCACACCGCCGCCTTCGGCAAATGGCACCTCGGCATGAACTGGAACCTGCCGCCCGACTTCACGAAATCCGAGAAAGCCAGCCCGTGTGGCACCGTGGTGACCGACGGCCCAATCCCGCGCGGCTTCGACGTGTTCAGCGGTTACACGCATGCCCGCACGATCGGCACGGTGATGGAGCAGGATCGGGTGGCCATGAATGTCGAACCTGTCGAAGTGCAGCCATTGCTCACGAAAAAGGCAATCGCGTATATCGAAGAACGCGCGAAAGCCAGCGAGCCATTTTTCCTGTATGTGCCGCTCTGCACGCCGCATCTGCCGCTCGTTCCCGCAGCCGAGTTCGTGGGCAAGGGCGGTGCGGAGAAATACGCCGACTGGATGTTTCAGGGCGACTGGGTCACCGGTCAAATCCTCGACGCGCTGGATCGCCATCGACTTTCCGCAGACACGCTCGTCATCGTCACCAGCGACAACGGTGCGGAACATCGCGAGTATCCGCCGTTGCGCGAGTCCAAGCGCAGTATCTACGAAGGCGGGCATCGCGTGCCGTTTCTCGCGCGCTGGCCGGGCAGGATCAAACCTGGCTCAACCTGCGACGACGTCATCTGCCTCAACGACCTCATGGCCACCGCGGCGGAAATCACCGGCACGAAACTCCCTGCCGACGCCGCTGAAGACAGCGTGAGCATCTTGCCTGACTTGCTCGGCATCGCAAAAAAACCCGTGCGCGAGGCAACCGTGCATCAGTCGGTCGCTGGCGACCTCGCCATCCGGCAAGGCCCATGGAAACTGATCTTCAAGCGCAATGGCGTGCGGGAGCTTTACAACCTTGGCGATGACGTGAGCGAAACGAAAGACGTGCTCGCAAGCCATGCCGACATCGCTGAGCGGCTCGCCAAGCTGATGCAGTCCTCCATCACCAACGGCCGAAGCACGCCGGGACTCCCTCAGAGTAACCAGCATGACATCCAGCTTGAGGGTCCGGCCAAAAAGAAAAACGCAGGCAGGCAGCCTCGCGCGAATTAACCCTCATGAGCTCGAATCCAGGCCCCGCAATGCACCCCAATCTTTCGTGGCGCCAATCGCCCAACCACCGCGACCCAATCTGGCCGGCCAGGCTTCTCATCGGGCTGGTTCTGACGATCCTGCTTGCTGGGCGTGCGTTTGCCGCTGAAGCCCGCACATTCAATATCCTCCACATCCACGCCGACGACCATCGAGCCGACGGCCTGCACGCCCTCGGTACGAAGGAGCTCGTCACGCCGCACCTCGACGCACTGGTCGCCCGCGGCACCACGTTCACCCGCTGCTACACGATGGGCTCGATGATCGGCGCCGTCTGCACGCCGAGCCGCACGATGATGCTCACCGGCCGCTCCTGGCAGCGGATTCCGGGGGCGCCGGCCGCGGGTGCCAATGCGGCTGATCCGGCGACGTTCCTGCCCAAGGTCCTGGGCGCAGCGGGCTACGAGACCTGGCACATGGGCAAGCCCAGCAACGCGTTCACTGCGGGCATCCGGGCCTTCGAGACAAACATCGAGGACGCCGGCCAAGGCGCACTCCCCAACACTGACCGGGCCCACACCTCCTGCCGGCTGGCCGACCGCACGATCGAGTTTCTCGAGCAGCGCACGAAGGAGGGCGAGTCGCGGCCCTTCTACATCTATCTCGCGCCGCCGGTGCCCCACGACCCGCGGTCGGCCGAGCCATGGTTTCATGCGCTGTATGACCCGGACACGATCCCGCTTCCCGCCGCTTTTCTGCCGCAGCATCCGTTTGACAACGGCGAGATGCGCGTCCGCGACGAAAAGCTTGCCCCCTGGCCGCGCACGCCCGCCGACACCCGCCGCCAGCTGGCCGACTACTACGCCTGCATCACTGGCCTCGACCACCATGTCGGCCGGATCCTCACCGCGCTCGAGGCCTCCGGTCAGCTGGAGAACACGATCGTGATCTTCAGCGCCGACAACGGCCTCTCGATGGGGGAGCACGGCCTGTTCGGGAAGCAGAATCTCTACGAGTTCGGGGGGATGCACGTGCCGCTGGTCGTGGCCGGCCCCGGCATCCCGCAGGGCAGGAGCGACGCCCTGGTCTACCTCATGGATCTCTTTCCAACACTCGTCGACTACGCCGGTGCGCAGGCTCCGGTCGGGGTCGAGGGGCGGTCGCTGCGGCCCGTGGTCGAGGGGAGGGCGGCCGGCGTCCGCGACGTGCTCGTGACCGCCTACCGCGACTGCATGCGGGCGATCAGCGACGGCCGCTGGAAGCTGATCCGCTACCCGCTCGTCGACCGGACGCAACTCTTCGACCTCGCTGCCGATCCACACGAGCTGGTTGACCTCGCCGGTCACCGCGAGCATGCGGCGATGATCGCGCAACTCACGGGGCAGCTCGAGCGCGAGATGACAGCGCTGGCCGACCCGCATCCGCTCCGGGTCGAGCGGCCGCAGCCGGCCGATTGGCGGCCGCCTGTTGACGGCGGTCGAAAACGGCGGCGCGGGGACCGTGTCGCCGCGGTTCAAAACGGCGATGCACAACCGTGAAGTTCTTTGGGAGAGGAGGATCGGGGCGACAGCCCTGTCATGCCCCTCGTCGCTCCCCTCGCTACGTCGCGAAGCAGAGCACTCGGTGAAACCCGTCGGCATCCACGAATCGCTCAACTCCCGGCTTCGCGAATCCTGCGTCGCGAGCGATCGCGGAAATCGTCGCCAGTGTCTCGGGGAAATCATGCTCCCGGACGTGGCGGCAGGTGTTTTCGAGCTTCTCGCCCACGAGCCCCCAGCGTGCGGCTATCAGCCCCGTGTAGGCAGCGACAAACTGGTCACGGGTCTCTCTCGGTCGCCTGAAGAGGTCGTAGAACACGAGCGAACCAGCCGACGCAAGAGCTTCCCGGCAGCGGGTGAAGAACCTCTGCTTCTCCTCGACGGAGAGATGGTGGACGACGTAGCCTGCAAGCATCAGGTCGGGGCGGGGGGCGTCGCACGTTGCGGCATTCGTCAGATACCGCAGGAGATCCGTTTCGAACAGGGCGACGTCGAAGGGGGCTGCGGCGACATCTTCGCCAGACTCCGGCCCGGCAGGGCCTTTCGGGAACGGCTTGCCTGTCATGCGGATGGTCCGCGACCACGTGATGGAAGACGTGCACATCGCCAAGCCCGCGGCGACCCACGAATGGCGTGAGGCCCGCGAGCTACTCCAGATCAACCCTGGCGGCGAGGCAGCATCAGCCCCAGGGGCGTGCGCCTGATGCGGTCTTCGCCGCGGCGGAAAATCTCCCAGGCCTCGGCGTAGCTGAGATCCTCGCGCTTGGCGAGCCTCAGGCAGGAGTAGCCCAGGAACGAGGCGATGAGGATCCGGAAGGGCGTCATGGTTTGTGAGAGGTCGACCGTCATCGCAATCCGCCGCAGCGCATCGGTTTCCCGGCCCCACCTGGCCGCGTAGGCCGCCAACGCGGCATCCAGCGAATCACGATGCTCGTGCAGGCACTGCGCGAGCACCGTCGCGCCTTCCATGGCCGCGTTCACGCCCTGGCCAACCGGAGGCACCGGAGCACCCGCATCGCCCAGCAGTGCCACCCGCCCGGCCACGAGAGACGAGCACCGCTTGGTCTTGCCGGTCGGCAGACACTGCCGCTGGCTGAACTCCTCCACTTTTGTATCGGAGGCGAAATGCCGCAGCAGCGGATGCGCCCTGTCGAGAAAACGCCTGGCATCCGCTTCAGCGTCGAATTGGATCGTGCCGCTGAACCCGATCTGGCAGAACCACCGCGGATCCGCCGGCCCTCCGGGGCCGTTGATCGCCCCGGCCACAGCCGTCACGGGATGAACCGCGAGGACATAGAGATACTGCGGATCGAGCTCGTCGAGGTGCTGGTCCAGGTGCAGCATCAGGGAGTGGTTGCCCAGGTCGGCTCCCTCCACGGCAAACCCACTGGTGTGATCGGCGATGGACCGCCGCACTCCGCTGCCGCCGCCATCGCAGCCCACTACCAGATCGAACCGTCGCAGCTCGCCGGCCCCGTCGCCGCGCGACGCGATGCGGAGCTGTGGCTGCCCGGCATCGACGAGGGTTGCCTCCGCCCCGAAGTGGAGAGCCACGGAATCTGCATGCCGCTCGAGCAAGTGGGCCTGAAGACAGCGGCAGATGTCACCGCGGCTCCCGGTCCAGCCCCTGCCGTGGTAAGGCTCCTCCGCGAAGCCAGCCCCGAGCCGACGAAGCCAGGGGTGGGGGGCGATCCTCAGCCCCTTGAAGTGAATGAGCCCGGCATCGAACCGGTCGGTGATGCCGATGAAGCGTGCTGCACGCAGACCGTGGCCCGTAATGTCGATCGTGTAGCTGCGATCGGGGTTGTAGGTTTCGGCGCTCAAGTGGTCTTCGGCACGCTCGAAAACCGCGATCTCGAACCCGCCCTGCTGGGCCAACGCCGCAGCCAGCGTCAGGCCCGCAGGCCCGCCACCGACGATCGCCACGCTGATTGTCACGTCTTGGTCTCGAGGGTTTCGCCAGGGCAGGATCCTATCCTCGAGATGCGTCCGCCGCCAACGCGCCCGAGGGCGTCAAGGCGCCTCACCGCGAGGAGCGGTGCCACCCTGAGACAACCCCTTGCCGAGATGCATGCCCGAATCGAGCCATAGCAGTTCGCCCGTCATCGATGCGGCACCATCGATCAACCAGATCACCGCGTCGGCCACATCTCCCGGAGTGCTGGCCCGCTCCAGCGGAACGGCCCGTTCGTATTGGCTCTTCAGCAGCTCCATGCCGCCCTCGCCGACTCCGTTGGCAAACCAACGGCTGAGAATGAGACCCGGGCACACCGCATTCACCCGTACGTCCGGTGCAAGCATCCTCGCCACGTTCAGGGTAAGGGCGTTGAGCGCTCCTTTGGAGGCGATGTAGGGGGCCGAGGTGCCGATCCCGAGCGCCCCGGCCATCGACGAGACGTTGACGATCGCTCCTCTGGCCTTCTTCAGCTCCGGCGCACAGGCGCGGATCATCTGGAAAGCGCCGATCAGATTCACGGCGTAGATGTCGTGGAAGACCTGCGCGTCCAGCCCCTCCCATCCCGCCATGCTGGCCATGGACGTGCGGCCCGCATTGTTCACGAGCGCGTCGATGCGTCCCCAGCGATCGACCGCGGCGCCGACCATGCTGCGGCAGGCGGCGTCGTCAGCCACGTCGGCCCGCACCACCAGCGTGTCGGCACCAGCCTCGGCGCAGGCTGCGGCAGAAGCCGTGGCTTCCACCTCGCTTTTCGTGTAGTTGATGACGACGTTGTATCCGCGGCGTGCCAGGCCCAGGACCGTGGCGGCGCCCACGCCCGTGGCAGACCCTGTCACGACGGCGACCTTTCGCTCTGGCATTCCAACCTCCAGGTCCATTGGCCTCGTTACCACCCACGCCCCACACCGTATCGCAAACGGTGGAAAACGAACACTCGCGGTGGTGAGCCGCTCACTCCAGATCCTACGTGGCGGGCGGGAGTGCCCGACCCCGCCGTCGGCTAGCGGTCAGCGTCGGCGGCAGCCGGTTCGGCGAGCAGCTCCTCGATGCGGTCTTGCATCCACGCATCTCCGGTGGCGCCCTGCCACGTCAGCTCACCGGGCCAGAAGTGGCGGAGGGAGCCGCGTTTGTCGATCAGATAGACCGAGGGCCACATCGAGTTGCCCCAGGCGTCCCAGGTGCCCTTCGTGAGATCGACGAGCACGGGAAACCGAAACCCGGCCTCCTCGGCCTTCTGCCTGACGCGTTCCACGTCTTCCTCGGTGGGCGTCTCCGGGGTGTGAACGCCGAGGATCACCACGTCCTGGTCTCGAAACCGCTCCTGCCATGCGACGTAGGTCGGATAGTTGCGGATGCAGTTGCCGCAGCTGAAGGCGTAGAAGTGGACTACGACCACCTTGCCGGCCAGCGCCTCGAGCGTGAGCGGCTCGGAGTTGAGCCACTCGCCGGAATCGACGAGTTCCGGGGCCTTGAAAACGGCGTGGCCGAGCGCGGTGAGGTCAAAGTCTGCGCCGAGCGCCTTCCGCCAGGTCGTCCGCTGGGTGGGCGAGAGGATCCCGCTGACCCGGCGCAGCTCGTCCTGCTTGAGCACGCGATACGCCTCGTCAAGCGGTGGCCTCGGCTCGCCATCGCTGAGCCGCCTGGGGGGCAGATCCTTTCCAGGGCGCGGATCCACTCTGGAATCTGCTTCACGAGCCGACCGTGGCCCGCGACCTTGGCCTCACGTCCGCGCAGCGTTGCCAGGTCCGCGGCCTCCTCGACGAGATGGACGGGAAGTTTTTCCCGTTCCGCAACACCTCATCGCACGATGCTCCAGCAACGACCACCGCGCAGGCACGACAACGGCCACGATCTTCAATACCATACGGCCGCGTCTTCGGCGGAGCCACACCCTGATGATAGAACTGGTCCCATTCATGGGGCAGGTCAGGTCGGTGGATCGCTCCCGTCCCCGAGTTCCCGATTTACACGG
>Ga0114960_10004594_pt1 | contig 10315 bp, 10 predicted proteins | sample C_130625_MF_Meta_FD_92637 | JGI IMG/M metagenome (GOLD analysis project Ga0114960, IMG submission 92637) | Freshwater microbial communities from Lake Croche, Canada to study carbon cycling - C_130625_MF_MetaG | ecosystem: Environmental > Aquatic > Freshwater > Lake | place: Lake Croche, Canada...
ACTTAAATATATTATAAAAATTATACTAATAATTGCCAAGAAAAAAAAGAAAAGATATTGAAATAAATCTCCAGATTGATAGGTTTTTATATTAGATAAAATATTTTTTGTTTCACTAATAAAACCATGTGGCCCTATTTTTTCTAAAATACCTCTATCAATATCTTTATAAGAAAACGCATAACTATAATTTAACATAAAAGAAACAATATTTTGATTGTAAAGTTTATCGAAATACCATTTTTTGTTGAAAAACATATAAATTCTTTTAAACCAAAATTGCTTTTTTAAATTTAAAAACTCATTTAGTCCCCATACATAAAGTACAAGCGCTGAAAAGATACCTAATAATGTAACGCATAAAGGTAAAATCTTATAAAAATAACTAATAAATTCGATATCCACTATTACATAGTTTTTTGGTAATATAAAAATAGAAGAACCCCAAAATGGAGTACCAAATCCAATAAAAATATCTTTAGTTAAAAATCCAATTAAAACTGTTAATATTGCTAGTAGAAATAAAGGTAACGACATTTTCCATGAAGCCTCATGTGCGTTTTGAATGATAACTTTATTGGAATTAGGAACAGATAAAAAAACAAGATAAATTAATCTAGTTGAGTAAAATGCAGTAAAAAAAGCAGCTAAAGTACCTAAAAAATAACTAAAATGACTTATATTAGAAAATTTTGAAAAAGCTATTTCTAAAATAGTATCTTTTGAATAGAAACCTGATAAGAAAGGAAATCCAATTAATGCAAAAGAACCTATCATTGTAATAGCGTAAGAAAACGGTAATAATTTCATCAAACCTCCCATTTTTCTCATATCCTGTTCATTAGATACTGCATGTATAATAGAACCTGCACCTAAAAACAGCAAAGCTTTAAAAAATGCGTGATTAAACAGATGAAAAACTCCAACATTATAATTTGATAAGCCACAAACAAAAAACATGTAACCTAATTGACTACAAGTTGAATACGCAATAACTTTTTTTATATCATTTTGAAATAAACCTGTAGTAGAAGCAAAAAAAGCTGTTATACATCCTATAATTGTAATGAAATTTAAAACAAATTCAGATCTTTCAAAAAGAGTTGAACATCTAGTAACTAAAAAAACTCCAGCAGTTACCATGGTTGCTGCGTGAATAAGCGCCGAAACAGGTGTAGGCCCCTCCATCGCGTCAGGTAACCATACGTGTAATCCTAATTGCGCTGACTTACCCATAGCCCCTAAAAATAAAAAGAAACAAATTAAGTCATTTAAAGGAACATTGAAGTTTAAAATGTTAACTTTATAATCTACTATTAAATTTGATAATGTAAAAACAACATCATAGTCTAGGCTATTAAAAGTAATATATATTAAAAACATAGCTAATAAAATAAAAAAGTCTCCTACTCTATTTACAAGCATAGCTTTAATAGCAGACTTATTAGCTTGTAATCTGGTAAACCAAAAATTAATAAGTAAATAAGAAGATAATCCAACACCTTCCCAACCAACGAACATTTGTAAAAAATTATTTGCAGTTACTAAAATTAACATAAAAAAAGTAAAAAGTGATAAATAAGACATAAATCGTATAACATGAGGATCTTCTTGCATATATTCTGTTGAATAAAGATGAACTAAAGTTGAAACAAAAGTAACAACAACTAACATTACCGCAGTTACGCTATCAAAATAAAAAGCCCAAGTAATATTTAAAGAATCAACACAAATCCAAGTTGTTAATACTATTTTGATCACTTCCCCTGTCATAATAATATTAAATAAAAGAAAAAAAGAAAATATAAAAGATAATAAAATAAAGAAAGTAGTAATGTATAAAACACTTAGTCCTAATACATGACCAAATAGTATTCCACTCAAGAACCCAAATAAAGGAAAAAAAATAACTAAAATAATTAAATTGCTCATTCTTAAATATAATTAAAAAATGGAAAATGTTTAATAAACACGTTGTAATTAAGATCGTGTTTTAATTTTGATTTATCAAAGTAAAAGCATATAGGAATTGTAAAATCTAATAAATCTAATGGAGAATAATGCTTAAATAATGAGTCTAAATCGTAGACAAAATTTATAGGAACATCCAAGGTTATTTTAGCGTAATTAACACTTTTAGAAACTTTAGACGAATAAAGATTAGTTTTTTTAATAAGTTTATGAGCATTTTCTATAAAAAAACTTACTAACAAATCATACTGTTTTATACTTTTCGTTGTAATAAATTTTAGTGTAATCTCGTCTGAGTCAGTGTCTACTAAATATTGTTTTTTCATCAAGTTTTTTACTACACACTTAATAAAAGGTTTATTCCCTAAAAATTGATAAAAAAAAACAAAAGTTTTCATCTGAAATTTTATATCGTTAGTATTAACACTTTTATCGTCTAAAGTAAAGCTTTTTAAAGGAATTGAAATTTTACTTTTTTTTAATTTTGGTATATTAAAGAAACTTTTGAATAAGTATTTGTTGATAACATCAGAATAAACTAATGCTTGAATTTTCTTAGAGCAATTTTGTTTAAACATATAACAATTAACTTAAAGACACTATAAGATAATTATTACAAACAAAGTTTAAATAATAAATTAAAGGTCCAGGAAAAAATCCAAATAAAATAACAACAATTAAAAGAGGAAGCATAATTGCAAATTCTTTTAAATCTATATCTCTATAATAAAGTATATTAATAGTATTTAAGTTACCAAAGCAAATTCTATTATATAACCATAAAGAATATGAACCACATAAAATAACACCTAAAGTAGCAAATAAACAAATAAGTATATTTTCTTTAAATAAACCTACTAATAATAAGAATTCTCCGACAAAACTACTTGTTCCAGGTAAAGCAATATTAGCCATAGTAAAAAAGCCGAATAAAGCTGAATACACAGGCATCATATGAGTAAGACCACTATAATAGTAAACAAAACGCGAATGATAACGTTTATAAAGTATACCTATCAATAAGAACATCGCACCAGAAACGAATCCATGACTGATACTTTGTACAATTGAACCTTGGATACCTAAAGTATTAAAAGAAAAAATTCCAGCAGTAACTAGATTCATATGAGCAACCGAAGAGTATGCTATAATACGTTTAATATCTGTTTGTCTAAGTGCGCTCATAGATGCGTATATAATACCTAATACTGATAACACATAAACAGCAGGAGAAAAAAAAAGAGATGCATCGGGAAATAAGTTTAAATTAAATCTTAAAAATCCATAAACACCTAACTTTAATAAAATACCAGCAAGTAATACAGATCCAACAGTAGGAGCTTCAACGTGTGCTTCAGGTAACCATATATGAAATGGAAATAAAGGAATTTTAGAAGCAAACGAGAAAAAAAAAGCTAACCAAAGCCAGTATTGCTCGGTTTGTGAAAACTTTGCAAAATATAGGTATTCATAGTTTAATGTACCAAATTTTGAATAAATATAAATTAAGCTTAATAGTAAAAATAAAGATCCTACTAAAGTATAAAAAAAAAATAAATAAACAGCTCTTATTTTTCTTTCTCGAGAACCCCAAACACCAATCATAACGTACATAGGTATTAAAATAGCTTCAAAAAATATATAAAAAAATAGTGTATCTAAAGTAGAAAATACTAATAAAAGTAAAATATCTAAAGTTAGTAGTATAATAATATATTCTTTTAGAAATTTTTCATCCCAAACGAATAAAATACATAAAAAGATTAAGAAAGCACTAAGAATAAAGAAAAAAATAGATATTCCATCTAAACCTAATAAAAGATATAGATTTAAAAAACTAAAACCTAAATCATAAATAATTAAATTTTGAAACCAGTAATCATTTACTGAAATTAAGTCTAATAATAAAAAAGATAAAACAAAAACAGCACCCGAGAAAAATAATCCAATTCTACGTAAATAAAAAAGGTTTGAGCTTGGAACAAATACTATAAGTATTAATGAAGAAAAAAGTAGTAAAAAAATAAATTTTAGTAACATAATAAATTATCTATCAACTTCACCGAACACAATATCTTGTGTACCTATAATAGTAACTACGTCAGCAATCATATGACCTTTAGCCATTTCATTTAATGCTTGTAGATGCCCAAATCCTGGTGCTTTAATTTTACATCTATACGGTTTTTCTTTCCCTGAAGATACTAAATAAATACCAAACTCTCCTTTTGGTGCTTCAGTAGTCATATATGTTTCGCCATGTGGTAATGTAAACCCTTCAGTAAAATACTTAAAATGATGTATTACAGACTCCATAGAATTCTTCATATTCGCTCTCGATGGTGGGCTATATTTACTGTCGTTCATTTTAATAGGCCCAAGGCAAATGTTTTTTAAACAATATTGAATAATTACTAAAGATTGTTTCATTTCTTCTATTCTTACAAGATATCTATCATAGCAGTCTCCTATTTTTCCTACAGGTATGTTAAAATCTATTTCAGAATATATTTCGTATGGAGAATTTTTTCTTAAGTCCCATTGAATACCTGACCCTCTTAGCATAACACCGCTAAATCCCCAATCTTTTGCTGTTTGTTTCGAAACAACACCGATATCAACTAATCTTTCTTTCCAGATTTTACCATTTGTTAACATTTCTTCTATTTCATCAATTCTAGTTAAAAATTGCTCAATAAAAAGGTAAACATCGTTTAAAAAACCTAAAGGTAAATCTGCAGATACTCCACCAGGACGTATATAGGCTGCATGCATTCTCGCACCAGAAACACGTTCGTAAAACTCCATTAATTTTTCTCTTTCTTCAAAAGCCCATAAAAAAGGAGTCATAGCACCTACGTCCATGGCGTGGCAACCAACGGCTAGAAGATGATTTAAAATTCTAGTAATTTCTAAGAATAATACTCGAATAAATTGAGCTCGTCTTGTGATTTGTAAATTACCCAATTTTTCAATGGCTAAAGAATATGTATGTTCCTGAGCCATCATTGATACATAATCCAATCTATCAAAGTAAGGTAAGGCTTGTAAATACGTTTTATATTCTATTAATTTTTCTGTACCTCTATGTAACAGGCCGATATGAGGATCAGCTTTTTTAACAATTTCTCCGTCTAATTCTAAAATTAGTCGTAATACTCCGTGAGCAGCAGGATGTTGAGGACCAAAATTTAGTGTAAAATTTTTTAATTCACTTACAAGTTGTTTTTTTTTTAAAATCATAACTTTAAACTGAAATTTCAAAAGAAAAGTTTCTAAATGCTTGAGATAACTGAATACTTTCGTAAGTTATTCTCTTCTTTTTTTCATTATAACAAACTTCAAGATATCCATATAAAGGAAAATCTTTTCTCATAGGATAACCATCAAATCCGTAATCTGTAAGAAGTCTTCTCATATCATTATGTCTTTTAAAATAAATACCGTAAAGGTCCCAGATTTCTCTTTCCCACCAATTGGCATTAATATAAACATAAATAATAGATAATACTGCTGTTGCTTCGTTTATAAAAACCTTAATTCTAAGACGACTATTAAATGTTAAACTTAATAAATCATAAACAACACTAAATCTATAATTTTGATCTAATAAATCAACACCTGAAATACAAGAAAGAATTTTGAATCTAAAATTAGCGTGTTTTTTTAATAATTTTAACGAAAAAATTAAATTTGAGTGTAAAACAGTTAAAATAACTTCATTATTTGTAACTTTACTGGAAATTAATGGAAGATAACCTTTATAAAAAAGGTCTCTTTTTAATAATTGTTTCGATAAAAACATAAATTTTTAAAAAAAATATAATGCGATTAAATTGGTCAATAATAATAAATTAGAAGGAAAGAAAAAGAAAAAAATTAATAAGAATGAAAAGAATGAAAAAAATAAACACTCAATTTCAAAGTTATGAATATTAAACATAATTTGAAAAGAGCTTATTTTGTTTACATCTAATTTTTCAAAAAAAATAATTTTAATAATTCTTATATAATAGAATACTGATATAATACTAATAATTAAAAGTATTAAAGAGCTGTATATATAATCGTAATTTATTAAGCTGAAAAAAATAAAAACTTTAGCAAAAAATCCTACTAAAGGAGGAATACCTGCAAAAGAGAAAAAAACAATTAAAATAGAGAATGCCCACGCTTTATTTATATTAAAAAAGCTAGATAAGCTTGTTAAGAACATAGATGCATTTAAATTGTTTTTATTAAAAGAAAGAATTTCATTATTAAAATTAAATGTTAATGAAATAAATGACCATAGTAAAAACGATGTTAAAATATAAATAAATAAAAAGAAATATATGCTAGTAATACTATCTAAACTATTTATTGAGCAAGCAGAAATTAAAAAACCCATTTGAGCAATAGAACTATAAATAACTAATCTTTTAACTCTTTTTTGTCTTAAGGCAAAAAAAGATCCAACAAGTGTCGAAAGAATACCACTAAAAATTAAAATATATTTAATTTCGATAAACTGATCTGTTATTGCTAACAATTTCAAAAATAAAAAAAAGATCGCACATTTTGGTAAAATTGAGAATATAATAGTAGACGCTAACGGAGCTCCTTCATAAACATCAGGCATCCAAAAATGGAAAGGCGCTGATCCTATTTTGAATAAAAAAACAACAACTAAACAACACATACCAAAAAGTATAAAATTGTAGTAAAAAGTAAATTCATTTAAAAAAGGAAAACTAAGCAGCATATTTAGATTAATTAAATTTAAAGTTCCAAGTCCACCAAATATCAAAGAACAACCCAATAATAATATACCAGAAATGAACGAACCTAAAATAAAATATTTTAAACCGGCTTCACTTGAAAATACTGAATTACGTCTAAAGCTGGCTAAAATAAAAAACGATAAAGATTGTAGTTCAATTGATAAATATATAGATAAAAAATCAGATGCACTAACTAATAATAAAGTTGAAAATAAAGAAAATAAAAAAATAATAAAATATTCAAAGAAATTAAGTCTTTGACTTTTGAACCCTGTACTTATTGGAAAAAGTAAAAAAATAGAAATAAAAACTATAGATATTTTGACGATTTTAATACTAAAATTATTAACAAACAAATAATAAGAAAAAAAACCTTCTATTGAATTATTTAGTAATAAAAGTAAAACACATATTAAAGAGAAAACTAATTGCGACAAAATTTCTTTATCGATAATTGGGAAGTTATACTTTGTTACATTTAAAATAAGAGAGTTTATAACCAATAAGAATAATAATGTCAATGATAAAAATATTTCACTAATAAAAGATTTTAATATAATAGGATCCATAATATAATTTTATGTTATAATTTGTTAAATTGCGTTTATGTGTAATAACAGTTTAATAAAGTTTAAACTACTAAGCGTATAAAATTAAGAACGCGAACATTAAAGCGAATAAAGCAATCGCTTCTGTTAAAGCAAATCCTAAAATAGCCATTTTAAATAACTCATCTTTAAGATTTGGATTTCTAGAAATTCCAATAAGGAAAGATCCAAAAATAATACCAATACCAATACCTGCTCCAGCTAAACCAAAAGTTGCAATACCTGCTCCTATTTTTCTAGCAGCTAATAAAATAATTTCTAAACTCATTTTTTAATAAAAGTCTTTTAATAATTCCCATAAAACCTAATTTTTATTAATTGAATAATATAAAATAATGAGTTTAACTGGAGTTGAACCAATATAACTACCGTTATGAGCGGTATGCTTTACCATTAAGCTATAAACCCTATTTGTTTCAGGAAAAGAAGGACTTGAACCTTCAAGAATGGTTTTGGAAACCACTATTTTACCGTTAAATTATTTTCCTTAATGACAACTTTATAAACTTAGGTTTATTTAAAACTAAAAGTTTTAAAATTCTTAAATTTATATTAGGATTTGAAATTTTTATCAATACTTTATAGATTCGAATCTCGAAATGTTCCATAGCTTTTTTGTTTACGTGTGGCGATTTTAATAAAGTAATTCTTTTTACTTTTTTAGGTAAATTAATTAAATTATATTCAATGTTTAAATTTTTTAAAAGTTTCGATATAAAATGACAGTAATATTTTATATTTTTATCGACAGATTTTATTTTTAATTCTATTACAGATTTCATTCTTATATTAATTTATACTTTTCTAGTAAGGTAATGAATTAAAAGATATTAAAACAAAAAATGTAAATAAAAAATAAGACAAAGAAATAGGTAAAAAAGTTTTCCACCCTAAATTCATTAATTGGTCATATCTGTATCTAGGTAAAGCAGCTCTCATCCAAATAAATAAAATAACAAATAGACAAATTTTTAACCCAAACCATACTTCAGATAAAGGATCAAAAAAAATTGTATTTGTTAAAGGCGATAACCAGCCTCCCCAAAATAAGATAGTACAAGTAGCACTCATAAGTAACATGTTTGCATATTCTCCTAAAGAAAATAAAGCAAAACCCATAGCTGAATACTCAACATTATAACCTGAAACTAGCTCTGCTTCTGCTTCGGGTAAATCGAAAGGATGCCTATTTGTCTCGGCAAGTCCTGAAACAAAGAATATTAAAAATAAAGGAAAAAAAGGTATTAAATACCAATTATTAGTTTGTGAAGCGATAATAGTTTGAATATTATAAGACCCACAGCATAAAATAACTGTTACTAGAATAAAACCTAAAGAGATTTCATATGAAACCATTTGAGCTGTCGATCTAAGAGCACCTAAGAATGCGTATTTAGAATTACTTGACCATCCAGATATAATGATACCATAAACCCCTAAAGAAGATATAGCTAGCATATATAATAATCCGATATTAATATCAGCTAAAACAGAATATTTACTATACGGTATTACAGCCCAACCCATTAAACTTATAAAAAATGTTATAACAGGAGCCATTAAAAATAGACCTTTATTTGCATTACTAGGCAGTACAACTTCTTTCACTAATAATTTTAATCCATCTGATAGCGGTTGAAGTAATCCATAGACACCCACAACATTAGGTCCTCTTCTTCTTTGAATAGCTCCAAGTATTTTTCTTTCCGCCAGTGTGAAATAAGCAACAGAAATTAGTAATGGAACAACGACAATTAAAATTTTAATAACAATTATTAATAATGTAAACATAATATTTAATTTTATTTTAAACGGAAAGGAAGGGATTCGAACCCATGGTACGATATAAAATCATACGTTGATTTAGCAAACCAATGCTTTCAGCCACTCAGCCACCTTTCCAATTAGGCTATGGGACTATTTAAGTATACGAAGGCCTTTTCGTTTTTTTCTACGTTGTTTTCTCGGTCTACAACCATTAAAACACTTTTTGTCTTCAACTTGAAAAATAAATTTTAGGCTATATAAACTTTTTATTATTAAACGAATAATTTGTTTTCTATATTTTTTTGGTACAGATAGATTAACAATCACTGATTTCATATCAAGTTTTTTTCTTATATCTATATTTTTTTTTGCAAGTGTCAAAAACTTACCAATAACTTTTTTATTTAAAAATTTTAACTTTTTTTTTGTAATATTAAATTTTAAAATTCCTCCTGTAATAAGTAAAAGCGTTTTATTGCTTTTTCTATCTTTTAAAACACAAAAAATATTATTTGGAGTCATTTTTATATTAATGACAAAACTGTATACATTTTTTATATAAAGTTCTTTTACTAAATTATTTAATTTTTTATTTTTTCTAAAAAACTTACTTATTAATGAACGAGTTTTAAATTTACTAAATTTATTTTTTTTTAGAGATTTTTTTAGTTTGTTTTTTACTTTTTTTTGAATCATTTTTATATTTTTGTAGACTAAAAATTGACCTTTTTGTTTTGTTTAAGCTTTTATAAAACTTGATATTATTCTTGTTATATAGTTTTAAACTTTTACCAGTTCTTATTCTACTTATGAAAGAAGTTATTTTGCTTGTGTGTCTACTTTTTAAAAAAGACAGCTTTACTCTATTGTTTAGACCTAAAACTTTACAAGTCTTTTTTGAAAAAGCTTTATTAATTCCGTATATTTTTGTTAGATGATTTGTTAAAACAGTTGGCATAATTTTTATTTTATTTTATTTGATAAAAAAGAATTTTTAATTCTTTTAATTCTTTTTATTCTTTTATTTTTTCTTATTAATTCTTTTTTAGTTAAAAACTTTGATAAAGAAAAGTAGAATTTTATTGTATTACGTTGTCGTTTTTTTTTTTAAATTTGGGTTTTCTTTAATTATCTTTTTAAAATTTTTTTAAAGAAATATTGTTTACTAACTCTTCTTTTATATTTGTCGGAATAAAAACTAAAATA
>Ga0114960_10004596_pt1 | contig 10313 bp, 14 predicted proteins | sample C_130625_MF_Meta_FD_92637 | JGI IMG/M metagenome (GOLD analysis project Ga0114960, IMG submission 92637) | Freshwater microbial communities from Lake Croche, Canada to study carbon cycling - C_130625_MF_MetaG | ecosystem: Environmental > Aquatic > Freshwater > Lake | place: Lake Croche, Canada...
AATATCCCATCTGGTTAAAGGGTGAAAATCTTTGTAAAATCTTCTTTTTATTGGGTTATTAATTTTTTCATCAACAATTGAATATTGAGTATTTATTCCATTTGAAGAACAAATTTGTTCTGATTTAGGGTTCAACAGAGAGATAATATTAACTTTTACATTAAAATTGCGGAATTGATAAGCAACATTAGCTGCACCTCCGCATAATGTCTGATATGGTTCAGATGTATTAGAACTGTGAACTGGAATTGGAAATTCTGGACTTATTCTGTCAACTTCAACATGATAATATTCATCAATAATAACATCTCCAATAACATTAATTGTTATTGGTTTAACAAAAAGCTTATCTATTAATTTTGAAAAAATATTGTTCATGAAGTAAATATAGTTAAAGAAACTAAAGGAAAATATGCACAATTTACATCAACTAAGAAAAAAGCTAATCGACGATCAGTTCGTAAATTTTTTGGTTGAGAAGAGAGTTAGTCCAACTGATTTGATCTCATTAGCAATGAAGATCAACAACACAAGAAACCTTAATGAAGGGATTTTTGGAGGTATTGGTGGTGCTTTAAGCGGTTTGTATCATGGTTGGAAATCAGGATATGGCAGTAAAGATATTACTAAAGCAACAGAAATTTTAAAAAATCAATTAGATTTCGCTTATAGAACCTTTAAAAATAGCTTAATAAAAAGTACTGGAGATGAAGCTACTGCAAATAAAATCTTAGATAATTTAAGAAAAAATTCAGACATTGCAATTACAAAAGCAGTAAGTGGAGAAACTACAACAGAAAAAGAATACGGACCAACAACAACTTCTCCTACTTTTACACCTGTTCCCGCAAAAGAAAAAATAGAAGCTGAAGCCGAGGCTGAAGCTGAAGCTGAAGCTGAAGTACCAAAAAAACCAAGAAGAAGAAAAACAAAAGATCCTGCGCCAATTGTTACGCCGCCAGAGGGAAGTGGTGGTCCTCCAGTAATGCCAGATCCAACTGGTCCAGCTCCTCTTCCGGCAGACGATGAAGACACTGGAGAAATGACAAGAACAGGAGAATTACCAGAACCAGAACCAGAACCAGAACCAGAACCAAAAAAGGAAGTATTATCTTTCAAAGATAAAGAGTTCTTAATGAATTTAAGAGAATTTATTGATATTTTAATGAAAAAATTAAGTTTTATTGAACAAAAAAAATTACCTTTCTCTGTCTTAACAATACTAAAAAGACTTTATAGATTTGGATATATTTATGGATCTAGAGATCTGCAAGACCTTCACAAAGAAAAAAATGTAAATAAAATTGGTTCAGAAGAACATGAAGAAATGTTGAAAAAAATTGTTGAGATATTCACAAACAATAGTTGTGATTTTAGCAAAGAATCGTTAACTAATAACTTGATAAGAAGATTTGAATATTATGAAAAAAATCATGGACTAACAGGTAGCAATCTTAATAAAACTTTGAAGGAAGAAAAAATTTGGAAAAATTTATTTTCAGCAATAGATGATACTAAAGATTATTTAAATTCTTTTTGTATAGATAATCCAGATAAATGCGGAGAAGAATTAAAAACCCTTGGTACTGCCGGAAAATCTGGTGTTGCACGACTACTCAACAGTTTAGAAGAAGCAAAACTATCTTTGACTTTCAAAAATTGGTTACTAATTAAAGAAAATATACTATTTTAACAGTATACACAGCTTCATGGAGATGAAATGAAATTTCTACTAAGTTTTTTGCTTTCTGCTCTTTTTACAGTTTCATGTTTTTCTGCTGATTCACTTATAGCAGTTGAACCACCAGCAATCCCGCAGTCACCCATATATTCAATTACAAATAAAGTTGAAGGACTTGAACTGCCTGAACCAATCACGGTTGATAGCAGTGAAGGATTTCTTGTTGTCCAAGCAAAATCCAAGGGACAAGTTAAATGGTTTGTAGTTGGTAACAGCAAAGTTAAATATGTTGCTAATGATGCTGCAAATAGCCTTATCGTTTCTGTTCCTCAATCTGGAAGTGTTAATGTTTTTGCTATTGCTCTTATAGAAGGCAAACTAACAGATTTTGCAAGAACAGACATTACAGTTAAAGGTGTTAAGCCTGATCCAGTAAAACCAGATCCAAATGATCCTATTGATCCAGATGTAGTAATAGAAAAGGTTCCAGAAGGTTTACACGTTACATTTCTTACTGATTACAACCAATCAACACCAGATATTGCAGCTGTTTTAAACAGTAAAGATATCAGAGATATTATTCTAAAAACAAAAAGCTTTTATAAGGTTTATGATGTTAATAGTTTAGTTGTCAGACAGAAGAAGATGGATGGGCTTCTTAAGAAATTAAACAGTAATAATTTGTTTGTTGTACAAAAGACTGATGGAACTGTTCTTTACTACAGTGCTATTCCAAAGACAGAAGCAGAAGTTATTAAAGTCCTAAACAAAATTACAAAGGGAGAATAACATGAGTTTTCCATCAATATATTTCGACGGTTATTATCGCATTCTTTCGCATACACCAAGTCCAGAAAATGATACTCCAAAGTTTGGAGAGAACTTCAGGAACTTTGATGCTGCTGCCCTTAGAGAAATTGATATGTCTTGGGAAGGGCACAGAATCTTGAATCAAAAGTCAACTAGCAGTTGTGTTGCTCATGCATCTGCTGCTGGTATGGAAATTTTGCAAAAACAACGTCAAAATGTTCAAAAAGACTTCAATCCATTCTTCCACTACGCTTTGATTAATGGTGGACAAGATGGCGGTGCATTTATTTCAGATAGTCTTAATACGCTTAAAAAGTATGGAATTTGCGAAACAAGCGCATTCCCATATGATCGTGTTTATTACAAGAAAAGCTTGACTAAAGAAGCTTATGATAATGCTGCTAGATTTAAACTAGAACAAGCTTATCAGTGCGAAACATTTGAAGAAATTTGCCAAGCAATTAACCTTGGTTTTGTTGTAAATATCGGCATTCTTGTCGGATCTAACTTCGCAAAAGTTGATTCAGAAGGTATCGCTCCACTTCCAGCAGGTGGTGGTGGCGGACATTCAATGCTTGCATGCGGAATAAAGCAACACAGTAAACATGGCTGGTTGGTTAAGCTTCAAAATAGTTGGGGTTCCAGTTTTGGTCAAGGTGGCTATTGCTACGTTAGAACAGAACACTTTACAAGTCGAAGCAAGCTTGACTGTTTTGCTTTCCAAGGCGTTATTGAAGATCCTCTAGATAAAGATCCGGCAGACGATGTACCTGTTGTTAAACTATAAGGAGCTTGAAATGAGTGAGCCAGAAACAAGATATTCATTAGCTGATGTTGAAGTTATGAAGGAAGATGCTCTCAATATGGGCGCTTCTACAGAATTCATTGCTGATTGTTTAAATAAGTATGGTCCTGAAGTCCTTAGCACAGTAACAGAAGGACTTAGAAACGGCTTTTCCTTTGCCTTTATTATTGAATCATTCAGACTGTTTGGTCCATTTGTTTTAGATTTCTTTATCTCAATGGTTTCTAGAAAAAAGATGGTAGCCAATATGGTAGAAGCCGAAAGCATCAAATCATTTGGTGCAACTGTTATGGGCAAACGTGAAATTGAAGATATGATCAATGACAAAAACATTGATATGATGAGCGCAACAATGATTCAAGTTATGCTCGAAAAAGTAATTCCATATGTGTTTGAAAAGTATGGACAAAAGATTTTGCAAGCAGTACTTGCAGCTATTGAAAAAGCAATTGATGAGGATAAGTCTTGAAAAAATTAATTCTTTTTTTACTGTTTGCATTTAGCTTAAATTGTTTAGCTCAAGATTTGCCTGTTGTTAAATTTCCCAGCAAAAAGGAAATAGACAAAGCTGCGATCAAAGAGTTAATCAAAGAACTTGATGCAAACAGTAAAGAAGAGTTACTACAGGCAAACCAACAAAAAAAAGAACCAAAAGAAAGTCCAAAAGAAGAACCAAAGTCTCTTCCGCAAGTTGTTCCCAGTTCATCTGCCCCCAAATTATATAATACGCCAACAACTAACAAGCCTATCTATACTACAAAGCCAACTTATTATAAAAAATCACCAGTTAGATCAAAAGCATACTGTCCTACTTGACCAAAGTAGGACAGAAGCCTTCGGTCGAAGGTAATTATTCTGAAATTTTAGAATCAATCACGCTTGTCTTTGTAAGAATCATTCTACCCTTAACTCTTTCTGCATAAGATTTGCAAAAAGCTTTAACTTTTACAGTAACAACATTATCATTTTCTTTAGCTGAAAACTTAGCTTCATTCAATCGAACAGTCCTACTATCGTTCAATTCTAAGAAAATAATGTTAATTCCATCTATGACTTGATTGTCAATGATAGTTACACTTGGAGTTTTCGACACAGTCCAAGTGTAATTGTCCAAATACAAATTTTTATTAGCAAGTTGTGCTTCTAGTTCCGATTGCTCAATCTTTGCACCGCTTTGCAATGTATTAACACGATTATTATTACAATTTAAAGTTGTAACACCAATCAGGGTTATCAATTGAAAAAACAAAAGCATATAACGCCAAGAATTATCACCATTCATAATTTTTCCTCCAAATTAAACTAGTCAAATAAAACAAAAGGATATTGACTTCATTTAATAAAATGGCAGAATGAGAGCATCAAGGAGGCTAACTATGCCAGTCAGAAAGTATGAAGAAGTATCGGAATTCATTATTTGTCAATGTGGGTCTTTAGAACACATGGCACATTTTGGATTAACTTGGTGGACAGATAACAAGAAGTTAGAAGGTTGTGAGTTCTATGTACAAATACATTTAGCTCCTACTACGTTTTTTGAAAGATTAAAAAATGCTTTTACATATTTGTTTGGAATCAATAATAAATCAGGAAGCTTTGATGAAATCCTTATTACAAGAGAAAGAGCAGAAAAACTTGTTGAAATGCTTAACAAGTTTATCGAATTAGATAATAAGATGCAAAACACATCAAAAGTTATTTACTAGGAAAAAGTTTTTCAGCTTTAACTTTCCATTCCTGAGATTCTCTCTTGTTTTCAGAGTTGATCTCAGGAATGGTTCCTTTAATATCAGAACTTGAAATAGTTTCGACTTCTAATTTTGTTAAAGACATTGCTCCACGCATTGGATGATAATCATTCCATGCTTCAATAGTCCATGGGACCAAAGGCGTAATAAGCTCAAGAATAGCATCAGCATACACCCTAATTTCCTTCTGAGCGTGTGCGTCTGCCCTAAGTGACAGAAGATGCAACAAATTATGCAAGTTCTGTTTCCAATACCATTCTGTATAAAGATTAAGAGGCAAAATCATTCTGGCTTGTTCTCTTGAAACACCAGCATCTAACATTTGCAAATAAAAAGCATATGCATCTTTGCAACTTGAATCAATCTTATCAACAAATTCTTGAGATGACTCTTTTTCAAAAATCTCTTCGCCACCCTGCTTATTAGTTGTTGACTGTTTTCTCAAATCCTCAACATTAGGAATGTAAAATTCATCCTTCATTACAGAATATCTTCCTGAAATTTCATTGAGCGACACAGTTCTGTGCCTTATCATTTGTCTAGCAATAAAGATAGGCATTTTCATATGCAGCTTAAAATCGATCCCCTCGAATGGAGAAGTATGATTGTGTCTGAGAAGATAACGAATCAATCCTTTATCTTCGTTGACAGATTTAGTTCCTTGTCCATAACTGACCCTTGCCATTTGAGCAATTGCATAATCGCATGTTTGTCCATCTGGAATAATTCTTGGCATTACATCAACTATTTCTACAAATCCTTTGTCTAAACAATCAATTTTAGTTTTTGGAAGAAGGGAAAAAGCATCCATCTGAAAATCCTCTAGGTTGCTTTATTATATTTAATTGTTAAAAAGAATCAATAAAAAAAGGAGGTTTTTTAAGGAAACCTCCGAAAACCCAGATATATCTAATTATTATTTGTATTTTTTTTGACTTACTTATTAAAAATTTATCTTTTGACAATATAGAAGATCGAAACCTTCCGTCATTATGTATACATCAAGAATGTTTTTTTCTATTTTTTTTTCTTTTTTCTGGAATATAATCTGTAGAAGTTAAATGTTGTATAGGACCACCGAAACCATAATCTTTAACATTAAAGAACTGAGGGAAGTTTCTTGTAACCATTCCAGCATTAATTGGTAAAGAGAAGTGTGCCACATCTGCTGTGCTTGTAGAAACTTCATTCAACCAATTTTTGAATCCTTTCATTTGTCCTTCTTTTCATTTTTTGGTACTATCTTTTCACTTCCAGCTAATCCTTGTGTCTTAAGATAATCCATAAATGATTTATTAACAATTGTTTTAACTGGCTCACGCATTTTAACTTTGTTTTTATATCTTATGTCGCCAAAAGCATCTCTGTTTTTAAGCTGATACGTTTTTTCTCCAACCTTCTTAGTATCAAAAGCTCCGACACCTATTTGGTCATCGCCATAAAGTGCCTGAGAAAATACAGATGGTGTCTTTTCAAGTGCTTTTTCAAAAGCATCTTGATCTATGTTGAAAATAGTCCCGAAAGTATCAATGAAGTCTGAATTCTTTCGTTCTTCTTTTAAAAATTCAATAAATGTTTTCACGAAAGTATATATTATGACATGAACAAAAAAGATAAAACCAGAAAATTCTGTTGCTTTGTTTGTCAAGATACATTCAATGATATTGATCTATTAAAAGATCATATAGTCAATAATCATACTGAAAGTGATGATTATGTTTTATGTCCACTGTGTCAACACCCTGTCAGAGACATGCAAATTCACTATAGATCAAAGCATATAGGCATGAATATGCCAGAAAACATTCAAACAAGAGCAATAATCATAAGAGACATAAAAAGTCCAAATAAAAAAAATAATTTTTCAAAATTTAAGCAAGGTAATTTTCACTCAGAAAAGAATCAATGCAATATATTTTTCAGAAGTGGTCTTGAGTTGAAGTTTTTAAAAATACTTGAGAGAAATCCAAATGTAAGAAAGTATAAAGCCGAAAGTCTTCAAATAGAATACTTTTTTGAAGGATCATCACACAATTATATTCCAGATATCCTTGTTGAGTATACAGATGGCAAGATTGAATTATGGGAAATAAAGCCCAAGTCTCAAACAAAATGGGCTAAGAATGTTGCTAAATGGAAAGCAGCAAATGTTTATTGCCAAAAAAGAAGCTGGGAATTTATTGTAATGACTGAAAATGCTTTAAAAAAACTTAACTAATTAATTTTTATAATCTTTTAATTCAAACTTTTCAACAATGAAAGGAATCAATTGTTGTACTGTCTTGTCTTCTAAAGACAAAAGATTACTATCATTCTTTATGTAATAATCAAACATTGGATAGTTGCTATCAGCGATAATTCCATTTGCGTCTTTATTACCAAAATAATCTGATGCTTCTCCCATAATCTTTTCACTATCGTTCTGATCAGCATTACGATGACTGGGACGATCAATAAGAATCACAATGCCATCTTTTTCCTTAATTGCTTTAGCTTCGTTAAGATAACGACCATCTGTGATAATTACATTTTGCATTTTATTCAAAACTTTGTCGATCCAAACAGAATTTTTAACTTTTCTGAATCCATCACCAATCATTTGTAAAGCCTGTCTGACATTCATTGAAAAACCGGGTGGTGGTTCAGGATTTCTTTTCCATTCTTCAATAAAATCAAAATCAACGTCAAAGTAATCACAATATATTTTTTTGACATTATAGGCAAAAGCAATTTTTGTAACAAGAGGTTTTTCATGATCAATATATTGCCACAGCCGTGGAGCAAGCATTCCTGCAACTGTATCTTTACCAGATGCTGCCTGACCAAATAAGCCAACAATGATATTTTTCATAACTATGTTATAGTCATGAACAAGAAAAAATGCAACAATTGTTTTTGCTTTGATCGAGAAAAAAAAGTTTGCAAAGTTAACATCATTTATGATGGTAAAAACTTAAACATGCCTGTAGCTGCAAGCGATGATTGTCACTATATCGAACTAGGCGTATCTGTTGAACAAGTTCGCTTCTGGGAAGAAGAAGCGAAAGGCAAAAAGGTTGTTAAAATGGAATACCCAGAAAACTTCTTTGGAAAGAATCTTAACTCAGCTTTAGATCCCGTATAGAAATCATTTCCTTGTAAGGAACCTCATAATTTAAGTGAGATCCTTTTCTTGCTGGGAATTTTTCTCTTTTGATAATTTCTTCTTTTTCTGAAGCACCAATTAATATTACACTTGCTTGTTTTTTAGACTTTTCATCCAACAACAAATAAGCAAACACATACAAATCACAATTAAGATTCATTGGAATCTTACCTTCATTCGTTGCCCTGATAAGTCCAGCATCGTACCAAGGTCGCTTCATTGATGTCTTTATGTCTATTGTTTTATTGCTTGCATCAATAAAGTCATATTTATCACCGCCTTCCCTGTAGGTAAAATCTACAGGAAGACCAAAAACTTTAGAAAAGGCTAATTCTCCAATTTTTCCTGTTCTTTCAACCTTATATGGGTCTTCTTTTGTATTAGCTAAACCTCTTCCATATGTGCCAGTCTTCTTGTTAGCCCACATGTTGCTTGAAAACGATTCACAAATTTCGTATTCTTCATCAGCAATATCAATTTTATAAACAACTTTTTCAACATCACCAAAAGTTAATTTCATCAATTTTGGTTTTGACTTTTTGCCTGTATAGTAACTTTCAGCAAGCATGAAATACTCCGGTAAGAAAACTTTCTTTAACAGAGCTAATCTAAACTTCTTTTTTGCTAAATCTATTTTTTAGATCCGAAAAAAATGAATCACCACAATTCCAACCACAAATTTTTGAAACAAGACTTAAGCAAGCACAGATTCTGCCAAAATCTTTTACTATGACGGGAATCAATGGTGATAATATGCCTGTGCTTCTTTTATTCATCATGCAGTAATAAAGATATCCTATTTTTACTGATCCAGTTTCAATATAGTTTCTTCCTAAAAGCTCTTGCAATCTTTGCATATACAAAGAGCAAAAATTCTTTTCATCTTCTGACATGAAGTTTTTATTGTTACTTGGTGTAAACGCAAGATAATATGTAAGAATTGAATCTTTTCTAACGCTTCCGGCAAAATATCTAGAAAAACTTTTTATCCAACAATTCAAATCATAAGGGTCAATAAAAAATAACACACTTGGTAAACCTAATTTTTTCAAATTGTAATTACCATCATCATCAATGACAACAAATTTCATATGCTCTAACCTATCAAGTGTGTTCTTCAAGTAATTTGAATTTACTTTGTTGAGAAATCCTCCAAATGTCTTAGAAAGCATATTCCATATTTTATCAAATGTAAGTTTCTTTTCTTGATGTATCATTGCAAGAATATGAATAGCAAGCTTATTATACTCTAAATCATCATTAAGATTAAATAACTTTGACAAAGCATCATCTACTTTTTTGTACTCATTGGCTAAAGTTATTTTGTTATCTGGAAAAAAAACATAAGCATCACCTTGATCATCGATGCCTTTCCTCCCTGCTCTTCCAATCATCTGGCGTATCTCAGACTTATCAACTAACTCTTTGCCTCTTACTACCCCTGCTATAATTACTCTTCTAGCTGGCAAATTAACGCCAGCAGCGAGTGTACTTGTTGCAACGAGTATTCGTAAGGCTCCTTCCTTAAACTCCTTCTCAAGCGTTTTACGCCTACTAGGAGACAAGTCTGCTGAATGGAACTTTGTATCAAATCCTTTAGACTTTATATAAGACACTAATTTTTTGCCAATATTCTTTGAATGAACGAATACTAATATCTTATCTGCCTGATGTTTGTCGCATAAAATTGAAATGCAATCAAACATATCATGAGGGACACCACTAGAACTTAAAGATGTGTCAAACTTCTTATAATGTATTTTCAAAGGAACAGCTTGATAGTTTGAATTCAGAATATAGGTTTGTTTCTTGTTTAAATCATGCAACCATTCACCGATTTGGTTAGCATTTGGCAATGTACCACTGAGAAATATTATTTTTGAATGATTTTTTCTAGCAAATTCTGTTAGAGCAAATTCTAAAGTAGGACCACGATCATCTGAACCGATCATATGTGCTTCATCTACTATAATTGTATCTATATCATCGAATACATTTGGATTTGTTCTTACATTGTGACAAAAGCTTTCAATTGTTGCTACGACTAAGTCTCCATCTTTCTCTTTCTTTTCATCACCTGCCATTATTGTTATTTTTTTCTTAGAAAATGGATGATCTTCAGAT
>Ga0114960_10004597_pt1 | contig 10312 bp, 8 predicted proteins | sample C_130625_MF_Meta_FD_92637 | JGI IMG/M metagenome (GOLD analysis project Ga0114960, IMG submission 92637) | Freshwater microbial communities from Lake Croche, Canada to study carbon cycling - C_130625_MF_MetaG | ecosystem: Environmental > Aquatic > Freshwater > Lake | place: Lake Croche, Canada...
GACCATAGGTCTTCAACAACTAAATCCGAAGGATTTTGGATCAATAATGGAAAGGAACGACACGAGGCTAGAATGGTCTTTCCTTTCAAAAAACTGGCTTTTACGAATTTTTGGATTGCGATTGATAATCCACAACAATTAAAACTGAGAGACCTGATCCAAACGATTGAATTTGAAAATGGAGGAATGCGTCAACAACAATATGCTTGCTATGATATTGAGAACCAAATCAATATTTTGGCCTATATATTTGGTGTGGACGGCATTAAATATGATCGTGATCGTATTTATATTCCATTGGTGGTTCCTTTTAATGTACTGATTTTTAATGGTACTTACCACCATGCAAAAATTAGATGCCGGAGTCAGGATAGATGGCTCACTGATTTCGACATATATGCGAATGTGTGCGATGTTGACGCGTTTCCGGAGTTGGCGCCCACAGATGAATATACACATAAATGCAATTTTGTTTACTACCGAACGCAGTTTACAGGGGGGGACATCATTTGTAAAGAAAAAAACAAAATTCGATTGAATTTTATGCACCCTTGTTATGCATTATATATTATGAATGTTTCGAAAGAATATGTCACTTCTATAAAATTAGTTTTGGATCGTTATAATATCTGGGAGAATAATGTTTTTTACGAATATATGCTGGACGACATGGAATGGTTTGATAATCATGTGATTCTGTGGTTCAACCGAAAATTCAAAGTTTTTTCGGAAATGAATAAAAATGTTAATTTTTCTTTCTCACATAAGTCTCATTTAATCATTGAGAATACTTATACAGAGCTACATGGAATCGAAATTGTGGCGGTTAATTTTGATTTATTTTCTTATGGTTGGGGTATGTCAGGAATGCGTTATATAGGTTAAAAATATAAAAAAGAGTTTTATATTTTTACAGGAAATTTTTTGTGGTTTTTGTTTTGGTTCGGTTTTTGGTTTATGCTTTATTTTCGAACTTGGCCTTGAGTGCTAGGAATATTTCGCGCTGCTCTTCCTCCGTATGGTACTCGGCGGAATTCACCTTGGAGATCCATTCTTTGGCGGTGGGCCACATGCGCTGAAACATCGGGCACCACTTGAAACGATCTCGGTACTTGCCTTGGATGGGCGGTTGGAAAGCCAAGTTGCTCTCTGAGCTGTCGGGAATCGTGGGGTCCAGATGGCCGATTTGCCACAGGTGATTGGGTACATCCAGGAGATTCTCCCTCCACCAAGTCTTTATGTAATTGATCTGCTCGTCGCGGTCACCGCTGATCTTGGCGCCCTTGCGTTTCTCAATGTCGGTGAGGTCAGTCTCAAATGGATACAACAGACAATAGAGACCGCGACCCTTGATGCGCTTGAGTCCCACCGCCTTGTTGAAAGCCTGGATGGCGTCGCCCGTTTCGTAGCCGATTTGCCGGAAGAATGCTTCGGCCTCGGGTCGGGTCAGGTGCTTTTGGCCCCGGATCTCGGGCTGCGACATGAGGGCGTAGGCTTGTCCCATCTTGGACTTGATGTTTTTGATTTCAATCCCATGCTCATTGCAAAACTGCACGAAATCTTCCGGGTACTCTTCGAACGGCTTCTGGTATTGACCGATGTCAATCAGGGTCGTCAGGTTGTCCGCAAAGGTCGTCATGTTGAGTTTTGAGCGAGGTCGGGCGATTCGTATCGTCGTGCGTATCGTGATATGATATATATCGTTTTGCGAAAATAATATCAATTTTCAAAGGGATAAATGTCGGGAATGGTATCTAGTGCACCTTCCATCCATTGATTGTTTTTTTCCGAATAATTTTCTCCACACAGATAGAGCGGGAGGTTGGGGTAAGGTTGTCTGATTTTGTCCAACATCGTGGTAGAATCGAACCCTTTGCCGTAGTATGCCACAGCATGTTCCCAGTAGAATATTTTGGTGTTGGTGGGCGGGGAGATGGGACTGTGAGCGAAGGACTCTTGGATGAGTTTGTGCAGTTTTTTGTTGACAGCATCGATGCCTTTGGTTCGGTACAATTTGTACCAAGCTGTGGCGTAATGGTTGTCCGAGTAACTGATCATGGCGGTGCCTCGTTTCCCATCCGGGGAGGCGTTCATGGGGATCACCATGCGCAATGAGTTGTTGGTGGTGAATTTGTGGCGACCTTTGAACCACACTTCGTTGGTTTCGGGGTTAGGGGAGAACTGGGAGTAAATTCTACATAATGGTAGATTTTTGATGTATTTTAAATAGGGTTTAATGGGTCGGAAAATGGGGAATTTTTCTGCCGTTTCCTTGTTGAAAGTGCAGATGCAGGTACGGCATTGGTACTGTGATTGCTTGGTGGCGATGTGAAACAGTTGGTCTGGTTCACTGTACCGGATGTCGGTAACAGGACACTTGATTTTGATGTCGATGTTTTTGTAAGTGCGGAGTTTGGCGACGAGTCGGTCCACGATTTGATTGAGACCGCCCTTCAAATTTAAAAAGCGTTTGGACATGAAATGGTTCTTGATGAGTTGGACCGTGTCGTAAGCGTTCATGAATGTGAGTTCCGAAGAGTATCCGAAGGAATCGTAGTAGAGCTGGGCCTCGACGGGAGGGAGAACTTCCTTTACAAAATCCATAAATACCTGATTTTGGAGAACTTTGCGCGGGGTGTTTTTGGCTTGTGCCAGGATCATTTTGCTGAGGTTCGTGATGTCCTTGGGGCCATGCGGTATGTTGGTGGAGAAGGCCGGTCCCGCTGCGCGGTAGCCAATGTCGGGAGGGATGTGACCAATGGATGCTTCCAGTCCGAATTCGTGGATCAGTTGAATTACATGTTTATGTTGGGTTAGGAATCGGGCGGCCCCGGCTTCTATTTTTCCGTAGGTTGCGTCCTCGTAAGTGTAGATTCTGCCACCCAGTCTGTCCAGGGATTCCAACAGAAGAATTTTGGCTTTGGGATGCTTTTGGTGGTATCGGTAGGCGGCGTAGAGGCCGGACAGGCCACCACCGACAATGATGATGTCGTAAATGGGCATGGTGGGGGTCTTATACTAGATGTATATTTTTGTTTTGGAGAACCTTGGATAAATTGGTTGGGGGTTTTATGAGAGAAATCTCGTAAAAATTGTGGAGGGTTACCCGAAACTATTTTTATGAGAGAAATCTCGTAAAAATTGAAATGAATTTCACAAATGTTCTCCTACTGTCATCCACCCGACCCAAAGCCAAGTTGTTTAACAACCAAACCAAAATGTCCCCTGTTGTGTACGCATCTCTCTCCACAGGTTCCAAGTCGAGGACTGGTTCTTCCTTGAACCAGTCCCAAAAGGTCAAGCCCTTTTGCAAGATCTGTTACGATTCGGGCAAGCCCGAGTCCATGTACAACAGTCACTTTGTGCGCGAGTCTCGTGATGTGAACAGTCGTGTTGTGTGCCCGACGCTGTTGGCGCTGCAGTGCCGCTTCTGTGGTGTGCGTGGTCACACGGTGTCCAAGTGCAAGAAGGCTTGTTCCACAAAGGCCTCGGCTAGCTTCGCAAAGCAGTGTTGCCCCGCAGAGCCTTGCTACGCAGCGCATCGCTACGCAGTGAAGGCACCTGAAGATTCGTACCAAAAAAACAGTCGTTCGAACGCATTGTGGAACAAGCAAATGGTCAAGAAAAATTTGGCGAGTGTGTTTGACGCCTTGTCCGAGGATTCGGATGAAGAGGACGCGGCTTCGGATTTGAGCACGGTGTTTCCCGGATTGGACTGTGATCCTTGCCCTTGTGGAACAAGCCCCACAGCAAGCCCTTCGCAAAGCAAGGTTTCTTACGCCAGCATCCTTTTGCGCTCTTCGCTCGCTCTGCATGCAAAGCAAAGCGTGCCCATGCCTTGCTACTACGATTGTGCGACTTCGGTTTCGACGGAAAATACCCTGCCTACTACTTCGAGCCGTTTGTCGGTTGCCCAAAGATTGAAAATGGGCGAGTCTTGGGCCGATATTTCGGATTCTGACGAGGAGTAAATGGGGTTCGGAGTCCAAGGATAACTGGGAAAAAACAAAAGTAGATTAGGTTGTGTGATGTGTAATTTAACCCTTCTTTTTTTGTTTTGGCTGTATATATGCAACTCGGTCGTTCTGTTTGTGCTCTTGGCATGCTTTTGTTTAAACCAACAATGGTTCGCTCTTTCCCCGCTTCGCAGCGTGTGAGTCCGGCCTTTAGGGGATTCGTGGTTGGAGGAAATACCTACACAAAAAGAGTGACCATGGCTTCGAAAGCTCTCATGATGCGACAAAAAAAGGAGGATTTTTTTGACGGGGGCATGGAGGGGGGCGCGTCCACCACGGGTTCAGCGGGAGGAGGGTGTGCCTGGGCAAAAGGAGTGGGCGAGGGTGGTAAGGGACATAAAAAACCCCTCTACTTACCCAAGTCCGAGAACCAACAGAAATATGTCGATGCCCTGAACCGCCGTAGTATTTCGTTGATTTTTTCGGTAGGTCCCGCCGGTACTGGTAAAACTCTGTTTGCCTGCATGTATGCTATCCAGGAACTCAAGAAAAAGAATATTGATAAAATTGTTTTGACGCGACCTGTGGTGACCGTGGACGAAGATATTGGGTTTCTACCCGGAGATATCAACAATAAAATGGATCCTTGGACCCGACCGATCTTCGATATTTTTTTGGAGGTTTTTCCCCAGAGGGAACTCGACATGATGGTGCAAAATGGAGTCATTGAAATATGTCCGTTGGCTTTTATGCGCGGGCGTACCTTCAAAAGGGCCTTTATTTTGTCGGACGAAATGCAAAACAGTTCCCCGAACCAGATGATGATGATTGCCACACGCATTGGTGAGGGATCTAAAATGGTTATTACCGGTGATTTGAATCAGAGTGATCGGGCGGGGGAGAACGGACTCAAACATTTTTTGGGTAAAATTGGGGATTTTGAACGACGAGGTGGCGATTTAGATGGACTGGCGGTGTGCTTTTTGGAAAACAGGGATGTTGAGCGCAGTCCGATTGTGGCCAAGGTGTTGAATATTTGGACTGGTCAGAGTTGTTCTCAAGGAGCCCCACACTGCGAACTCGAGGTAGAGATGAGTTCCCTGGACCTCTGCGTGAAACTACCCCCTTTGGACACAAATGAGATAAAAGACCATGAGGAGCTCAAGGGGCTGCGCAGCGAGGAGGAGACTGAGTGGTGCGATAAACCCACAAAAAAAACGACAGAAACACCCCGTCCTCCTCCAGTTCCTCCTCTGGCGGTGGAGCTGGAGCTGGCGGCAGTGGCTTGTTCCACAGAGGACGCGGCCTTGATACCTATACAACACATGTCAAAGAATAGAGATTTATTCCGGTGAAGAATTGAATCCGCACCGCGGATTCAATTCTTCAGCGGTTTAACTTATTGAATCATTCTCTGCGATTTCTCCCTCTTCTAGTTCTAGTTCTTGATCCGTTCTGTTCTCTCCTCTACCTGTGTTGATGATATTATTCCGGTTGTCGATTCTTTCCAATATATTGAGGAATGGATTACGATTTGAATCGATGTCTTCTTGGGTACTCAACGACCGGGCATAACTTTGTCTTTCGATTTCGTCGTCCGAGTCGTAGCTACTTTCAGAATCATATTCATTGATGTTTCTCGCGACAATCGTTCTGTAATTTCGGTACATTTTTTCTATTTTGGATATTGTTAGTCCCGGATTTGCCGTGTTGAAAACAACAGTTTTGGGGGTGGGTCTGGGGGTACCAAACGACCCGCCACGAGGCGAAGTCAGGCCTGGTGCCACGCTGTTCGGTTGCACTACATTCTCATTTGTGGGGCCAGACAGTTGTTGTGCTTCCTGCACAGGTCGAGTGCATTGTGCAGCAGTGGAAGAGACGAAGCTTGCTCTGGTTCTTTTGACAGGATTGATGTTCTTCCTACCAAAAGTTGGATTGTATTTTATGAAGTTCAACATCTCCCGTTTGAACAACACTCCGGATACTCTTCTTTTTTCAGTTCCACGAATGCCGTCATTCTTCATTATGAATAAAAACAGATACGGTTTCATAATTTCCACCAATTTGGCTTTAGGGAAATCGGGATCTATATCTAGTTTGTCTTTGGCTCGCGAATAATCGAGCATTTGCAGAATCTCGTCGTAGAGAACCGTGGCAGGACTGTTTGTTACATATTTTTTGATGGTGTATTCCCTGACAGCTTGTTCATTGTTGATGATGAAATCGTTGAGATTGAAATTTGACCCAAAATAGGCGTTGATGAGCGGGGGCATCAGAATGTTGGACGATTTTATTGCCCAATAAATATGATACAGAATGGGTTTCGAAAGGGGAACATTGTTGTAGGGATTTTTGGGGGTGAGTGGTTCGGGGAATAGAGACGGAGCATTGGTAATGGCGGCCAAAATGATGTTGATGATGTCCGACAGTGTGAATGGATATCTGGTTTTGTTTTGATAAATTGTTACGATGTTTTTTTGTTTGGGTAAGGGCGCCATCGACAGGTCGGTAGTGATATTCATTTTTGCCTGTTTTGTACGGACTATTTGAGCAAAATGGAGAAAGGCGTGGTAGGTTCTCTGAGATTTACAGAATATTTCTTGGATTGAATCCTTGGTGTTGGTATTTAAGAACATGTTGTTTACAGTTTCCGTGTAGTACTTGAATTTTTTATTGATGTTTGTTCTGTGTGCCTTGTGTTCCTTGTGTCCCTTGTGTTCCTTGTGTCCCAATACGGCCTTTTCTGATTGTTTTGGGTTTTTTACATGATAATTTATGTTATTCATCATGAAATATAATTGGTATTTGATGGTCATCGTTTCCGAATATATTTCTCTTCCCACCCTCTCTGTCGCTGCGGTGGTGGGGTCCCTTCGCGCTGCTTTGCAAAGCGAGGAGTTCCTGATGGGTTCCTTGTTTTGTGGTTCTTCACTGAAGACAAATGTGTTACCTTCTACGAAAATATCCATTCCTAGCTTTTTTTGGGCACATTTTTCGATAATTGTAAAGAATGTTTTCATTGTATTGATATATCTTGGAATTTTTATTACACTATTATTGTTATTGTTTTACTTCAATTTTTGCGCTATTCTTTGAATCGCGCAAAAACAGTCTGCGCCAATTTTTATGTTATTCTTTGAATATCACAAAAACAGTCTGCGCCAATTTTTGTGCTATTCTTTGAATCGCGCAAAAATTGAAAATTTTGTGCGATTATTATTTATTTGGGTATTATAACAACATGAATCTATCAAGATTGCAAAATCGCAAGATCGTAATGATCCCGGGTTTGGTGGTATTATTTTGCGGATGTTCTCCCGCGAATGCATTCATAAATAATCCATTAAAAAGAATTCTAGTGATTCGCGCCATTCAGTCTTCCGTAGTGGAGGTCATTACCTTGAACTCGTTTGATCAATCTGCCATTTTACAACAGTTTGTTTGTGATTGTGAAGAAAATAAATATTTGGGGCTTTATGTGTTGGGTTCTCTTTATTTTGGGTACAGCTTCTGGAGTAATATACAGTGTGACTCGAAAATGTTGGACATACCTACATATGCTAAAAGTAGACGATATATCAAACATCTGTTGCTGATATTGTTTTTGATTTTAGGTAAGGATATCAAAAGTGCTATATGATGAGGTTTGTGGGGACGAGGGTCAGGGTGCCGACCTGTGGTGTATTTTCCTCTGCTTGGAGAACACTAACCAGGGTGTTCCGTTGCGGAACGCACGCATGCTTCTTCTTCCTATTTTTGTTACGCTTTTCTTTCAACAGGTTGGTTATTATGTAGACATCTCTCTGAAAATCTGGAAAGGTGTATAACATGGCATTTCTGGTGATGTTATCGATGATTTTGTCTTTTGTCCAGGAACGCACGATCCATATTTTGCGAAACCTATAATAGCGATGTTCTGTGTTAATGTTGTATCTTAGAAAGGTCTGATTACCATAATTCATCAAATCCTCTTTTTTCCACGATTTTAGTGTGTCATTGATGTCTTCGCGACCACACGGAAAATATTTCTTGTACATGCAGTGATATCTTATTTTGTTTAAATAGTCTTCACCAATGTATTCGCGGATGATTTTGACGGTGTCTTCTGGTAATTTGTTGATATGTGTGGTGTCTAATTTGATCGTTTTCAGATAGAGAGCATATTTCAAGCGACATTTTCTGAGGCATGTTTCGTTTTTTATCAGGTCAATATTGAGAGTGTCGAAGATTGTGTAGTCTTCCTTCATTTTTTTGAGACATTTAATTTTATTTTCCAGAAATCGAATTCCTTCTTGTACCACATTGATATTATTTCCTATAATAATCATGGTATCGACACAAAAGCTTTCGTATCTTTCGTCGCTGCGCAAGACCCACGAACCTCGCGATATCGGAGAACAATTAATGCTAACTAAATTTTGGGGTGGGAAACCGGCCTTCCCGGAGGTCCCGGAGGTCCCGGAGGTCCCGGAGGTCCCGGAGGTCCCGGAGGTCCCGGAGGTCCCGGAGGTCCAGTCATCTGGTTGATAATTGTCTTTGGGGTCGATAAAGTTCGACATGGTTTGTTTGATGGTTTCTATTTTTTGCTGAGTTTCTTTGATTTGTTCTTGAATGCGCTTGATTTCCGACACTGTATGTTTATTTAATTCTATTTTGTATGGGATATCCGGATTGGGGCTGTTTTCTGTGGGGTATTCGACCACAAACAAATGGGTCCTAGATGTTTTGTTGGTGATATGATAAATATAGTTCATTAGTTTGGCGTATTCGATTTTTGCGCTGCGAATGTAGTGCGTTGCTTCCCCCCCTTGGGGCGAAGGGTGGGTGGTTGTATTGAGTATTGCTTTGTAGCGGGTTTGAATGTCTTGGTCATACATGGAATGCATTATTATTTGTTGAATTAGAATGGACATTTTTTGTTCTCTATTGAAACCGTATATTTCTGGATCGTATAAATCGGCGAATTTTTCCATGAGGAGTTCTTCAACTATTATGTCAAGAAGTCTACGATAATAACCGTGAGTTACTGACATTATAATATTATTATATTGATCGATAATATTATATGGATTTTGTCGATATTTTTATGGTGAAACAATCGTGTTTTCGCTTTGCGGAGGCGATGAGGAACTGACCGCTGTGTTACCACTGACATCCGTATTGTCACTGACATCCGTATTGTCACTGACATCCGTATTGCCACTGACATCCGTATTGCCACTGACATCCGTGATTGCGTTGCCATCCACCTCTACGACAGGTGTAGCCCACGGCAGGCTAAAGATGGCTATGACCGGCGGCTTGGGTATTTGTGCCTGAATTTGCTCTATGATGTTTTTGTTGAAGGCACCAATATCATATTTTGTGTGCACCCAGCTGATGACTTGCTCTTGCGTGAGGTCTTGGTAAGGTGCATAATTGGATGCATCTGGCGGATCCAATTCTACACTGCCGCTAATTTGGGCCGTGTAATTTTCGTAAGTGCCGGTGTAGGTGTAGTGCACGCTCTTCACCACATCTTGATGAATGTCGTGGTTGGATATAATTTCTAAATTGTCTATGTTCCAACTAAATATCGTATCTGTGGCGGGATTAGAGGTTGTGGTCATTATATACAATACAATGTTTTTATTTTTGGGAGGTTACGCGATGTACCCTTCGCGGTCTCATCGCAGGCGAGGTTCTTGCGATGAGACATGATGGTCAGGTTCTGTCATTGCTTGGCTTCGCGAAGCGGGATCCTTTTTCGGTACCCAGCAACCCATACAATATACTGTACCCCTGTCCGAGCCCCTTTATATACCCCTGGTGTAAGCCTAGGAGACGAGATCTTGGGTGAGCCCTTATCATATGAGACGGGAAATGAGTGACATATCGGGAAATGAGTAGGATATCAAGTTATCGCATGTAGCCGATGATCTACAGTATCATTTCCAATGTATTTGAATAAATAGTATGGAGAGTTCTCCTACAGTGAGAATGATATATAAGACGGGAAATGAGTGACATATCGAGAAATGAGTAGGATATTGAGAAATGAGTTATTATTTGATGCCCACATGGCGGTATCCGAGCCCTATTTCTTTTATGGTCCTGGTCCAAACATTTTATTTTTATTTTTACCATACTAAAACTGCAAAAAATTGAAATGAATTTCATAAATGTTCTCCTACTCCACCCAATCAACTACCACAATCCAAACCAGCAGCCCAGCTAAGCTAACATGTCCTCCGCCAACACTCCTGTCATGGTCAACAAGCCGGTACCTTCGGTCCGTGTCAAGAAGCCCGTGCTCTCCGCCAAGTTCTCCAAATTCCAAGTCTTTGGCTTTTGGTTCATTGAAAACATGAAAAATA
>Ga0114960_10004600_pt1 | contig 10311 bp, 6 predicted proteins | sample C_130625_MF_Meta_FD_92637 | JGI IMG/M metagenome (GOLD analysis project Ga0114960, IMG submission 92637) | Freshwater microbial communities from Lake Croche, Canada to study carbon cycling - C_130625_MF_MetaG | ecosystem: Environmental > Aquatic > Freshwater > Lake | place: Lake Croche, Canada...
CTTATGACCGACACGGATTTGGCGCTACCGCCCTCGTCGATCGCGACAAGCAAAACGACCCATACGGACTTCAAGGTCAGGTGTCGATTCTTGCTTCGCTAATCGAAGACCGTGCCAAGGGTCGCCCGGTCATTCTCGTCGGCCACTCGGCTGGCGCACTGGTGGCAACCGAGTTTGTGCTGCGGCATCCTGGTGTGGTTTCGGCCCTGGTTCTTGAGTCTCCAGCGGTTTGGCGCAAGCCGCCGATTCCGCAGGCACTCGGTCGCCTGCTTCGCAGCCCAGTGCTCGAAAAGCGTGGCGAAAAGCTTCTCGAAGGTTTTGCTAAGTCAGGCATGAAAATTTTGACTTCGAGTTTCTTCGACGAAAGCAAGTTGACTCAAGAAATAGTCGACGGTTACACAGCGCCAATGTCTCGCCCAGAGTGGAAACTTGCACTCTGGAGATTCATGACAGCTTCGCAGCAGAATGAGGTGCGGGCGAATCTCTGGCGCATCGATATTCCTACCCTGATCATCACCGGTGACCACGACACCATTGTCAAGGTCGAAGACACCTTCAAGGTCGCCGAGCGAATCCTGGGGCATTCGATCTATATGGTGCCAAACACCGGTCACCTCGCCCACGAAGAAGACCCTGCCGACTTCTTGCGCGTGGTCAGGCGTTTCATCGAGAAGAACACCTGAAGTTGATGCACTAGATGCCCCGGTTGCTACCTAGAATTAGCCAATGAGTATCTCGGGTTCAACAATTCTGGTCATCGGCGCAAATGGCGTGCTCGGTTCACACATCAGCGAAAAACTGATTGCCGCCGGCGCAAGCGTGGTTGGCACCGCACGCAGCAATGAAACTGCCACCAAGATGCCCGCTGGGCTCGCCCAAGCCCTCTTGCTCGACCTCGAGTCGCTAGAGTCGATTGACACGTTCGTCAACTACGTTGCGACCTCGAACCTGCCGATCGACGGCTTGATTGTTGCATCGGGACTGGTGGCCTTTGGCTCTGTCGCCGAAACCCCCGCACAAGTTGCTCAGCGCCTCATGGCTGTCAATCACCTTGCACCGTCCTCAGTGATCTCGGGTCTGATCGGTCGATTGGGCGAATCGCAGAACGAACCTTTCGTTCTTTCGATCAGTGGCGTTGTAGCCGAAAAGGTTTTTCCTGGAATGTCGGCCTACCTGACGAGCAAGACCGCACACTCCACGTGGCTCAAAGCTTTGGCGCTTGAAGCGCGCCGGGCGGGCATCCGAGTGGTTGATGCTCGACCTGGTCACACCGAAACCGGGCTTGCCGGACGAGCCATTTTTGGAACCGCACCGGCATTTCCGACCGGCATGACCGCAGACCACGTCGCCCAGGTGATCGTCAACGCGATTGCCGATGGCACCAAAGACTTGCCTAGCGAGGCGTTCTAGTGACGAGCGAAATTCTTCAAGGAATTCCAAAACTAAAATCCTCCGATGGCAAGCCTGCGCTGTGCTTGGTCACTGGAGCAACCGGATACATCGGTGGGCGGCTGATTCGCGAGTTGCTTGCCCACGGATATCGAGTTCGAGTGCTTGCACGAAATGCCGTTCGCCTAAAAGACCACACCTGGATCTCGAAAGTAGAGGTTGTCGAGGGCGACGCGTTCGACGAGGCCGTGATCAGCAAGGCTCTCAAGGGTGTTGACGTTGCCTACTACCTGATGCATTCGCTCATGGAGAAAGACGACTTCGAAACTCAAGAGCAGAACATGGCACGGCTTTTTGGCTCGGTTGCCAACAAACAAAAAGTAGGCAGAATCGTTTACCTCGGTGGAATCGTGCCTGAGGGTGCCGAGCTTTCACCTCACATGAGCGCTCGAGCCAATACCGGCCAGATTCTTCAGGGCTCTGGAGTTCCAACAATCGAATTGCGCGCCGGAATCGTCATCGGTTCGGGCTCGGCATCTTTCGAAATGCTGCGCTACCTGACCGAACGCCTGCCGGTGATGATCACGCCCAAGTGGCTAAACGTGCGCATCCAGCCAATCGCGGTGCGCGATGTTCTTCGATACCTTGTCGGTTCAGCAACTCTGGACAAAAAGATCAGTGGAAGTTTCGACATCGGTGGCCCAGATGTTTTCAGCTATAAAGCCATGATGCAGAAATATGCCGAGGTCGCTGGTTTGCGCAAACGCATCATTGTTCCTGTTCCAGTCATGACCCCAAAGTTGTCTAGCGGATGGGTGGGTCTTGTCACGCCGGTTCCTTACACGCTTGCCAAGCGATTGGTGGCTAGCCTCAAAAACGAGGTTGTGGCACACGACGATCGAATTCGAAAACTGATTGCTGACCCACCCGGAGGGCTAACTACCTTCAAACGCGCGGTCGAACTTGCTCTGGTGCGCATCAAGGATGCCCACGTCGAAACGCGCTGGTCGGATGCGTCGATTCCTTGGTCTCCTAGTGAGCCGCTGCCGACCGACCCTAACTGGGCTGGTGGGTCGCTTTACAAGGATGTCCGCACACGGACCAGCAAAGACTCGGTGGCCGAGGTTTGGGCTCGCATAGAGGCAATCGGTGGCGACAATGGCTATTCGACTGCCACCTGGGCATGGGAACTTCGTGGTCTTGCAGACAAGGTGTTTGGCGGTGTTGGTCTGCGCCGAGGTCGGCGTGACCCCAACCACCTGCAGGTTGGCGACGCTCTGGATTTTTGGCGCGTCGAAGAAATGAAGCGCGAAAAGATGCTTCGGCTTCGTGCAGAGATGAGCATGCCGGGTTTGGCATGGCTGGAGTTTCAGGTGGTTCCAAATCAGGGCGGCGGGTGCACCATCACTCAAACCGCTACCTACGCGCCAAAAGGTCTGATTGGGCACGCCTACTGGTGGTCGGTTTGGCCCATGCACGGCATCGTGTTTCCGAGCATGATCAAGAAAATGGCCAACGGTTAAAAAGAAGCAGCGCACCTAAGTGCGCCGCCGTCTTTTTTAGTTATTTTGTTATTTCTTGGTGCCGCAGTTGCAGTTTCCACCGCAGTTGCACTTCTTTTGGTCTGTCATGATTTACACCTCCCGCTGAATCCTCAACTTCAAAATACAACGACTCCCTGTGAAATGGTGGTGACTCTCCAGCAATAAGAGCGAGTCGTAGGATTCGCATAGACTCGCAACATGAGCATGCACGGCGGAGGCCCAATGGGTCGGTTTTCAACAGACCCAGAAAAGATCAAGGCACGCAACGCTGAGGCTCCAAAAATTGAAAACCTGCTCGGACGAATTTATGAACTCTTCAGCCCCTATCGCTCTCAGCTAACGCTGACCATCATCCTGGTGCTGACGGCAGCCGGCTTGTCTGTGCTACCGCCTCTGCTGATTCAGGGAGCTTTCAACGAGGGCCTCTTTCCGAAGAGTGGAAAGCCCGACCTCGCAGTTCTAACCGCTCTGGTCTTTTCAATGATCGCAATCTGGTTGCTTGCCGCTTCTCTCGGAGTCTGGCAGACCTACCTAACTTCAAGCGTTGGCAACAAAGTGATGGGGTCGCTCCGGGTTCGCATGTTTGCGCACCTGCAATCGATGGAACTCGCCTTCTTTACCAAAACCAAAACTGGTGCAATTCAGTCGCGCTTGTCGAATGACGTTGGCGGAGTGGCTGGCGTGCTGAGCAACACCATCAGCAGCATTCTCGGCAGTTCGGTCACCGTGCTGGCCTCGATGGTTGCGATGCTCCTGCTCTCTTGGCAGCTGACCATCGTGGCATTGATCATGCTTCCGCTGATGGTCTTTTTGCAGCGTCGAGTAGGTCAGGTGCGAGCAAAGATTGCCAGCAAGACGCAAGAATCGCTCAGCGAAATGTCATCGATTACCCAAGAGTCTCTCGGAGTCAGCGGAATCCTGTTGGCAAAGTCTTTTGGCCGCCAGGCATCGGAGGTGGCTAGATACGAAGCCGAGAACAAGAACCAGATTGGTCTGCAGGTTAGACAAACGATGAGCGGTCAGGCGTTCTTTGCAATCGTGCAAGTGTTTATGTCGTCGATTCCAGCGGTGATCTACCTGTGCGCAGGTTGGCTAATTTTGCACCAGGATTTGCTGTCAGTAGGAACCGTCGTTGCCTTCACAACAGCACAGGCGAGGCTGCTTTTTCCGATGATGAATCTGCTGCAGGTCAGCCTCGATTTGCAAACCTCGCAGGCCCTGTTCGCCCGTATCTTCGAGTACTTTGATCTGCGCCCAGCTGTGGTCAACGCGAAAAACCCGAAGCACATCCAAAAAGCGAAGCTCGGCGAGATTGAATTCAAAAACGTCACCTTTGCCTACCCCGAAGCCGGCGATGAAACCGAACCGACACTCAAGAATGTTTCGTTCACGGTCAAGCGCGGACAGTACATCGCGCTGGTCGGCGCCTCTGGCTCTGGCAAGACGACCATCAGCTATCTATTGCCGCGCTTCTACGACACCACTGCAGGCTCGATTGAATTTGCCGGCGTCGACGTGCGCGAACTCGACCAGGATGAACTCATCACCAACATTGGCATCGTGAATCAAGAAACCTATTTGTTTTATGACACGATTCGCGAAAACCTGTCTTATGCCAAACCGGACGCCACTCAAGCGCAAATCGAGAAGGCTGCGAAAGCCGCAAACATCCACGATGTGATCATGAGTTTTCCGAAGGGCTATGAAACGATGGTCGGCGAACGTGGTTATCGATTGAGCGGTGGCGAGAAGCAGCGCATCGCTATCGCTAGAGTGCTTCTAAAAGACCCGCCGGTGGTCATTCTCGACGAGGCAACCAGCGCCATGGACACCAACTCGGAGCGCATCGTTCAGGCAACCCTCGATGCCGCCACTGCCAACAGAACCACAATCGCCATCGCACACCGTCTTTCTACCGTCGTCAAAGCAGATCAGATCCTCGTAGTCGATGACGGAAAAATTGTCGAACGCGGAACCCACGCCGAGTTGCTTAAGAAGAACGGTGTGTACAAGCGCCTGGTTGCCTCTCAGAACACGCTGCATTAGAAATACACTTAGCCCATGACTTCTGAGTTTGAAGAATTAGTTCGCTCAAGCGCCCGAGGAATCTCTTGGGTGCGACAAGGTGAGCGTGGCGTGTTTCTGAGCCGCCTACCCGAATGGACCTACCCTCAGCACGCCCGTGCCGAAATTGTTGGCAAGATGGCCGAGCGACTTTCCGGTTCAAGACTTTGCCTGTTAACTGCCGCAACCGAAATCTCGGTTCGCTATCGTTCGATTCGCGACGCAAACCTTGCCGACGGCTATGAGGCCGGGCCATCGGTGATTTCGGTGACCTGCGATGGATTCGAAGAGAGCATTGGCCACACCAACGGCGATCGTCGAGTTTGGAATGGCGAGGTCATCGAAGCGCTGATTGAAGGCGAAGACTCGATTGCCACCTTCAACTTGCCCGCCTCTGAGCAGGCTCGACCAGTACAGATCTGGCTGCCACACAACTGCCAGATCGAACTAATCGACGTAAGCGCGAACGCACCGATTGAACCAGACACTCGCGTCAGTTCACCGAGGTGGGTGCACTACGGCAGTTCGATCAGCCACTGCGAAGATGCCGCCACTCCCCTAGGCGTTTGGCCCGTTGATGCCAGTCGCCGCCTCGGACTCGACATCTTTAGTCTCGCCATGGGTGGCTGCGCGAATCTAGAGCAGTTCTCGGCTCGCACCATTCGCGACCTCGACTTTGAACTGCTCAGCCTGAAACTCGGCATCAACGTGGTCAACGGCGCGAATATGACCTCTCGCACCTTCGGTCCGGCCGTGCACGGATTCATCGACACCATTCGCGAGCGTCACCCGCACGTGCCAATTCTTGTGATTTCGCCAGTCTGCTGCCCCGCTCACGAGAACAACCCTGGCCCATCAGAAACCTCTCCAGAAGGCAAGGTCATGGGGCAACCGCTGTCGCGACACAACTGGATTGGCGAGCTTACACTGCGAGGCATCCGAGAGATTTTGAGCGAGTTGGTCGCCCAGCGTGCAGAGTCTGACCCGAACATCTATTACATGGACGGTCTCAAACTTTTCAGCGAAGTTGATGCCCCGACCATGCCAGACGGAATCCACCCCGATGCCGCTGGCTACCTGCGCATCGCCGATAACTTCGTTACCCATCACCCGGCCGTCTGGCTCGCGAGCGCGGGGCTCACTAAATAGGCACTAAATCAGGTTGTGCTCGCGCAAGAACGCTCTGAAAAGTGGGCCAAGTTTGGCAGCAAAGGCTTGGGTGAAGTGAGCGCCATCCCAGTAGACCGGAGTTTTATCGATGATTGCAGGGCACTGGTTGTTTGAGCAGATCCAGTCGTTCGGATTGATGAACGGAATCTTGTAGCGATTCGAATAAATCGCCTGCTGGTTGATGTAGCCGCTCAGCCAACTGGGAGAACTGTGGCATTTATCTGAAATCACGTCACCGGCCAATACGCAGTCGGTGAGAGCCGTCTGGCTGGTGGGCACTCCAAAATAGACGATGTTCTTGGCGAGCGGTCGCAGCTCGGCCAAAGCCGAATCGAGCCCCTCTTGCCAAAGCAAATCGTGGTTGTCGCCCGAGTCGTGATTGCCGTCGGCTATCGGGTGAAATGGCTGGTCCGAGAGCACAACCAGATCTGGCTTGATTTGCGCGATGTAGCTATTGACCCAGGCGCGGTGATCAGGGCAGCTCAGGTCTTGACCCTCCCCTGACCAAGGCCATGGTGTGATGTCGGAGACCATGCATTCGCGCTGGTTTAGTCCGATAACTTTCCAGTCGGTCAAGCCAAGCGCCGAGATCACCATGGGATAGACCGCGAGGGCATATGAGTCGCCAAGAATCACAGCGGTGTGCTTGGCGTTAGCCGGGCCATACTCGCAGGTGGTTTGGTGGGTAGGCGGGTCCATGCACTGCGCCCACTGAACGCCTCGTTGTCCTAGCAGTTCGTCAATCCGCGGTGAAAGATCTGACGGCACACGGGTAAGGGCTAGTCCAGCATCAACCTTCGGAAGCCAAGATGCCAGAAGTGAATCGAGGCTTGCGTCAGGTGGTGGAGGCTTTGGTTTAGTCGTGGGCTTTGTCGTTGGACTGGCTGTTGGACTAGCCGTTGGACTACCCGAAGGGCTCTCAGTTGGGCTAGCAGTTGCCGAAGGCGTGTCTGAAGATGACGGTTGGGGTGTTGGTTTGTTTGGGGTGTAGTCGTTTGATGAGTTGGTGCCGGCAGGCGCGACATAGGCGGAGTTCCAGGTGCCACCAGTTAGGGCCCAGGCACTGGTTGCCAACCCACCGACCACAGCCACTGCGACAGCCCCCGACGCGATTCGAATGATCGGTTTTGAAGTTCGAGGCTTTATTTGAATTCGTCTGGTCGGCCTTTCGACCAAGTAGTAAGCGATGGCTGCGAGGGCAATCGTGGCAACGATGATCACCGGAGCGAAAGCCCACGAAGTTGCAAAGTCTGGCCAGAGTTGCTGACTGAACGTGATTAGCGGCCAGTGGATCAAATAAATCGAGAATGAGATTTTGCCGAGAAAAACCAGTGGGCGAAGCGAAAAGAGTTGCGATACCAACGAACTTGCCGAGGTCGAGCCGGCCAAAATGACGAGAACTGCTCCAACTGTCGGAAACAACGCGCGCCAACTCGGGTAACTCTGGTTTCCGCTGAGCATGATGGTGGCCGTAGCCATCGTGGTTAACCCGACCAAGCCGAGCAGATTGGCAGGCCAGTTAGCAAGGTTGAGCTTTTTGGCGAACACCGCGCAAGCGAGCAGAGCGCCAATGCCGAGTTCATAGGCCCGAGTTGCTGATGAGAAATAGCCAGCACTGCCACTTTGCGACACGGCGAGGCAAAGAGAAGCCGCGCTCAGAGCGACGACCAGGCCGGCAATCGAGCCCAACAGCACTCGGCGAGATGCCTTGCCAGCCAGCTTGACCAGAACAATCAACAGCAGCGGAAAAACCAGGTAGAACTGCTCTTCGACCGCGAGCGACCAGTAGTGCTGAACCGGCGAAGCGATGAAAGCGTGATTGAAATAGTCGGCCGACTGTTGAATCAGATGCAGGTTGGCCAAAAAGAGTGCCGACCAAAAACTGTCGGTGGCAACCTGCTCAGCCTTCACGCTGTTCAAGAATGCGAAGGCAGCGCCCGTCGTGAGCGCCAAAACCAATAGTGCCATCGGCAGAATGCGCCTTGCCCGACGAAAGTAGAACTCTCGCAGAGAAAGCGATTTGAGGCTGACCTGCTCGACCAAATAGGTCGTAATCAAAAAGCCCGAGATCACAAAGAAGATGTCAACGCCGCTGAAACCGCCGCCAAAACCGGCCAGCTGAAGGTGAGAAAGAACCACGATGCCTACGGCAAAGGCTCTGAGCCCATCGATATCTGCGCGGTACTTCAAGAAACACCTATTCAAAGAGTGATTGGCAACCGCACAGTTGTGTTTTCAGTTTATCCGCGAGTTCACGATGTTACTCTCAAAGTTGTGGAGCTAAATATGCGAGGCATGATCAAGCTAGCAAAAATCATCTCAACCTTCTCGTTGGTCCTCACGTCCGGGTTCTGCAGTGCTGCACAATCAGACGTGGCCATTGCAGCGGCCACAGCAACTGCCAAACCGACCGCGAGTCAACTGCAGGCTCGTCTCTCCCCAAACCGGGGACTAAACATCGTGTGCTCGGCCTTCCACGAAAATGAACCACTTTGTACTTTCGGGGACAAGCCGAACGTATTACTTTGGGGAGACTCTTTCGCCATGCAACTTGGACTGGGTCTTAAATCTGGCACTAAGCCACTCCAATTTGTTCAACAAACTCTTAGTGTTTGCAGCCCGATCTTTGATATCGCCCCCCAAGATGCAAATGGTGGGGTTCCGTTTGCTAAAAAGTGCATCACTGAAAACAACAATGTTTATGACTGGATAAAGAGGCACCACCAAATCAAATACGTGATCCTGGGGTCTCACTGGATCAATGCCTTAGCAACCCACGGCGCAATTTATAAGATCGGCGGGCAGATTGGGCACTTCTCAAAATTCGCTTTTGATCAGTTCGCATTTACATTGCGCAAAATTGAAGCACTTGGAGTCAAACCGATAGTTGTCACCGAGACGCCCACCAACGGCGCTGATCACGGGGCCTGCGTGACCAAGGCGTTGCTTGCTGGCACTGCGCCCAGCGCTTGCTCGTTCAGGCATTCGAGTGACACCGAGATTAAGATAAACACCAAGGTAGCCAACGCAGCAGTCGCCGCCGGGGCATCGGTGTTTTGGATAGAAAAGTTGCTTTGTTCAGAAACAAACTGCCCTGCGATGGTTGGAAACGTCATTCTCTATCGAGACAGCCACCACCTGACAAAAGAGGCGAGCGTCTATCTCGGCGAGAAGTTCAACCTCGGGCAAATGATTATTGCGACCGCAAAGTAAGCATCGTTCATGCTTGCAGCTAGACGTTGAAGCGGAACTCGACCACGTCGCCATCTTTCATGACGTAGTCCTTGCCTTCCATTCGCACCTTGCCGGCAGACTTGGCCTCGGCCATTGAACCAGCCGCAATCAGATCATCGAAGCCCACGATTTCGGCCTTGATAAATCCACGCTCAAAGTCGGTGTGAATAACGCCGGCAGCCTGCGGGGCCTTTGCTCCCTGGCGAATAGTCCAGGCGCGAGCCTCTTTTGGCCCAGCGGTCAGGTAGGTCTGCAGGCCAAGAGTCTTGAAGCCAACCCGAGCCAACTGATCGAGCCCCGACTCACCCAAGCCAAGTGACTCGAGTAGTTCGTTGGCTTCTTCGGTGGTGAGGTCAATCAGCTCGCTCTCAACCTTGGCGTCCAAGAACACTGCCTCGGCCGGCGCAACCAAATCGGCGAGTGCCTTCTTCTTGGCGGGGTCGGTCAAGATCGATTCGTCAACGTTGAACACATACAAGATCGGTTTGGCGGTCAGAAGCCCAAGTTCGCGAATCGGGGTTAGGTCGATGTTGGTGGCTGAGAGCGGCGTGCCATCGTTGAGAACTTTGAGAGCTTCGTCAACAACCTCGAGGGCGATTGGCTCGGCCTTTTTGCCCTTCACCTCTTTTTCGATTCGGGTGCGAGCCTTTTCGAGGGTCTGCATGTCGGCGAGAATCAGCTCGGTGTTGATGGTCTCGATGTCGCTATGGGCGTCGACCTTGCCGTCAACGTGAATCACATCTGGGTCAACAAAACCGCGCACCACCTGAGCGATTGCGTCGGCCTCGCGGATGTTTGCTAAGAACTGGTTGCCCAGACCTTCGCCAACACTCGCACCACGAACGATGCCCGCAATGTCAACGAATGACACCGGCGCAGGCAGCAGGCGCTCCGACGAGAAGATCTCAGC
>Ga0114960_10004608_pt1 | contig 10301 bp, 7 predicted proteins | sample C_130625_MF_Meta_FD_92637 | JGI IMG/M metagenome (GOLD analysis project Ga0114960, IMG submission 92637) | Freshwater microbial communities from Lake Croche, Canada to study carbon cycling - C_130625_MF_MetaG | ecosystem: Environmental > Aquatic > Freshwater > Lake | place: Lake Croche, Canada...
ACGAATGTTTCAAAGAATTCTTCCAAACGACTGAAGTCTCTCTGATTTAATTTACCATATTTTTTCAAGAATTTGAGAACCTGTGGTTTGAAATCATTATTAATAATTCGTACAAGAGCATTTTTTAATATATTAATCGCTGCTATCTTTTCTTTTTCTGGTTCAGGCATTTTTGATTCCTCTTCTCTTACCTCAATGGAAATCAATTTGGTTTTATCGTATTTATCGAGAACTGCAATTAACCTCTCTCGCAACTCTTCATCTATAACTGGCGATTCTTGGTTCTCAAATAATATCAACATATCTTTGATCATTTCGACTGCGTTATATCTGGGTTTTTCGTTCATAGTAACAATATTTCGTTTATTTACAATGCGCATTAATTCATGTAACTGAAGTTCTCCGAATCTTTTATCGGCTTTTTTCAAATATTCTACTTTTTCTCCAAGAGTCCATTTTTTATTATATCCAACAGGTATTTCAGTAAAGAATGAATGAAAAACAGTAGGAATTCTTTGCCCCTTATCCAACCCACAATAAAAAATGAAAGATGCATAAATATTCTTTTCTGAGAAATGATTGGATATTACTGGATACATAGATGTGGATGGACGTGGATCAAACAACATAGGTGCTTTTGATATAGTCATTACCATATCAATAATTTTAGAAATTGCACCAATGGTTCTGATGTATAAACCGATTTCTTCATTTTCCTTTACAAAATAGGCAATGGGGTTCTCGACTTTCTTGTCATTACAACAGGCATTTTGTAAAAATGGTTGTCCTGTCGAAATTGTATTTAAAATCAACGACTTGTCCTTCACTATTTTTTGTATAGCTTCTACAATACCATATGAATATTGTGAAATCTTACTTTTGAGAACAAGTAAGTCATTGTGTTGGTCTTTATTACCTTTTTTCATGAGTGAAATGAACTCCGTCTTGAAATCTGCAGAAATACTTCGTAACGACCCGATAATATTGGTATCTATAATGGGTGGTAAAAAATGTTTCCACTTTTCAATATTATGTTCATCTGGTATATCTTCTTCTGGATTTGAAATTAAGAACTCACGCTTTTTCAAATAGCGTTCATCTACTTCAACTATTTTGAGAACGGAAGTTACAATTTTCTTTATTTGTTCAAATATCATATCTGCAGTCATTTTGCTAATTGCGTCCCATGGTTCAAAAGCAGCTTTCATTTTATAAATAACACATGCCATATATTTAATACCACTCGTATCTTCTTCTCCAGTAAGAGGATAGCCAGTAAATGATTTCACACATCCAGGCATAACTCGTTTTGTTGAAAAAGCAGGGATTTCAGTTTGTATAATAGTAAACAATGACGCTGCAGTAATCACAATAGTTAATTGATTTGCACGTTTTTTATAAGGTGGTAACTTTACACCCTTCTTTTCTTCCTCTTTTTTCGCTTGTTTATTATAGGCTTCTTCATCAATAATGAGTTTATCACAAACAGTGGAAGCAACACGAACAACAGTTTCGCGAATATCATTAGTAGATACCCCCAAATTCTTTGACATACCAGACAAAATATCACATATCATTTGAGAACGCGGGTTCTCACATACTTGAACAGGAACAGAAGGTTTCAATAAATTTTCGAGAACCTTTTCATCTTCTCCTTTTTCAATGAACGCGTGAGTAGACACTTTAAAACCAGCTTCATTATATCCTTCTTCATCGGAATATTCGATCATGCGAATCATAAATCCACTATATTTATCCTCAATCATATTTCCAGAGTCACTTAGTTTACCATGTGTGTGACAAATCTCTTCCATTTTCAAATTATAATTATCACCACTTATATAACAATAAGCTAATTCATATAAAAAATCTGGCAATAATTTTGTATTTGTTTCCTTACAATATTTCCAATGAGGATGTTCTTCTAAGGATTCCAAAGGTTCTCTACAAAATGTAGCATATAATTTCACAATATCTTGTTGTTTTTTAACAAAATCATTTTGTCCCAAAATAAGACTTCGAAGTTCAATATAAGGCGACTGAATAACCTCGTCTTGTTGTACCAACAGAGAACCAAGAGCATAACAATAATTATTTACTTTTTCCGATTTTACAGAACGAAGACGCATTCTACGATGAAGATAATGAATATGTTGAACAATATCTGTTTCTAACTTTTGTTTCATTTCTTCCGATGACATTTCATATCTGCGATCAAATTCCTTTGTTATTTTTTTGCGAGCTATTTCGCGCATTCTTTTTGCAGCGGCACCATCACTTTCACATGTATCACCTAGTGGATCACGCTTGATAGAACATTTAGGTTCCATGTTACAAAACATATCTTTGGTATCTATGAAGGACTCATCATCTACATCTTCTTGATGTACCCAATTCTCTTTTTTCCTATAATAATAGCTTTTTTTTGCTCGAACATTGGCTTCTTCTTCCAGCTCTTCACGTTCTTGGGAAGACAACTCCTTTTCTTCATCTGAATGTTTCAAAGTGGGTTTGATTTCCAAAATAGCATATTCACCGTTGGCAACTTGTTTTTCACCAGCGATCAATTGTTTTGCTAATTCTAATGATTTGTCACGAGGACAATCATGTTTTTGAACTAAATTTTCTGCAAGAAATGTAACAAATTTTTCAGGAAGCATTTTTTTCTTGTCTTCTTTGTACTTATCTAAAATGTGATAGGGTGTAGTATCAAACTCTTTGTCATAATAAGCAGTAGAATTATTATCTTTTTGAAGATCTGCAATAGAAGAATATCGTTTGGTTAAAATACGTTTATTACAATTCGCTGCTTTTATTTTTTCTAGTCTGTCCATATCATCTATTGGATCTTCAAAAATATCTGTTAAACTATCAGGTGTCATTAGAGAAGACATAACAGAACCAAGTAATTTACCGAAAAGTGTTCCATTATCTGCACTTATAATTTTTTCGAGAACTTCAAAAGAGGAATAGGATGCTTCAACCAGATCTTGCTCTGGAAATTTATATCCAGTTAAAAAAAGCGCCAATATGTCTTTCTTTTCTAGTAGTAAACGAAGAATGGTTAATGTTTCTTTTTGAATATTAAATTTAGCAGTAGATAAGAACGAAAAATCTTTACGTTTCTTTTCTAACTCGGACTTTCGTTCTTTAATTTGTTCAATAATGAAATGTCGAATTTCCATGTATTGTTTATAAGAAATATCATTCGAATACACCATATAGGGTTCTAGAGTGTGAACAACAGATACAAAAGATAACTTATCTTTAATATGCTTTCTTACAAGACGAATCAAGGTTCTCGTTTTTGGAATAATAGTTCTCAAAAATTGCTCAAACTTTCCTTCATCATTATTCCTAATGAGTTCATCAGAAAGAACATAGTGACGTATATTTTTCAAGAATTCTTCATCTTTATCATAATCTAACTCTTTAGTTAAATCATCAACAATAAAAGGGACAATATTTTGATTACGTTTCAATAAACGGAATAACATCATTGTCTGACGATTCAGATTTACCTTTTCCAAAATATTCGTTCCTGGCATATCTATACGAGAATAGTCAACCATAGAGGATGGAAACATAACGAAAGATTTGATAGACATTTTATCTGCAGGGGTCATTTGACTCGAAACAATTTGATCTCTACCGCCTTGTTTTTTTTGAACTAAACGGTTTAAACCTAAATTATAACTTTGAATAACAAATCGTTTCTTTGCAAGGGCTATATTTTTTAAAGCAATATGAATTACTGAGCTATTAAATTCATCTATATTTTCAACAATGGCTTCTATATTCGTGCGAACTCGTTCATTTTGTAAGAAATTAGGTATTTCATCTGGGTTCTCAAAAGGTATCATTAAATCGGTTAATTGTCTGTATAAATTTACATACTTGGATTCTTCCGCAATCGAATTGTTTTTATAATACACATCACGTTTTAATTTTTCTTCGTAACTAATAGTATCATCAATATAATCAATAATAACATCGTCACTAGTGGCTTCTAGCTGCTCATCTTCGCCATCAATGCCACGATTAATATATAATTTTTTTTTTGTTGAAACCACTGGCATCAACCAGCGAAGCTTTGTATCCATATTTTTAATGTGATCAACTAATGGTTTATGAAGATTTGGGTCATTTTTCTTATAGTTTCTTACATTACCATTTTCGTCAAAAATAGAAAACATATTGCGAAGTTCTCGAAATCGTTCAATTAAAACATGAATCTTTTCCATAATTTTTTTACTACGTTGTGCAGTTGGAATAGTTGACAACAATTCATCTAATAGGCTATTTATTTGAATATCAATTCCATAGCGTTTCTGACTATCTGGAATTTCCACAAACTCTGTGATGTCTTCTAAATCCTCACCATAAATAACACCTTTTGATTTTGTGATTATTTGTTGAAGTGTTGAAAAAACATTTTCTTCTACTTCAGCAGTGTCATCTACATCTATAATGTACTCGCCTGTTTCTAAATATTCGAATGACGGTTCTTTGATTTTAACAAGAGAGTCAGTAGTTTCACTTTCAGGAAGATTACTGATACTGGATAGTCCTTTTAAAGCCTCTGGTTTGTCACGAATAATGACTTTTTTTATGGGTATATATTCAGGTAAACCTTTGTATTCAAAGTCAATAAAAATAGTTTGTAGATCAGGAAAAGTCATAATTTCTATTTGATCTTCTTCTAAACTGACAATCTCGCCAGTAATAATAGTTGGGATATCGCCTGCAATATGAATTTCTATCCAAGTACCTTGTAGCAAATCATTTTGTCTGGCATATCCAGGATATTCACTTCTACTGACTAAGTGTACTTCTGTAATAGATTCGTCCATTAGTTCTCCTGTTTCATCATTAATATTCAATTGAACTTCCTCTAATGTTGCAACATTAGTGAGTTGAATACGTTGATCATTAATATAAATAATAAAAAAATGTGATTCATGTAACTGAGCATTCGTTGGACTTATGATTTCAATAATATCACCTAATTTTAGTTTAAATGTATTATCTGATTGACTATTAGACATTTCAGATGTTTCTAATTCCGATTGATCTTCTGAATCTGAATAGTATGTATATTCATCGTAAGAATCTTCTTTTGAGTCATTTATTTCTTCTTCGTCATATTTTTCTTCCGTAGACATTATTATAATATAGGGATACAATTTCTAAATGGTATAGAAGAAGGTAAATAATATTTTATAAAGCTAAATATTATTTATAATTTATCTCGAAAAGCTTGAATACATGTTCTTCGTTCTGCAAGTATTTTTGCAGCTTGAACTTTTGTAAGTTTTTTAAGCGTTTTATTCGGAGAAGCCTTTGTTCGTTTTGCTGTTTTCGCCTTTGGTTCTTTTACCTTTGGTACTTTCGCCTTTGGTTCTTTCACCTGTGGTTCTTTCGCTTTTGGTTCTTTTACCTTTGGTTCTTTCACCTTTGGTTCTTTCACCTTTGGTTCTTTCACCTTTGGTTCTTTTACCTTTGGTTCTTTCACCTTTGGTTCTTTTACCTTTGGTTCCTTCGCCTTTGGTTCCTTCGCCTTTGGTTCCTTCGCCTTTGGTTCTTTTACCTTTGGTTCTTTTACCTTTGGTTCTTTTACCTTTGGTTCCTTCGCCTTTGTGTCGTTCATTTCATCGACTGCTTCCTTTTTTGGTTTATCAACACAAATACCTTCTTTGTTACGAATTTGACCTTTTGGACACCTCTTTTTTTTATCTAAAGGATTTTGTTCTTCCATCTATATTATAGTATTATATTTTTAACAAATACATTTTCGAGGTCCACAAGAAGCTTCACCGAAGTCCAAAATACAAATATCAGGCAAAGGCGAACGGCAAGATACTAATACATTCGAACTATGTAAATCATTATGATGTATCAAATTCATTTTTAACTCGCTATCTAATATATCAATGCGCTCATAAATTTCAGATATATTGCTTATTTGTGACATGTCTTTAAGTTTCATAAAAGGTATATATTCCATTATTAAATAGACAACCTTGTATTTATGCGAATATTCATATGATTTATATTCGCGTATGTCACCCCAAGAATATAATTCAGGAGAAATAAAATCGAGTTTTTTATTTAAGGTCCTTGCATAATTCTGAAACAAGATTTCATTTTTGATATTTTGTTCTAAACTCCATTTCAACTCTTGTGAATGTCCATCATACATATATGTTTTTACAACAGCTGTTTTCCCATTGTATTCTGTTGGAAATAATTTGATAGTGACTCCTGGACGACTTGTATTTTTTGAAAAATAATTATTATTTTTCAAACAGTTTACTACTATGCGTTTATCATCAGGCTTTGCCATCAATAAACAGAAATCTACATATTCTCTCATAGAGCCAAGTTTTACAAAAATAGATTGAATATCAGCTGTAGAATAATCTGCACCCAAAATATGTTTCAAATAACTACAATAATAATTTGCAGGGATACTAAAATTATTTTGAGATGAACATGATTTTTTAAAACATGCTTGAACTTCTATATCTGTCATTGAAACATCCACTGTAAGATTCTTTGGATTTTTATATGATGATTGTTTCATAATACACTCTATAATATATTAACATAAGAAGTTATCATCAATTTTGTATTATACTAGTAAACAATCTAATAAAATCATATAAAGATTTCGCATGTATTATATTACATCCATGTCTGAATTCGAAACCACATATATAGATTATACTCCTGATTTGATCACTTACAATAGTGATAAAATCAAAACTAAAACATATAAACCCAAACATGGAACTACTGAATACACTATTCTGAATTATGATGATACAGTTGTATGTGATAATGATAGTAAACTTGGTATGTACCGTTCTATCGTTGTGAATCCATCAGACAACACTATTTTATGTTTTACTCCACCAAAGACAATGACTATGTCATTTTTCAAGGAATCGAACCCAGATATCACTTCATCCGATATATTGGTAAATGAGATTATCGAAGGAACTATGATGACCCTTTTTTATGATCCACGCATCGAGTCGTGGGAATTGGCATCAAAAGGTGCAATTGGTGGTAACTATTGGTTTTATAGAACACAATATAGTCAATTGAAAACAAATCCAGCACAACCCACCTTTCGAAAGATGTTTTTGGATGCCTTTCGAGCATGTCATGGTGAAGATGTAAATGACTTGACATGTTTAAATGAGTTGTCGAAAGAGTATTGTTATAATTTTATTTTACAACATCCATCGAATCATATTGTATTACATGTATTGTCACCTGTTGCTTATTTGGTTTCAGTGTATCATTTGAAAGCATCTGTAGCAACAGCAATTCCACCAACAGTATATGAAGAATGGAATTGTTTTTTAGGACTAAGAGGATTGATAGAGTTTCCAAAACGGTTTGAAGAAGAGTCATATGACAAGCTGGAAGAGCGTTATTGTTCAGCAAATTCTCCATATGATAAAATTGGACTTATGTTTACAAATGTAAAGACTGGAATCATGGCAGCTTTGGAAAATCCAACTTATAAAGAAGTTAGACAGTTGCGCGGTAACAATCCGAATCTCCAATATCAGTACTTATGCTTACTGCGAATGGGTAAAGTAATGGATTTTTTGAAATTTTTTCCACAATATAAACAGGTGTTTTATCGTTTTTATAAAGACTTTCATGAATTTGTTACAAATGTTCATCAATCGTATATTTCGTATTATGTCAGAAAGAGTGGTCAAAAGATATCAAAAAAGTATTTTCCTTTGATTCACAAATTACATCACGAAACATTTTTGCCTAGTCTAGGAGAAGGAAAAGAGAAAATCATTATGCGCCGATCAGAAATAGGGAAACATTTGGGTCAAATGGCGCCGAGTGAATTGATTTATTATTTGAATTATAATAAAGAAGAGTCCAATATAAATGAATAAAATTAAAGTAATTATATTATTTATAAAAATAAATAATATAAAAATAATTATAAAATATAAATATACAAAATGGAAGATATCATAAACCTAGTCGATATTTACTGTTTGAATTTTACAAACAACCCTGAAGAAAAAAATGAACGTAGAATTGAAATGGAAAAAAAATTCGATCATTTTCAGCTACCCGTTCATTTTTATTCAGGCGTATCTAGTGAAGACAAACGCATATGTTTTGTAGAAAATGACAATATGAGAAGAACTTGGTCTATTTGTTACGGTCATTTGGATATGATGAATGATTTTGTAAATAATTCTAAAAAAGACTTTATTATATTATGCGAAGACGATATTATTATACATAAAGACTTTACAAAAAAATTACCACAAGCAATAGACGTTATGAAAAAACATAATCTAGATATACTATTATTAGGTTGTTTATGTTCGAATCCAGTAGATACATATTCTAATTTTCCAGAAATTAATACTGAATATTCAAGTAAAACGTTCAAGTTATTAGAATATATTGAAGATACATGGGGTTGTCAAATGTTTGTTATAACTAGAACCCATGCAAAAATAATGTTATCTAAGTTCTACAATGGCTACGCAATAAAAACACTAAAAGATAAATCACTTACACATTTCAGTTCAGACTGGTTGCTTACAAAATATGGAAAACGAGCATTGTTATATCCATTATTAGTTATTGAAAATGGTCATTCAGATTATGAAGACGAAGGTCAAAAAAATAGTCGTATCAATTGCTATAATTTTTCATTCAGAGAAAACACGTTTATATAAAATTGCAAAATTTTATTTTTTATATTTTCTAGTGCTTCTTCTCTTTATTCTAGTGCTTCTTGTCTTTATACGTTTTCCATCTCTGTTGTGTGCTGCTTTACGTTTTATATGAAGAACTGGAGGAACATATCCGTATTCGTTTGCTGCTTTAGTTGTTAACTCTATCGCTTTGCTATTTGCTAGATGTTTCTCGAGCATTAGTGGAAGAACAAGCTTTTGTTCTTCAAGAGCTTCAGCTTCTCTTTGTTCAGATGGTTTTGCGTTATCAAAAAGCGCAGTTAATTCATCATGTGCTTCATTCTCTTTTACACCTTTTCTCATTTAAAACGCACATTATTTATCTTCTTCAAATAATGATAAATAATATGACATCATTTCATTATAAACTATTAATATTTCCATTCTATCTTCATATGATAATTTATTTATATTTTTTAGAATATCTATACTAAATGTTTCAAAATTTCTAATATCGTGAATATATTTTTTCAATAATTGAGTATCATTATGGTTTGAGAAATACTTATCTTCTTTATATTCCCCATTCCAATTTTTGCTTTCACTATGGTTTGTTTTTCTTCCACTATCCATTATATAATATTACCAGTATAATTATTTTTAAACCTCTTGAAGGAGTTTCTGACATATATAATAATTGGATATTTTTACAAAAGTATTAAGAATAAAAAATATTATTCATATGCTATATTCAGTTTATCTCTTTATGTATAGAAATATATTGCTAAAATAAAAATATAACAAAAATAATATAATGATAACATAATATTATTTACAATGAAAAAATCAAAACGAATAAAATATAAAAAGCTGGAATGTCCTATCTGTTTACAAAAAATTAAACACAAAATAGAAACAAATTGTATGCATAGTTTTTGTGATATATGCATTATGAAACATCTCATAATGAACAATACATGTCCTATGTGTAGAACCGAATGCGATTATGAATATGTAATCAATCAAATTAAAGTAAAACGGCAGACATTTCTAATGAAAAAATTAACACCACATGTTAGACCAAATGTACCTGTAACAACTGTAACAAGTGATCATGTTCATCCAATGAATATATATTCCAGGTTTATACCGTTGCACTTACCTGCGTCTATTATGATGATTTCTCTTTTTATAATAGAAATATATATCATACTACATGTAATAGTATTAGTTACAGAAACCGTAGTTAGTATGATGTAACATCTAGTGAAATAAACAAATTGGTGAAATGCGAATCTTTGCATTGTGTTTTCGAATGGCTTCCATATGAAACTGTCGATGTTCGCAATCGGTGATTGCGTGCACTACCGAATGATAAGATGTATTTATTGAAAACGTTTTACCTAATGCTTCTTCATTTTTTTTAACTTGATCATCATTTATATAATTGCGAATATTTTTAATACGCCAGTTATATTGACAATCAATGAATTTGCTCTTTTTATAAATAGCAAATCCATTGAATGCAGATTGACATTCTAATAAATCATAATGTTTGAGAGTATCTAATTTTTCTGAAACATAAGTTTTCATTTTTTGAACAAT
>Ga0114960_10004611_pt1 | contig 10297 bp, 6 predicted proteins | sample C_130625_MF_Meta_FD_92637 | JGI IMG/M metagenome (GOLD analysis project Ga0114960, IMG submission 92637) | Freshwater microbial communities from Lake Croche, Canada to study carbon cycling - C_130625_MF_MetaG | ecosystem: Environmental > Aquatic > Freshwater > Lake | place: Lake Croche, Canada...
AAATTGACAATATGGATTTAGTAGAGGAATTAAATTTACCTCCTGTTAAAATTCACTGTTCAGTTTTAGCAGAAGATGCTATTAAAGCAGCTATCAACGATTTCCGCGTTAAAAACGGATTGGCTGAATTAGTATTCGAACAAAGCCACGTTTAATTTAGGTCTTCTATTCATTACCTATGAGCGAAGTAGCCCAAGAAAATTCTATTTATGTAAGTGCTAAGGCAAAGGCTAAAGTATTGCAGTTAATGCAAGATGCGGGTGTTACCGAAGATGCAAGCTATTTTTTAAGAGTAGGAGTTGTAGGGGGTGGTTGTTCTGGCTTAAGCTATAAGCTCGATTTTGATAATGAAATTAAGCCCATGGACCAAGTCTTCGAAGACAATGGAATTAAGATAGTAACCGACTTAAAAAGTTTTTTATACTTAGTAAATACAGAATTGGAATTTTCAGATGGATTAAATGGGAAAGGCTTTTATTTCAATAATCCCAATGCTAGTAGAAGTTGTGGATGTGGTGAAAGCTTTGCAGTTTAAGTTGAGTAGGTCCTTAGACAGACTAAGTGTATAAATCATAAGATAATTATAATATTGAATGCTCCGTTAACACGGGGCATTTTTTTTGTAGCTTTGATCCATGTGGGCAATTTGTAAAAAAGAATGGGCGCAATATTTCAATGGCTTAACAGGCTATTTAGTCATTGGCTTTTATTTAATAGTGAATGGAATTGTTTTATTTGTACTTCCCAATTTCAATATACTCGATTTTGGTTATGCTTCTTTGCAAGCTTATTTCGATTTTGCCCCTTGGTTTTTACTCTTCTTAGTACCTGCTATTACTATGCATAGTTTTGCTGACGAGTATAAACAAGGCACTTATGAAATTATTAGAACCTTACCCGTTAGTCCCTTGCAATTAGTTTTAGGAAAATTCATTGGCAATTTATTAATAGTAATAGTGGCAATAGCTCCTACATTATGTTATGTCTATATATTAAATGCAATAAGTGATGTGGGAGGAATAGACTTCGGCGCTACGTATGGTTCTTATTTTGGTTTATTATTTTTAGCGGCTAGCTATACCATGGTGGGTTTATATATAAGTAGTATTACCAAAAATAATTTGGTTTCTTTACTGGCTTCTATTTTTGTTTGTATTGTTTTATTTAAAGGTTTTCATTTCTTAAGTTTACTTCCAATCTTTGCAAACGGCACCCATTTTTATATTAGTAAACTGGGCTTAGAGGCGCATTATATCAATATGAGCAAAGGACTGCTTAGTACAGAGGATATTTTTTATTTTTTATCCATACTTGTTTTATTTGGTATAGGAAGTATTGAAAATATAAAAGGTAAAGTAAAATATTTAATTACAGTAGGGGCCTTAATTTTTATAAATGTATTTTTCTCTTTTTATAATTTTCAATTTGATCTTACTAAAGAACATAGGTATACATATAATGAAAGCACAAAACAAATTGTAGCTGCTATTGTAAAGCCGATTAAAATTCACCTTTATTTAGGGGGTGATCTACCTGCTTATTATAAAACAATTGAAGTCTCCACTATACAATTATTAGATAGGTTTAAACAAATCAATCCAAACGCAATTAGTTGGGAAATAGAACTGCCTAGTGCCTTATATAAAAATGATGCCCTGTATCAATTTTACGATAGCTTGTCAAAATTGGGTTTGCCCATACAAAGAGTTGAATCAGAAAATGCTTCTTCTGATAAAAGAGTGGACCAGTTAATAATTCCAGGAGCACTTATTGAATTGGAGGGTCAAGCTCCCATCATTATTGATTTACGTAGCAGTAAAAAAATCTTTAAGCCATATAATATAGTAAAGGATATTCCAGAAGAGGATAAAGAAGCAACTGCAAATGCAGCTGTGGCCTTATTGGAATATAAATTTACACAAGCCCTTTATTTATTAAATAGAACAGTTGTTCCTAATATTGCTTATTTAACCGGGAATGGGGAGCCCGTAAATTTGACAGTAAATCATTTAGGGGAGTCCATCATGCATGGCTATAATTTAGCTGTTTTTGATTTAAAGAAAGGTTTTCCAAATCCACAAAAAATTAAAACACTCATCATTGTAAAACCAAGTCAGCCATTTACAGAAATGGACAAATTAAAACTAGACCAATACGTAATGGGAGGCGGTAATATTATATGGGCTATTGATAAATTATTTGCAGAGTACGATAGTTTACAAAAAACGAAGGGTTCTTATATTGCTTTTGATAGAAGTTTGGCAATTGATGATTTGCTTTTTAAATATGGGGCTAGAATTAATTCAAATTTAGTACAAGATTTAAACTGTGCGAAACTTCCCATGGTAGTGGGTAAAGAAGAAAATGGAAGTCCTATTATTCAAAGAATGCCCTGGCCATATTTTCCTTTTTTACAAGGCAATGAAAACAATCCTATCGTACAAAATATAGACAGAGTATTAACTTATTTTCCTTCCAGCATTGACACTATTTCAGTGGCAGGCATTCAGAAAACCATTTTACTAAGTACCGATACCAATAGTAGAATGCTAAGTTCTCCAAATTTAGTGGATATAAATAGTGGGAAACAAGAGGGTGAATTAGAAAGCTTTCAAAAACATCATATACCTGTAGCTATTTTACTAGAAGGAAAATTCCCGTCTTTATTTTCTAATAGATTATCTGCTTCAATGCTTGATTCTATTAAATTAGCAACTGGCAAAAACTATTTGGCTAAGGCTATTGCCCAAGCAAAACAAGTAATTATTGCAGATGCAGATATTCTTACCAATCAAGTAGATACTAAAAGGGGGCCATTGCCCATGGGGATGATGCCTTATGAAGAATATCAGTTTGCGAATTATGACTTTTTTGTAAATACAATTGCCTATTTAAACGAACCTAAAGGCTTATTAGATAGTCGTAATAAAGAAAATATTCTTCGTTTATTAAATCGTCAAAAAGTGGAGGAGCATAAATTTTTAATTCAAATTATTTTAGTACTTGGCCCTATCATACTATTAGGTCTGTTCTTTTTCATTTGGACAGGATACCGTAAACGCCAATTTGCTGTTTAGTAAGTAAGTTGTAACTTTATCTTATGTCAACAGATCAATTAGTTTATCTGGTTTTTGGAGTGGTCATTCTTATTGCTTTAATCTTAGACCTTGGGTTTTTAAGTAAAAAAAATGCAATTATTACCATCAAGCAGGCCTTGCGACAAACTTTTTTATGGGTATTATTAGCACTTGCTTTCTTTATTTTTATGTGGATAGAGGAAGGGCAAAAATTAGGATTTGAATACTTGAGTGGTTATTTAATGGAATGGAGTTTAAGTATTGATAATATTTTTGTTTTCATTTTAATATTCAATGCTTTTAAAGTTAAAGAAAAACATATTCCAAGAGTATTGTTAATTGGTATACTAGCAGCCATCTTATTTAGAGTTATTTTTATTACAGTGGGTGTAGCCTTGGTTGCTAAATTTACCTGGGTACTTTATATTTTTGGTGTTTTCTTGGTATATACTGGTTATAAAATGTTTATTGCTGGAGAAGAGGATCATTTCGATCCTCATGAATCTAAAATTTATGCTTTTCTAAAAAAATTCTTACCCATTGGCAATACCGATGGAGAAGGGAAGTTTGTTGTTAGAGACAATAACAATAAGCCTTTGTATACAAGCCTATTTGTGGTAGTAGTACTTTTAGCGGCTATTGATATTGTATTTGCCTTGGATTCCATTCCAGCAGTGATGGGTATTTCAAGAAGTAGTCTAGTTATATACACTTCTAATATTTTTGCCATACTGGGCCTTCGTTCATTATTCTTTTTATTAAGAGGAGCCGTGAACCAGTTTCAACATTTACAACAGGGCATTGCCATAGTATTAGTTTTTATTGGTACTAAAATGTTAGGAGAGCATTATATTAATATGTGGTTAGATAAAAACACACAAGTACTTATTTCCTTAATGGTCATTATTTTTTGTATTACGGGCTCTATTTTCTATTCTATTTTTACGAATAAGAAAAAAATAGTGAAAGAAAATGAAGAATTAGCTCCATAAAACTATACTATATTTGCAGGAGGTTTATAAAATCTACATTATATCAAATCTATGAAAGGGAAAAAAGTTGCCTTATTTATTGCTTTAATTATTTTTATTGACCAGGCTATTAAGTTTTATATTAAGCTTAATTTTTTTATTGGAGAAGAGCATGCAATAATTGGTTCTTGGGCAAGACTGCATTTTATAGAAAATGAGGGTATGGCCTGGGGCTTAAAATTCGGAGGTGGTTTTGGTAAAATAATTTTGACTTTGTTCCGCTTGGCTGCCGTTATTTGGGGAACTTTTTTAATTAAAGGTTTTATCGAAAAAAAATACCACAATGGTTTTATTTTTTGTGCGGCTTTAATATATGCTGGTGCCGTTGGTAATTTAATTGATTCTATATTTTACGGTCTTATATTTGAAGCAAGTGTACCTTATACCACCATGGTTGCACATCTATTTCCAGTGGGCGGAGGTTATGGTTCTTTATTACATGGGAAAGTAGTAGACATGTTTTATTTCCCCATTATTCAAAATGCTCATTTTCCAAGCTGGTCCCCCATTTGGGCAGGAGAGGAATTTGAATTTTTCCGTCCAGTATTTAATTTCGCCGATGCGTCTATTAGTACTGGAGTTATAACCTTATTTATCTTTCAAAAGAAGTTCTTCAGCGATACCCCTATTAGCCATGATCTGCCTCAGGGCTAGTCATTTCATCTTATTTTAATACTTCCGTCCAGCCATAAAGGAGTCTGGCCTTTTTTACAAGCTTATTCGTACCTTCGTGCCCTAAAAATGAGCTAGGATAAGCGTTGTATGAGTAAAAACTACCCAGAATTTAGTGGATTGAATCTGCCCCAAATTGAGGCAGCTATTTTAGCCTCTTGGAAGGCTGAAAAGGCTTTTGAGCAGTCTGTATCTTTAAGAGAAGGTAAAACTCCCTTTGTTTTTTATGAAGGGCCACCCAGTGCTAATGGAATGCCAGGTATTCACCATGTTATTTCCAGAACCTTAAAAGACATGGTTTGTAGATATAAAACCATGCAAGGTTTTCAAGTAAAAAGAAAGGGAGGTTGGGATACCCATGGCTTACCTGTTGAATTAGGTGTAGAAAAAGAATTAGGCATTACGAAAGAAGATATAGGTAAGAAGATAAGTATAGAAGACTATAATAAAAAATGTAGAGAAGCTGTACTGCGTTATAAAAAAGAGTGGGATGATATAACCAATAAAATGGGCTACTGGGTAGATTTAGACAAGCCCTATATTACTTTTGAAAATAATTATATCGAAACACTTTGGTGGATATTAAGTACCCTTTATAAAAAAGGTTACTTATATCAAAGTGTAAGTATACAACCTTATTCTCCTGCAGCAGGTACAGGTTTAAGTTCACACGAACTGAATCAGCCGGGTACTTACAAGGATGTAAAAGACACTTCAACAGTGGCTATGTTTAAAGCTTTAGAAAATGCAGATAGCCAATTTTTATTTGACGCAGTAAGTAAAGCAAGTTCTGTCGCTAAGTCTAAGGAAATATTTTATATGGCATGGACCACCACACCTTGGACCTTACCATCAAATTTAGGATTAACAGTAGGCCCCAATATCGAATATGTTTTAGTAGCTACCTATAACCCCTATACTGCTATACCCGTAAATGTGGTGCTTGCTAAAAATTTAATATCAAAATATTTTAAAGAAGAAGCAGAAGGTCTAGAAGGTTTTGCTGAAGGCGATAAACTTATTCCTTGGAAAATAATAGCTACCTGCAAAGGCATTGAGTTAAATGGGCTACGCTACGAGCAGTTAATGCCTTTTGAAGCCAATGACCCAAGTACATTTGAAGGAGATCCCTTCAAAATTGTATTGGGTGATTTTGTAACTACAGAAGACGGAACAGGTATCGTGCATACCTCACCTGCCTTTGGTGCAGATGACTATAAAGTAGGACAAAAAAATAATTTAGGTATTCTTACTTTAGTAGATAGAGAAGGAAAATTTGTAGAAGGTGTGGGAGAATTTAGTGGACGATTTGTAAAAAATTACAAAGATGAAAAAGACTACCAAGATGTAAACGTAGATATTTCAGTAAAACTAAAAAAAGAAAATAGAGCCTTCAAGGTAGAAAAGTACGAACATAATTATCCGCATTGTTGGAGAACAGATAAACCTATTTTATATTATCCCTTAGATGCTTGGTTTATTAAGACTACTGCTGTTAAGGATAGACTAGTGGAATTAAATAAAACCATTAATTGGAAACCTAAGAGTACAGGGGAAGGTCGTTTTGGTAATTGGTTGGAAAATATGGTGGACTGGAATTTATCGCGTAGCCGATATTGGGGTACACCGCTTCCAATTTGGAGAACTGAAGATGGCACAGAAGAAGTTTGTATAGGCTCAATAGAAGAATTAACCAAAGCATTTTTAGCTGCCAAAGAAAAAGGCTTTAATAAAGACATCGATTTAAAAATTGTAGATGGCAAATTGGATGTGGATTTACATAAACCATTCGTGGATCAAATTGAATTAGTAAGCGCAAATGGACAGGCTATGAAACGCGTCTCTGATTTAGTAGACGTTTGGTTTGACTCTGGTGCAATGCCTTATGCCCAGTGGCATTATCCTTTTGAAAATAAAGACTTAATAGATAAAGGGCAGGCCTTTCCAGCCGATTTTATTTGTGAAGGCGTAGATCAAACACGAGGGTGGTTTTATACCTTACATACATTGGGTGTACTGCTGTTTGATAGTGTGGCTTACAAAGCAGTCATGAGTAATGGACTTGTTTTGGATAAGAACGGTAATAAAATGAGTAAGCGATTGGGTAATGTGGTAAACCCTTTTGAAACGATAGAAAAATATGGAGCTGATGCCACGCGCTGGTATTTAGTGACCAATGCTTCTCCTTGGGATAATTTAAAATTTGATATGTCTGGTATACAAGAAGTACAAAGAAAATTCTTTGGGACTTTATATAATACTTATCAGTTTTTTGTTTTGTATGCCAACGTTGATCATTTTCATTTTGAACAAGAAAATATTCCTTTAGCACAAAGACCTGAAATTGATCGTTGGATCATTTCTTCTTTACATACGCTAATTCAAACAGTTACTAGTTCAATGGATGACTTTGAACCCACTACTGCGGGTCGTGCCATTGAGACTTTTGTGGATGAGCATTTAAGTAACTGGTATGTAAGATTATGTCGTCGTCGTTTTTGGAAAGGTACTTATACCGAAGATAAAATTGCAGCTTATCAAACTTTATATGAGTGTATTGAAACCATTACTAAATTAATGGCTCCTATTGCACCGTTTTTCGCTGATCAAGTTTTCAGAAACTTAAATAGCGTTACTCAAAAAAATAATTATAGTTCTATTCATCATGCTCCTTTCCCTATTGCAGATACTTCTAAAATTGATACTGCTTTAGAGACAAGAATGCAAATGGCACAGGATATTTGTTCATTGGTCTTATCTATAAGAAAAAAAGTAAATATCAAAGTGCGTCAGCCTTTGCAAAAAATATTAATTCCTGTTTTAGATCCAACCACGAAAACGGCCATTGAATTAATGGAAGAATTAATTCTTGCTGAAGTTAACGTTAAAGAAATTAATTATATAACTGAGACCGAAGGGGTGATTAGCAAAAAGGTAAAAGCCAATTTCAAATTATTGGGTGCCAAATTAGGAACCAAAATGAAACAAGCTTCTGCTGTTATTGCCAATTTGACCCAGGCGCAAATTACAAGTTTGGAAAAAGAGGGCATTTTAGCCTTAGATATTGAAGGGGAGACCATTCAGTTGTTAATCAATGAGGTAGATATTATAGCAGAAGATATACCAGGTTGGAGTGTGGCTGTCAAAAATGCGCTCACTGTTGCCTTGGATATTACTATCAGCCCTGAGTTATTGAAGGAGGGTAATGCTCGAGAGCTAGTAAATAGGGTCCAAAACATCAGAAAAGAGAGCAATTTTGAGCTTACAGACAAGATTTTGCTTGAAATTGAGGATAATACAGAATTGAAGGGGTCCATTATTCAATTTTCGGACTATATTTGCCGCGAAATTCTCGCAGTCCAGATAGACTTCCTACCGGTCTTGAAAGAGGGGGTAGAAGTTGACATAAATGATCACAAATTAAGAATTTCAGTTAGACAAAAAGGATAAATATGCCTACAAAAAAACCAGCACCCAAAAAGGCGGCCCCTGCAAAAAAAGCAGCTCCTAAAAAGTCGGCTCCTGTAAAAAAAGTGGCTCCTGCTAAAAAAGCAGCCCCTGCAAAAAAAGCAGCCCCTGTAAAAAAGGTAGCTCCCAAAAAAGTAGTTCCTGTTAAAAAGGCGGCCCCTGCAAAAAAAGCAGCTCCAGCAAAGAAAGTGGCCCCTGCTAAAAAAGCAGCTCCGGTTAAAAAGGTAGCGCCTAAAAAAGTAGCTCCAGTAAAAAAACCGGTACCCGTTAAAGCACCTGTAAAAAAAGCAGTTCCTGTAAAAGCGCCAATAAAACCAATTGTTAAACCTGTCGCTAAGCCAGTCGAAAAATATGTTCCTCCTGCAAAGCCGGTTCCAAAAATTCCAACACCCCCTGTAAAACCAGTTCGCAAAGCTGCAGAACCTATTAAAGATATTAAAGTACCAAAAATAGCTGCAAAAAATAGCGTGCCTTATCAACCAGGTTATGTTCCCATGGAAAGAAGAAAAGAAGTAGAAAGATCAACGGAGACTTTGGTAAAATATTCTGATGCAGAACTAAATGAGTTTAAAGATTTAATTTCTAAGAAATTAGAAGCTGCTAAGAAAGAGCTTGTTTACTTACAAGGTATTATTACACGCAAAGATGAATTAGGTGGAGACAACGACGACGCTCGTTACATGACTATGGAAGATGGTAGTGTTAGTATGGAAAGAGAACAGTTAGGTCAAATGGCTTCTAGACAAATTACATTTATAGACCATTTAGAAAAAGCCTTAATGCGTATCGAAAACAAAACCTACGGCATTTGTAGAGTCACTGGTCGCTTGATTGACAAAGCGCGTTTACGTGCAGTGCCTCATGCAACCTTAAGCTTAGAAGCTAAAATGGGTTATGTTAAAAATAGCAGCGATCAGTAGAATATTAAAAGAGAATATTAAAAGAGAAGATCAAAAGCAACTACTTTTAAATTGAAACATTAAATTGTTCTATATAAAAACCCCGATAAATTTTATCGGGGTTTTTTGTAAGTATTATTTTTTAAAACTTTTGTGTTTTTAAAATTTGTAGTTATTTAACTTCTTGCATTTCAATAAGCTTTCGATAATAACCGTTTTGCGCAATGAGTGCATCATGATTTCCTCTTTCAACAATATCACCTTTCTGTAGCACAATAATTTCATCTGCATGTCGAATAGTAGATAATCTGTGTGCTATGACAATGGAAGTTCTATTTTGCATCATATTGTTAATGGCTTCTTGCACTAATTTCTCGCTTTCTGTATCCAATGCAGAAGTAGCTTCATCTAAAATTAAAATGGGCGGGTTCTTTAAGACTGCACGTGCTATGGTCAAGCGTTGGCGTTCACCACCACTTAGCTTACTACCTCTATCACCTATCATACTTTGAAAGCCGCCTTCTTTTTTAATGATAAAATCATAGGCATTGGCAATTTTTGCAGCTTCTATAATTTCAGCCTCTGTTGCATCTGGCTTACCTAATGCAATATTAGCAGCTATCGTATCATTGAATAAAATAGGTTCTTGTGTCACAATGCTAATTAAGCTTCTTAAACTATGTAAACTATAGTCCTTGATATTTTTCCCATCAATTAATAAATTACCAGCACTAACATCGTGGAATCGAGGTACTAAATCGGCTAAGGTACTTTTACCCGCACCAGAAGAGCCTACCAATGCTACAGACTTACCTTTCTCAATAATTAGATTTATATTTTTTAATATGCTTGTATCCTGGTATAAAAATTGAACATCTTTAAATTCAATAGAATTTTTAAAACTATCCAATGTAATGGGCTGGGCGTTTTCTTCCACGGTCAATGGCGCTTCCAAAATTTCATTTAGCCTATCTAGAGTGGCATTTCCTCTAGTTACGTTATAAGCTGCTTGTGACAAGGCTTTAGCAGGATTAATAATTTGAGAGAATAAAGCCACATAGGCTATAAAAGAACTGCCAGAAAGTATTTCACCACTTAAAACTAATTTTCCTCCAAACCATAAAACACCACATAAAATAACCACGCCTAA
>Ga0114960_10004617_pt1 | contig 10288 bp, 10 predicted proteins | sample C_130625_MF_Meta_FD_92637 | JGI IMG/M metagenome (GOLD analysis project Ga0114960, IMG submission 92637) | Freshwater microbial communities from Lake Croche, Canada to study carbon cycling - C_130625_MF_MetaG | ecosystem: Environmental > Aquatic > Freshwater > Lake | place: Lake Croche, Canada...
GATCTGGGGTTGTCCGCTGGCACGCTGGAAGCGGTTCAATTCGTCGACGTCGATCCCCACCTGTTCGCTGATCTGCCGCGCCGACAGATACGTGCCGTCGTCGCCGAGCACACGCCGCGCGGCAAGCAGCATCGGCGCGAACGAATGCCGGATCTCCTCGACGGTGATGCCCTGATCGAGCAGCCACCGGATCAACTCGGCACGCTCACTGCGGTCCTCGCCGACCAGGCCGTCGAGCAGGCCGGAGGATTCCAGATCGACGGCGCCGGGATCGCCGGTGCCAGGGTCGACGGCGCCGGTCATGACACCGGAGGTCGCCGGTCCGCCCAGGGCCGCGCCGCCTCGATCTGGGTACTGAGCGACAGCAGTGTCGCCTCCTCCGAAGGACGCCCGACGAGTTGCACCGACATCGGCAGGCTGTTGTCGTCCAGAGCCCACGGCACCGCGGCCGCCGGCTGACCGGTGGCGTTGAAGATCGCGTTGAACGGCACCCGGGAGGCCACCATGGCCAGCGTGGCAACGCCGCCTCGGTGCTGGTATCGCCCGATCCGAGACGGACCGGTCGCCGCGCCCGGCGTGATCACGACGTCGATGTCGTCGAAGATCGACTGGACCCGCGCCGCCAGCGCCGGCTCCGCGGCACGCACCTTCTCGAGTTGGCTGTCGGAGATCAATCCGCCGAGACGGGCGACGGCCCTGGTCCGAGGTTCCAGCCGTTCCGGGTACGGCAACTTCTGCACGTCCTCGTAGACCCCGCGCCACATCCGGGGCAGCACATGGCCGTACAGCGCCCAGGCCGGATAGTCCGGATCACGCCAGAACACCTCGTGGCCGAGGTCGCGAAGAAGTTTCTCGACCCCGTCGAGGGCTTTCTGTTGCGCCCGGCCGACCCGGCCCACCATTGTCGGAGGCAGCTTGGCGCTCAACGCAATTCGCAGCCGGCCAGGCTTGCGTGCCGCCGCTTTGACGAACCCCCCGCGGGGAGCCTTTCCGGTGTTGGTCACGTCAAGGAACAGTGCGGCGTCGGCCACCGTGCGAGTCAGGGGGCCGTTGACGCTCAGTCCGCACCAGGCGTCGTCGTGCGGTGCGATCGGCACCCGGTCGCGTTGCGGCTTGAGGCCGAACAGGCCGCACCAACCGGCCGGGATGCGGATCGACCCCGCGCCGTCCGAACCCAAGGCGATCGGCGCCAGACCGGCAGCCACCGCCGCACCGCTTCCGCCACTGCTGCCGCCGGGCGTGTAGGCCAGATCCCACGGATTGTGTGTGGCACCGTAGGACACCGTTTCGGTGAACGGCCACAACATCATCTCCGGTACCGAGGTCTTACCCAGGATCACCGCGCCGGCCTGTCGCAGCCTGCGCACCACCTCGGCGTCGGCGGTGGCGGGCAGGTCGTAGGCGCTGGTGCCGCACGTGGTGAACTCCCCGGCGACGTCGACGTCATCCTTGATCGCGATCGGGACTCCGAGCATCGGCAGGCGCTCGCCGGCATCGAGTTGCTCCTGGGCGGCTGCCGCCTCGCGACGGGCGGTGTCGGCCATCACCACGCGGTAGGACCGCACCTCCCGGTCCAGCCTGGTGATGCGCTCGAGGTACATCTCGAGCAGTGCGGGGGCGGTGATGGTTCCGGCCGCGAGCATGCGGGCCTGCTCGGCGGCGCCGGCGAAGGCGATGTCGGTGACGTCCACTGAACGCAGCGTAGCGGTGCCCCGGCCCGGCCGCGCCGGTGACGCACCACTGCGGTCCGTTGTACCGTCAGCCGGTGAGCGATTCGGTCAATCCCCGCTACGGCACCATCGACCGCGACTACGCGATGCGACTGGCAACCACGGGCCCCGACGATGACGGGCCGGTCTGGATGGTCAATCTGATGAAGTACCGCGATATCGCCGATTACGGCGACGGCCGCGAGTCGACGATCAGCGGCCAGGCGGCCGACGACCTCTACTCGCCGGTCGCGATTCTCGCCGACATCGGGGCTGAGCCAGTCTTCTTCGGCGATGTCGACGAGCAGTTACTCGGTGCGACACCGGTCTGGGATCGCGTCGCGGTGGTCAAGTACCCGACCCGGCAATCGTTCATCGATATGCAGTCGCGGCCGGATTTCATGGCGGCCCACCAGCACAAGGACGCCGGTATGGCGGAGACGATCGTGATGGGCGGCCAACCGCTGCCCTACCCGGTAGCGCCAGCCGGTGCCGTCGTCGACTGGGCCGACGTGCCGCATCCCCCTACCGCGCAGGACGGCCCGATCACCGTGGTGCATGTGCTGAGCTTCGCCGACGCCGATGCGGCGCAGGCGATTCCGGACGAGATGGAGGCCTATGCCACGGCCATCGCGCAAATCGCCGCCCGCCAGGGCGTACGGGTGGCCGGGTGGTTCGGCGTCGAGGGCACCATCGTCGGCGACAGCCGAGTGTGGCATCAGGTGCGGTTCAACCAGTTCCCGAGCAAGCGCGCGTTCATGGCCCTGGCCGCCGACCCCGAACGGCAACAGGCGCAGGCCGAGCATCGGGAGAAGGCGATCGCCGATACCTACACCCTGCTGGTGCGCCCCGCCATCGATCGCATCGCGGACTCGATCGGATCCTGACGCCATGGCATGTGTGTTCTGTGAGATCGTCGCCGGTCGCGCCCCTGCGATTCGGATCCACGAAGACGACGACTACCTGGCCATCCTCGATATCCGGCCGTTCACCCGCGGCCACACCCTGGTGATCCCGAAGTCGCACAGCGTCGATCTCACCGACACCCCGGCTGCAACCCTGGCCGCCATGGTGGCACTCGGGCAACGCATCGCCCAGGCGACTCGTGCGTCCGGCTTGGCCGCAACCGGCAACAACGTGGCCATCAACGACGGCAAGTCGGCGATGCAGACGGTATTCCACATCCACCTGCACGTGATTCCGCGCCGCGACGGCGACAAGGTGGCCTTCGCCAAGGGCATGCTGCTGCGTCGCGATCCGGACCGGGACACCACCGGCCGCATCCTGCGCGACGCCGTGGAACGACTGCCGTGAGCGCGCAGGGCAAATCGTCACTGGGCGATCAGGCGCTGCGGCTCTTCGCGCAGGCCCACGACACGCTCTACCAACGCACCGGAGGCCGGATCGGACACCGGATTCCGGGCGCTCCCAACAGTCTGCTGCTACACACCGTCGGCGCCAAGACTGCTCTGCCGCGCACGAATTCGCTGTCCTACGCCCGCGACGGCGACAGCTACCTGGTGGTGGCCTCCAACGGCGGCGACCGGCGCTCACCGGGATGGTTGCATAACCTGAGAGCCGAGCCGAGAGTCGAGATCAACGTCGGCCCGAGGCGATTCGCAGCGACCGCGGCGGAGATCGGGGCTGGTGACCCGGACTACGCGCGGCTGTGGCGAATCGTCAACGCCAACAACGCCAACCGCTACGACAGCTATCAGGCCAGGACTGACCGGCCGATCCCGGTCATCCGGCTGACGCCCTGAGGCCGGCCCGGCGGGCGGCCTCGCCGAATACCGTGTCGAGCATCGCCGGGGTGAGCCGTCCGGTGAACATGTTCTGCTGACTCGGGTGATAGCAACCGAGCAACACCAGGCCGGACGGGAACTCCGCTACCGCGGCGTGGCCGAATTTCGGCTTGGGCGTGAGCTTGTCACCCACCAGGCGCAGTGCGGACTGCCAGGCAAAGCCACCCAGGGCGATGACCACCCGCACGGATGGTGCGATCAACCGCCACTCGGCGTCCAGCCACGGCTGACACGTCGACCTCTCATCCGGTGTCGGGGCGTTACCCGGTGGTGCGCAGCGCACCGCCGCGACTACCCGAATTCCGTTGGCCTGCAAAGCGTCTGCCGCGTCGACACTGACCGGCGAGTTCACCAGACCGATGCGGTGTAGCGCGGCGAATAACTGGTCACCGGAGCGATCGCCGGTGAAGACCCGACCGGTGCGGTTGGCGCCGTGGGCCGCCGGAGCCAACCCGAGCACCAGGATCCGCGGCCGGGCCGCGCCCCAACCGGGTGCCGGGCGGCCCCAGTAGGGCTGTTCGGCGAAGGCTTTGCGCTTGGCCACCGCGACATCCTCGCGCCAGTCGACCAGTCGCGGACAGGCGCGACAGACACTGACGTCGGCGTCGAGGTCGGCAAGGTCGGCAACGGCGTCGGCCAGTGCCGCCACCTGCCCGCCATTGCGCGCAACCGGGGTACCCGCTGTTGCCGGATCGCCGGGCCAGCCAGACCCGGGCGGCACCGGCGAGTCGAAGCGCGCGCCGGTGCGCGGGTGAGGTAACTCCACGTCGCGAATCTATGCTGCCTGGAGTGAGGACGTCGCGGTGGCCGGTGCTGCTGATTCTGTTCTCGGCGTTCCTGGCCGCGGCGGGCAATGGCATCTCACTGGTCGCGTTCCCCTGGCTGGTGTTGCAACGCACCGGCAGCGCCACCGAAGCATCCATCGTCGCCGGGGCGGGCACCCTGCCACTGCTGTTCGCCACCGTGATCGCAGGCACGGCGGTTGATTTCCTGGGGCGGCGACGAGTCGCCATGCTCGCCGACGCCATGTCGGCACTGTCGGTCGCTGCGATTCCGGTCTTGGCGCTCACCCTGGGCGTCGGAGTACTGAGTACCGCGGCACTGGCCGGCCTGGCCGCCCTGGGCGCGTTCTTCGATCCGGCCGGCATGACCGCGCGGTTATCGATGCTGCCCGAGGCGGCGCGTCGGGCGAACTGGACACTGGACCACACCAACAGCGTCTACGAGGCAGCATTCAACCTGGCCTATATCACCGGTCCGGGTATCGGCGGTCTGCTCATCGCCACTCTCGGCGGGGTCAACACCATGTGGGTCACCGCCGCGGCATTCGGACTCTCGATCATGGCAATGGCGGTGCTGCGCCTGCCCGGCGCCGATCAACCCGAACCCGACGAGCGACCCGACGGCGTTGTCTCCGGCGTGCTCGAGGGCCTGCGCTTCGTCTGGCACAACCGGGTGTTACGGACGCTCGGCCTGCTCGAGTTGGCCGTCACCGGTTTGTACCTGCCGATGGAAAGTGTGTTGTTTCCCAAGTACTTCAGCGATCGAAACCAACCCGCCCACCTGGGCTGGGTGTTGATGGCGCTGTCGATCGGCGGACTGGTGGGCGCACTGAGTTGGACGGTGCTGTCGCGCATCGCCAGCAAGCGCACCACGGTGCTGACCGCGGTCGCCACCTTCGGGGCCGCGGCGACGGTGATCGCCTTCCTGCCGCCACTTCCGGTGATCCTGGTGCTCTCGGCGATCGTGGGCCTGGTGTACGGGCCGATCGGCCCGATCTACAACTCGGTGATGCAGACCCGAACACCCGAGCAGATGCGCGGCCGGGTGGTGGGGGTGATGACGTCGATGGCGTATGCCGCCGGCCCGGTCGGCTTCATGATCGCGGGCCCCTTGGTAGACGCCTTCGGGTTGCGGGTCGCGTTCCTGGCCCTGGCGCTGCCGGTTCTGGCGATCGCACTGGCCTGCCCGTGGGTTCCCGCGCTGCGGGAGTTGGACCGGGCGAGCGACTAAAGATCGTCTCAATCCTAGGATGAACCGGTGCACCCCGACGCGAGTGAACCCGTGTCGGCGAGGCCGGTTGCGCTGCTCGTCAACGGCCCGAGTTCATCCGGAAAGTCGACCCTCTGTCGAGCGCTGCAGGAGCGTTTGAACGACGGTGCCGGTGACGACGCCACCTTCGCGAGCGTCGCGTTCGACGACCTCGTCCGATTGATCTCGGACACGCTCTTTCCGATCAGTTTCGTGGCGCTCGCCGGTGGGGATGTCACCCGCCTGGTGTCCCGCGAACCGCACGACGGCCGTGCCGCGTGGGAGTACGTCCACGAGACCGCAACAGCGACCGGTGTCGACGGACACCCACGGGTCCGAGTCGTCCTGCGCGACGACACCCGCCGACTGCTGTCCGGGATTCACCGCGGTTGGGGCGCGCATCTCACACTGGGCACGAATCTCATCATCGATCACTTCCTGCAGGACAAGGATTGGTGCGATGAGACGCTCGACGTCCTCGAGAATTCCGGAGCTCACATCTTCTCGGTCGGGGTCTACTGCTCGGTGCAGGAACTAGAGCGTCGCGAAGCCGCACGGGCAGACGGCGAACTCGAGGGAAGGCCACTCGGGCTGGCCCGCCGCAGCAACGAACTGTGTCACTCACACGGCATCGAGTACGACGTGACGGTCTGGACCGATCAGCAGAGTACCGAGCAGTCGGTTGATGCGATCATCGCCGCGCTTTACTCTTTACCGAACGGCGTGCCGCGCCCTAGGGGGAACTCATGACGATGAGCGCATTATCAGCCCTGATCGATGAGCTGGGCGCTGGCGTGGTCGTCACCGACCCGGAAATACTTGCCGCCTACCGCCACGACTGGGCCAGGGACCCGGCCGCCGGCACACCGCTGGCGGTGGTCCGGCCAACTACCACCGAGCATGTTCAGGCCGTGCTGCGCTGGGCCAGCGCCCACCGCGTTCCGGTGGTCCCGCGCGGAGCGGGCACCGGACTCTCCGGCGGGGCGACGGCAATCGATGGTGGGATCGTGCTGTCGACCGAGAAGATGCGCGAGATCACCGTCGACCCGGTCACCCGGACCGCCGTCGCGCAGCCTGGACTGCTCAATGCCGAGGTCAAGAAAGCCGTTGCGGCCCATGGGCTCTGGTATCCGCCGGATCCCTCGTCGTATGAGATCTGTTCCATCGGCGGCAACATCGCCACCAACGCCGGCGGACTGTGCTGCGTCAAGTACGGCGTCACGACCGACTACGTGCTGGGCATGCAGGTGGTGCTGGCCGACGGCACCGCGGTGCGCCTCGGCGGGCCGCGCCTCAAAGATGTGGCCGGGCTGAGCCTGACCAAACTTTTCGTCGGCAGCGAGGGCACCCTGGGGGTGGTCACCGAGGTGACACTGCGACTGCTGCCGCCACAGCCGACCACGGCCACGGTGGTCGCTACTTTCGACTCGGTGGAAGCCGCAACACGTTCGGTGGTCACCATCACCGGGAAGATCCGCCCGTCCATGCTGGAGTTCATGGACGGCGTCGCCATTAACGCCGTCGAGGACAAGTTGCGGATGGGCCTGGACCGCAATGCGGCCGCCATGATGGTCGCCGCCTCCGATGACCGGGGCCCCGCGGGAGCCCAGGATGCCGAGTTCATGGCACGGGTGTTCACCGAAGCCGGTGCCACCGAATGCTTTTCAACGGATGACCCGGTGGAGGGAGAGGCTTTCGTCGCAGCCCGCCGGCTCGCCATCCCGGCGGTAGAGGCCAAAGGTTCGCTGCTGCTCGAGGATGTGGGCGTACCAGTGCCCAAACTGGCCGACCTGGTGGGCGGGGTGGCGAAGATCGCCGCCGACGCCGGGCTGATGATCTCAGTAATTGCACACGCCGGGGATGGCAACACCCACCCGCTGATCGTGTACGACGCCAGTGACGCCGCGATGACCGCCCGGGCGCACAAGGCATTCGGCGACATCATGGATCTGGCCGTCGCGCTGGGCGGGACCATTACCGGCGAGCACGGCGTGGGCCGGCTGAAGAAACCCTGGCTGGCCGGCCAACTCGGGCCGGAAGTGATGGCGCTCACCCGTCGCATCAAGATGGCACTGGACCCCGATGGCATCCTCAATCCGGGCGCGGTCTTCTGACGCACCGTTGACAGGGTGTCAAACCATGTCGTAAAGATAAGACATGAATGCCAATCTGTCTCATCCCAAGTTCGCGTTGCGCAGCGGCGCGACGTGGGCCGATCCCTGGCCGATGTACGCGGCTCTGCGCGACTCCGACCCGGTGCACCACGTGGTGCCGGATAACCCCGACCACGACTACTGGGTGCTGTCCCGGCACGCTGATATCTGGAGTGCCGCCCGCGACCACGAGACCTTCTCCTCCGCGCAAGGCCTCACCGTCAATTACAACGAATTGGAACTCATCGGACTGGCCGACAATCCGCCCATGGTGATGCAGGACCCGCCCGTGCACACCGAGTTCCGAAAGTTGGTGGCGCGCGGGTTCACTCCGCGCCAGGTCGAGGCGGTCGAGCCCAAGGTGCGCGAGTTCGTCATCGACCGCATCCAGCGGTTGCGGGCGGCCGGCGGCGGCGACATCATCGCCGAGTTGTTCAAACCGCTGCCCTCGATGGTCGTCGCGCACTACCTCGGGGTGCCCGATGCCGACCGCGCACGGTTCGACGGGTGGACCGACGCGATCGTGGCGGCAAGTGCCTCCGGGCCGGCCGGAGTCGTCAGCGCAGGCGACGCGGTGATGTCAATGATGGGCTATTTCAGCGAGCTGATCGAGCGGCGCCGCCGTGAGCCGGGTGACGACACCGTCTCCCACCTGGTGGCGGCCGGCGTCGGCGCGGACGGCGACGTCTCCGGCGTGCTGTCGATCCTGGCATTTACCTTCACCATGGTCACCGGCGGCAACGACACCACGACTGGATTGCTCGGTGGCGCAGTGCAATTGCTGCATCAACGTCCCGAACAGCAGCAAGTGCTGGCCCGGCAACCGGAACTGATCGGCGACGCGGTCGAGGAGTTCCTGCGCCTTACCTCCCCGGTCCAGGGACTGGCCCGCACCACCACTCGTGACGTCACGATCGCCGACACCACCATCCCACTCGGCCGCAAGGTATTTCTGCTGTACGGATCGGCCAACCGGGATGAGCGGCAGTACGGCCCCGACGCCGGTGAGTTGCAGGTCACCCGTCGACCGCGCAACATCCTCACCTTCAGCCACGGCGCGCACCACTGCCTCGGCGCCGCCGCAGCCCGGATGCAATCGCGGATAGCGCTGACCGAACTCCTGGCCCGCTGCCCCGACTTCGAGGTCGACGAGGCCGGAATCGTCTGGGCGGGAGGCAGTTACGTTCGCCGGCCGGTGTCGGTTCCGGTTCGGATGTCGAGCTAAATGGTAGGCACGGACTGGCTTGGTTCCCGGCGCGCCGAGGTGGCTGCCGAGCGGATCCTCGACGCGGCGGGCGGTCTCTTCGCCGAACGCGAGGTCGCCGCCGTCGGAATGAACGACATCGCCCGCGCTGCGGGTTGCTCACGCGCCACGCTCTACCGTTACTTCGAGAACCGCGACGCATTGCACCGTGCTTATGTGCACCGCGAGGCACGAGGGGTACGACGCCGGCTGGCCGAGGTGATCAACGGGATCACCGATCCGCGGGAGCGACTGCTGGCCGGGTTGACCACTGCACTTGCCCTGGTGCGCGAGAACCCGGCGCTCTCATCGTGGTTCGCCGGAACACCGATCGGTGCGGAGATGGCTGAGGGGTCCGAGGTCATCCAGACGTTGACGGCGGGATTCCTGCAAACGCTGAACAACGCCGACGACCCCGATCGGCGGGCGCGCTGGCTGATTCGGGTGCTGACCTCGCTGTTGATCTGCCCGGGTCGCGATGCCGAGGACGAACGAGCCATGCTGGCGGAATTCGTGATTCCGATGGTGGTACCGAGGGTCAGGAACTCACCCGGGTGAACCGGTGCAGTACCCAGGCCACCGGGATCGTCAACGCCAGCGTGACGATGAACAGTGCCGGCATCGAACCGGTGTAGACCCGCCAGTGCAGAACCCCGACCATCGCGAACTCCATCACGATGAGGTGCACCAGGAAGATCTCGTAGGAGATCTCACCCAGCCACACCATCGGTCTGCTACTCAACAGTCTCGAGTACGCGCCGCGATTACCCAGGGCCAGTGGCGCAACCAGCAGTGTCGCGATCACGGCGTAGAACACGATCTTGACCACGGCCTGCGCCAGTCCGGTCGGCGACGTCGTCGCCTCACCGGCGATCGGCGTGGCGGCGATGACGTAACACAGCACCGCCAACGGCACGGCGAGAAACCAATGACACCGAACGCCCATCGCGCTCAGGACCGTCAGCGTCATCCCGCCGACGAACCACGCGAGATATCCCGGCAGCCACAGCCTGGCACCGTCGGGCAGAAAATCGCGGGTGTGCACCAGCACCATCCATGCCGGGCTGATCAGAACCAGACCCGCCAGGCCTGCCAGCAACAGACCGGGCCTCCAGTGCCGCCGACACAACACAACCAGCAAGAGGTATGCGATGACCGGCAGGGCGACGTAGAACGCCACTTCGACGGCGAGACTCCACATCTGGGTCAGACCCTGATGCAGATGGGAGAACAGGTAAGAGTCGGTGTAGATCTGCGTCAGGGTGAGATTGCGCAGCAGACCATTCCAGGAGTGGCCGGGATTGGGCCCGGCGTCGTGAAAGTGATAGATCAGGTACGCGGCCAACA
>Ga0114960_10004620_pt1 | contig 10287 bp, 9 predicted proteins | sample C_130625_MF_Meta_FD_92637 | JGI IMG/M metagenome (GOLD analysis project Ga0114960, IMG submission 92637) | Freshwater microbial communities from Lake Croche, Canada to study carbon cycling - C_130625_MF_MetaG | ecosystem: Environmental > Aquatic > Freshwater > Lake | place: Lake Croche, Canada...
AACACATTTAATAACCCTAAAGCAAAACTTATTACTGATGGTGTTATGATTAACTGTTATATGTTAGATAAGGATATATTAGATAACAATCCAGATTTAACTGGTGACTATAATGTTCCAAGAGCTGTTGCAACCTTCAATAAAAGAATTGAACCTTTAATGGTAGTATTCAAAGATGAAGTTAGAAATGGTTTAATTGTAGACAAACCTGAAGAACGAGGTATTTTTACAACATCACAATGTGAATTAATTAATGGTAATCCGTTAGGTGATGGAGACCAAGATAGTTTGGAAGAAGTAATGTCATTATCAGAAGGAGAACTCAAATATTGGGATAAAAGAGGTCTCAACTCTGATTATATGTATGAATTAGCTGAAAAAGGGTGGGAAGAAAAATTAGGAATTAATAAATAAAAATACTACTTTTACATAAATTTTAAATATTTATTAATATGGGACGACCAAAAAAATTAAATGAGGATAAAAAAATTAAAGTTAGTATTAGTATAGATAGAACACTTTATTTAGAAATAAAAAAAGATAATGTAATGCTTTCCCGAATTATTGAAAAATTAGTTAAAGAATATTATGGAAACAAAAATTTGTAGTAAATGTGAAACAGAAAAAGAATTTAACTGTTTTAGTAAAAACACTAATAGTAAAGATGGGATGATGACCCAATGTAAAATATGTAGGAGTGAATTAGAATTTATTTACCGACAAAATAACAAACAAAAAAATAAACTACGGCGTAAAAAATATTATGAAAATAATAAAGATAAACATTTAGAATATTTTATCAGTAAACGAAATACTGATGAAATATTTAAATTGAAAGATAATATTAGAAGAAGAATTAATGTGTTTTTATCATTACATAATATTTCAAAAAAAAATAAAACTTTTGACATTGTTGGATGTTCTCCTGAGTTTCTTAAAGAGTTTTTAGAAAATAAATTTACAGAAGGAATGTCTTGGGATAAGATGGGAAAAGACATACATATTGACCACATAATTCCACTATCATCAGCAAAAACTGAGGAGGAAGTTTATGGTTTGTGTCATTATACAAATCTACAACCATTATGGGCGTATGATAATTTATCTAAAGGTGATAAGATACTTTAAGACCCTTTGAGTCCATCGGATGACAATATGTACCAGTTACCTATGCAGAATCTAAATTCAACACAAGAAAATCTATCCATTACGATTTCATCGTAATCTTCATCTATTTTGCCTACATCAGGTTTAATAGTTATATTTGTCATTGTTTTTATCACTACGTGGTCAGTTGTTTTAGAATCTAAAATAACTGTAGATTCTGCAACGTTTCTGATAATAATACATTCTTCACCATTGGTTCTATATTCTCTTTCAGAAACAATTGAAATTTCAGATGTCTGAATAACTTCTCCATTAATCAATCTGGTTGACGGTATTGTTTTAAGTATTCCCATATTTTTAAATTACATATATTTGACGAGGCATTGCCCTAAATTTCATTTGTTTGTTCAAGTTTTCTGCAATTAACGCCTCTCTTTCCATTACCTTATCAGGTCTCATTTTTGTTAACCATCCTTCAGCACCAATAAGCTCTTCTGTTAATTTAGATTTTTCATCTTTAGCTTCAGTAAGTAAACTCTGATAGTCCATTACGATTTCAGAATCAGGTGTTTTTAAATTACCACTATACTTACCTCTAACTCTCGCTAAAGTTTCTTTACAATAGGCAGTAAACCATCTTCTTACCCATTGTTGACCTGGCACATTTAAATCAATCCAAGTCAATTCCTCAATAGGAACATCTGTAGGTAATTTAATAATGTCAGGGTTATTTTTAAGGCAATCAGCTCTACTATCAGGTTCAACATCATAATACCAATACCACACTGCTTTACCTACATATGCATTATAATTAGACCAATTAAATTTACCACCTGGTGTATTGTACAAGTGAATTGCTTTTTTACCGTCAGGTAAACCTGTTATTCTATACGTTAATGAACCACCTAAAATTCTATTAAGAATATTAGCTTCTTGCATTCTAATCAAGTAATCAAAACCTGACATCATAAAATAAGACCCTTGATAACCCATTTGAGCAAAACCCGCTTCATTTGCTCCAAGTCCAACACCACCAAAACCACCTGCCATACCGCCCAATCCAAATGCCGTCCATGCTTGGTCACTGAACCATAGTAATTCATTAACCTCACGTCCCGCAGGAATTTCATAAGTTTGTTGGTTTTTCTCGAGTATAAAGTAATCTTTCTTTAAAACCCAAGGACCTTCTGTTTGAAGACCTACAATTTTAGAATATGAATAACTAAATTGTTGTTCAAAATCCATAGTTCTAGTAACAAGAGCTCTTGCTACAGACCTTTCGTTCATATTTAAATTTACAAGGTTAACCCATTGAGAATCAATTAACCATTGAAGGACATATTCTTCATAATCCCCAACCGCTAACTCCATTAATGAGTCCATCATTTCATCTTCAAGTTCAACACTTCTAAGTGGTGCACCTAATTGATGTTTGATTCTCGTATAAATTTTACTTCTTTCTGGTTCTGGTATAACTGCCATATCAAATAAATATCTATTAGTTTATTATATGTCGTATAGTAACGAGTCTATTGGGAATACAAAGTTTCCATTAACAATTTTTGGTTTTTTATTAAATACTAAAATATTTTTTCCTTTTTGAAAAATCATTAAATCGGTGTGATATAACTTAACACTTGCAGTTCCTTCTAAAGTAATTCCATCTTCTGAAACAATTTTGTTTCTAAATGGTTTAACTTGTGCAGTATATGTTTTTCCGTCTTTAGTTATTTCTAAATCAACACCTTTAATAGCATCTTTCTTACTACCTAACTCACCTACTAACTCTACTTTAACATCTTTACCAAAATATCTTTTTAAGATTGATGCGGTGATTTCTTCTCTCTTTGAACCTGCTTTATCTTTTTCAGTTAGTATTCTTAATAAGTTAATTAAGGTCGCACTTTGTCTATCAAAAATTCTAAACTTGTAGTGGTTCAAAGCAGCAATAAATCTTTCAACTTCTTTCTTTTGTTCTGCGGGAGTTTTACCCATGAACTGAATTGGAGGTTTATTAGTTGTTGAAACAATCACCCTATTCAAGTCCTTTAATAAGATACAGAACGAAGTGTAATTAGTATTCAATTTGTTCAATACAGACCTACCAGGCCCTTCAATATCGTATACTCCAGGTAGTTGGTCGTTTTGTGGTTTTTCTTGATAATTCTCATGAAATACTTCTTTCATAATTTTATTGATACCATTCATGTAAGTCCACTTGACATCGGGATTTGCGTTAAATAACATTCTATAAAATTCATTTTCTGAAGAACTACACATCTCTGATTTACCTTCAGTTAACACTTGTTTCATTTCACGAGACTCTGTCAATTTTGTTTCGATTTTCATCTCATACAATTTTGTAACAAAATCCCAGTTAACTACTGTCCAAAAGTTTGAAATATATTCATCTCTTTTGTTTTTGTATTTTAGATAGTAAGCATGTTCCCATACATCTAATCCTAATAGTGGAAAACCCCCACCTTCAATCACATTCATTAATGGATTGTCTTGATTAGAAGTTGACATAATTTTTAGGGTGTTTCTTGGTGTAAGAACCAACCAAGCCCATCCTGAACCAAAACGGTCTTTAGCAATTTTTTCAAACTCTTTCTTAAAGTTTGTAAATGTCCCCCACTGTTTTGTGATTTTTTTGTAAAGTTCTCCTCTTAATGGTTTTGATTCGGGGGTTAACATATTCCAAAACAATGCGTGATTAAATGCACCACCTGCATTATTTCTTATGTCTTTATCAAAACGACTGATTGTCTTGATTATTTTTTCCAAATCTAAATCTCCGTATTTCTTTTTAGATAATGCGTCGTTTAGTTTGTCTACATAACCTTTGTAGTGTTTGTTATAATGAAAGTTCATTGTCTCTGAGTCAATAAACTGTTTCAAGGCTGAATAAGAATAGGGTAATTTTTCAATCCCAATCTTTTTCATTTCGGCTATCAACAACTTTGTTTCTTTGTTAACGTGGTTTTTGTGTATTTGTTTTTCAAGTTGTTGGATTTGTTCTTCTATTTTTTTCATAATTTTGGATTATCCATTACATATAAATAATCTGTTTTTCATTAATGTCGCAACTTATTGATTCTTTGTAAGATTTCTTCAGCGGCATCTGCTGGATTTTGATTGTCTCCCATGACAGTAGAAATTACTAATTTCTTGTTATTTAATATGTCATAGATAATTCCTTCAATTGTATTTTCAAAAATTGGATAATAAACTAACACATTATTTTTTTGTCCGTAACGGTAAGCACGGTCTTCAGATTGGGCGTGGTCTGATGGTAAGAACGATAAGTCATTCATTATAACAGCCTCTGCTGCCGTTAAAGTAATACCGACGCCAGCTGCTTTGATGTTTCCAACAAAGACTTTAACTTTGGGATTTTCTTGAAATTGGTCTACACTAAATTGTCTACTTGCCTTTGACATTGAACCATCTAATTTAACTGCAGTTTTTCCAAAGTGTTCGGTGATTTTATTTAGTGAGTCAGTGAAGTTACAGAATATAATAACTTTTTTGTCTTGCTCAATAATATTTTCAGCAATCTCAATTGTTTGGGTAATTTTTTCGTCAGCAATGATTTGTCTAACCTTTGTTAATTTAGAAAATTGAACCGTCAATGATTTTGATTCGTCAGGGTTTTTATCATACCAATCATAATACTCACCCATTACTTCTTCATATTGTTTTGATTTTAATTTAAGATATACAGGTGTAATAATCTTATCGGGTAAATCCAAAACATTTTCTTTTAATCTTCTTAATATTGTCCCTGATGTTCTATCCCTTAACTCCTCAAGATTACTAGCTCCCATAACATTCCAAACTTTTCTTGGACCTGCTTTAAATTGATATCCTTCACAATATCTAATAACATAAGCCATCCAGTTTTTACTCACAGGTGAATCAACCAAACTTAATAAATTGAAATAATCAATTGGCCTTGAAGTCATTGGTGTACCAGTCAATAACCAAAGTCTATCAACATTCTTAACAATGTCATTAATTAATTTGGTTCGTTGTGCTTGAGCGTTTTTGATGTAGTGGGCCTCATCAATAATCACTAAATCAAACTTTGCTAAAAGAATTTGAGACTCGTCTTTTTTCTTTGGGTCATGAAAATTCTTAATGATGTCGTAGTTAATAATAACAAAATCGGAATCAGTACTAAAGTTTTTTCCTTCGGCAATATAAACGGATTTGTCTGAATAATTTTCAATCTCTCTTTTCCAATTAATTTTTAAAGTTGCTGGACAAATGATTAAAACTTTTTTTGAGCCAGCTTCTAATGACGCAATAATTGTTGAAGTTGTATTATGTGTAACAATTGCGTGTTCAGCAACATATAATTTATCAGGAGAATCAACTGATATACAAGTACATTCATCCTCACCATATTTTTCAATATTTGTAATATATCTTCCTGTGGGATATTTTTTTGGTTCATTATACCTTTCCGACTTTCTTTTTAATCTAAACGGATTCATACCTTTAGGCATTTTTATATTTAAACGATATGAAATATTACATTCGACCCTTACTCCATTTTTTTTATAATAACTTCTTCTTGATTTTTTTCTACAAATACCTCCTAAAGTATGAACAATTTCTGCTAAATCGTCACATAATTTTTCTGAAATTGTTGAAAATTCTGTTCCACAAAACTCACCTTTTTTTGATAACATACAATGTCCATCAGTATCCATCAATCCTTGTAAGATTGATAATCTATCCTCAATAGATGAGTATTTGTATATGTCGGGTATGAATTTATTATGTGAACGAGTATGTTCAATTTTTAAATCAAATAATGAGTTTCCGACATTGATATACCCATTTCTTTTATTTTCTTGTGGTTTATTCTCTTTTAAATTAAAATTATTAAAAAGTTCGTCATAATCATCTTTATGTAATGAGAATTTAATATTTTTTTTATTAAATGAACCATCCCCCAACCCAAGACCCAACAAATAAGGGTCAATTGGTAAAATACTTTTATTTTCAAAATGAATTGGTTTTACAATAGGTATTTGCCATTTGTTATTACCATTTAAAGATTTATAATAGGTTTCAAGTTCATAACTTTTTGTTGAATTAACTCCATTACCCATCACGGTAATTTTTCCTCCTTCATACATTTGTTTAGTGGATAATATTAATGATTTTTTTATTCTACCATTTTTGGTATTATCGCCGTAATTTGGTGATGACACTGACCATAAATGTTCATCTCCAGATAATATTGTAAAACCATCGTTAAAAGTTATTTTATATGTCTCTTTTAAACCTTGAGGGAAAACCCCAATTACATTACAAAATTTACCATCACTTCCAATGACTTTATCACCAATCATAATATCACCTATTTTTTTCACACCAAATGGAGTATATATTATAGTATCATTAACCAAAAATTTTCCCAAACCCATATCATCACCTAAAATAAACTTCTTGTTCTCTACTAATTTTTGGATTGCTTCTTTTTGGTGTGATAAAGGAGGTCTGTGTGAATATTTCTCATAATCAATTACAACATCTTTAACAGTATTGTCTTTGATAACTGCAGCCTTAGGTAACCAAAAATCGTGAAGTTCTTCATTTTCAAATACTTTACCCCAAATATGAAACGCTTTTTCTTTTTCCGCCAAAAGTTTTTCAACCCAAACTTTTTCAGGAATTTGAGTGTATAATTTATCGTCAGCCAATTTCTGAGCAAAATAAGCATCAAGTATTACCCACTTCTTTGCAACCTTTGGTTGTTTATCGTGGTTATTGATAATGTATTCGGCTTGGTTTCTTGTTGGATAAAACTTTTTATTAAGTTTAGACTTTCGTTTTAACTCTAATAGATAGTTATTTCCACCTTCATATGTTTCAAGAATTGTTAATGCCTTTGATTCTAAACTTATTTCTATCATTCAAAATAAATGTTTGGGATAAATATAGTTGAAGTTTAAGTATTTATCAATAAATGGATTATTAATATGCAGAAATTAGTCCCGATAACACGTTTAGGTAAATTTTTTGGTGCGGAGGATTACTCCCTTGACATCGATATGGGCGCGGAGTGGCTTATAGGAGATATGAATTTTAGTGTTGTGTTATACCGTGTTGATAGATATAGAACAAAGACTGATGATGTTTATGGTGAAGTATTAGAAGATGGTATTCAATTTATGTCTCCTATTCAATTGAATGGTTATGTTCAAATTATGGCACCTACTAATAAGTTGTTAGGTTCTTCATTAGTTAAACAAGATGAGCCAGGTAATATGAAATTCTCAATTTACCAAAAAACTCTTGATGATATGCAAGTTAACATTTTAATGGGTGATTACTTTGGATATTATGAAACAGAGGATAGAGTAAGATACTATACAGTAATAGATGACGGATTAGTTAAGTCAGATAACAAACACACATATGGTGGATACAAACCTTTCTATAGGACTATTATGGCGACATATGTAAGTGAAAATGAATTTAGAGGATTGTAATGAAAGTAATTATTACAGAGTCTCAATTTGATTCTATCTTTATTGGTAAGAAAGTTATGGTTTATTATAATTTACATAAACAAACTTTCTCAGTTACGTATGACAGTAAAGTAATATTACATGCTGATTATGTTAAATTAGGTGATGTTGAATTTAGAGTTAGACAAGGTGGAAAAGAAAGAGTTAGACAAGATAAGAGTAAAAACGTACACGCTTTTGTTATTGGAAGATTATTAGATTATTGTGAATACCCTTGTGATGATATACCATCATCACCATCAGGTAAGATTGTAACTTATAATCCATACAAACATGATTCGTTTGTATATAAAGGTAGTGAAGAACCTGTTTATAATGCCAAAGAGGTTGACATGATAAATTCACAAAATAAACTATTTGTAGTTAAAGAATAATGCCATTACCAAGAACACAAGTTAAACCGACATTACCGTTAGTTCCACACAAAGTGTTGTCTGCTCGTAGAGAACAACTTTTGGAGTATATTAAATCTGACGGTACTTATTTACCTAAATCAGTATTACATGCTGACTTAGATAAAGGTATGCTTGATTTTGTTAAAGAAGACCTTGCGGTTGTAACTGCGGGTAAAACAGTTCCAATGTTGGATATCATAATTACAACTCAGAACTGGGCACAATACACAGAGACGGCAATGTTTGTTGACCGAGATAACAATCCATCACCTCCATTCATCACTGTTGTTAGAAACCCCGATGTTAAGTATGGTAGTAATCCATCATTAGTTTATACAATACCAAATAGAAAACAATTCTATTATGCATCTGTTCCAACTTGGAATGGAAACGAACAAGGTATGGATATCTATACTATACCACAACCAGTTCCTGTTGATGTAAAATATAGTGTGAAAATTGTTTGTAATAGAATGAGAGAACTTAATGAGTTGAATAAAGTTACTATGCAAAAATTCTCCTCAAGACAAGCTTATACATTTATTAAAGGACAATACGTTCCAATTGTAATGGATAACGTATCAAATGAATCACAACTAACAATCGGAGAAAGAAAGTACTACATTCAAAGTTATGACTTTACGATGTTAGGTTATCTAATAGATGAGGATGAGTTTGAAGTAAAACCAGCAATTGCAAGAGTTACTCAATTAATGGAGATTGATACATCAACAAGAAGTCAAAGAAGAAAAAAATATCCACAAAATCCTGATGAAGTTGACATGAACTATTTGTTCGTTAGTGGTAATACTACACTAAGTGATGTAATGGATTATACTGCAAATATGAATTTAGTATCATCAAATAATATTGACACATATGATGTGTATATTAATAATGATTACTACGGTAGCGACTTACAAAATATTCAGATAACAACCAATGATATTTTAAGGATTGAAGTTACTAAAAATAATAATACTCAAGAAGCAAATATCTTATTTGAAAATAAGTTAGTTTAGTCTTCTCCGTATATATCTTTCTTCTCCTTACATTTTTCAATGATTAAATTTTCCAAAAATTTATAAATCTTTATTCCCCTCTTATCACAGTACTTTTTTAGTATCTCGTGTGATTCAGGGGATATTTTAATATTCTTTATTTCCTTCTTTATTTTCATGGGCAGAAAAAAGGCAGAATTTATTCCTACCGTTTATAAATAGATATTCAAAAGTAAAGTTTTTTCATCTTATAATGAATATTTATCTATAAAATAAATCTGCATTAGAATAAAATTAAATAATGGCAACAGCACAAGCAAATCAAAAAGTATACGTATCACCAGGTGTCTACACATCTGAGACAGACTTATCGTTCGTGGCTCAGAGCGTAGGTGTTACGACATTAGGTCTTGTAGGGGAAACAATTAAGGGTCCTGCATTTGAACCTGTGTTCATTACAAACTACGATGAGTTCCAAGCTTACTTCGGTGGGACAGAACCTGTTAAGTTTTATAACACACAAATTCCAAAGTATGAAGCGGCTTACATCGCTAAATCTTACTTACAACAATCAAACCAATTATTTGTAACAAGAGTCTTGGGACTTTCAGGTTATGACGCAGGTCCTTCTTGGAGTCTTAAATTAATTGCTAATGCTGACCCTACAACTATTGGGTTAAGTAGTAGTGGTACTCCTTGGACCGCCAACTTTTCTGGAACAACAGGAGGAACTGTTACATTTTTAACTTCACTTCCTGCTCAAGTACAATCAAATTTGAATGTACAATATAGATTAGCGGATGGAAGTACATCAACATTACAAACAGATTTTAACACGTATTTGAGTGACATTTATGTGAATGGAGGAACGGGTTCAACCGCGGTAGTATACGGCTCAATTAGTCAAACAGATTACAATTCTTTAACGGGGTCAACATATACAGGTATTACTAACGCTTACGGATGTGATTCTCCAAACTTAGCATATAATGATTTAAGTGCGGGTAACAATGATTCATGGTATTACGCAAATTTTGACATTCAGAGTGCAAATGCTTACACAGGTTATTCATTCTATTATAAATTTAATACTGTAACAGGTACATCAACAACATATAGTGGTACTATATCAGGTAACATTTACTCATATACAGGAACCGCATACTCTGAGTTTAATAATATGGTTGTTGCAACTTTACGTTCAAGAGGTATCTCTTTATACGATAACAGCAC
>Ga0114960_10004622_pt1 | contig 10284 bp, 8 predicted proteins | sample C_130625_MF_Meta_FD_92637 | JGI IMG/M metagenome (GOLD analysis project Ga0114960, IMG submission 92637) | Freshwater microbial communities from Lake Croche, Canada to study carbon cycling - C_130625_MF_MetaG | ecosystem: Environmental > Aquatic > Freshwater > Lake | place: Lake Croche, Canada...
ATCCTAGTAAAGAGTCAAATCTTAGAATTGATGAATTAGTAACCTTATCCAATATAGAGGCTCAACGAGGTAATCGTATCGAAGCTAATACCTATCAAGAAAAAGCCAAAGAATATGTTTCAAATCAAAATCGAGGAAGGCTAGTTACTATTGAGCGGAATATTGGCACTAATTGTTTACGCTCAGGTGATATAGATTGCGCAAAAAAATCAGCTTCGATAGTTCAATCAGCACTGGCTAATTTATCTAATGCGAAAAATGTAAGACAAGAATATATCCTCGTGTGGGAGTCTAATTATGAATGGTCACGAGCGCAAATTTTTAGTTTTGAGGGTAAATTCATCGAGGCAGAGCGGGGTCTTCGTAAAGCACTTAGGTTGAATGCTGACCTCCTTGCGATGATCAAAGATTCTGGTAAGGATGCCATCAATAATGAAGTAAGGGTCGTTCAAGATGCCACTAGTAGCTCCAAGAATATGTACATGCAACGCGTCACCATGATGATTGAAATGTCCTCCGCATTTTTGGGGCAACGAAGATTAATTGATGCGGAATATTGGTCTAGGGAAGCAGTACTTTTGGGCATTAATCAATTTGGCGTCGACTCTGCATACACAACAAGTGCACTTCTTTCTCTAACTCGCGTCATTGCTGAGCAAGGAAGATCCCCTGAGGCACTTTTATTGGCTAAATCTACTTTAAGCGCAGCACAAAAATCCACAAATTTTCAAGGCTCTACACTTATTGCTGAGAGTCGGAGGGCTTTGGGTGATGCTTTAGTAACTGAAAAAAAATATAGTGAAGCTGAGAAAGTTTTTAACGATTTAGCTCAAGGTGTCAATACAGATCCTGAAATTGCTGCTCGCTATCAAACAGCTGATTGAAATTGGGCTTTAGCTTTAATAAAAACCAATAAAGGTGCTGAAGCTGAAGCAATGATGGCTCCTTTTTTTGAAAAATCAAAACAAAGGCTTGAAAAAACCTCGCCTCGCCTAGCTTTAATTCAGGCTTTTTATGCCTCTGCGTTACAGTCTGCGGGAAAAACATCGCAAGCTAATACGGAATTTAAGAACTCTATTCCCATATTATTAGATCAAGCAAAGAATGATACGGAAAACGCTACTGAAAGTATTCGGCAATCACAGCGATTAAATTTTGTTTTAGAAGAGTATCTAGATGTTTTAGCGGCTCAGTTCAAAGTAAATCCAAGTGAAGACATCATCAAAGAATCTTTTCAAATGGCTGATTTAGCAAGAGGTAGTGGCGTGCAAAGGGCCTTAACAGCTAGCGCTGCCAGAGCTAATATTACTGATCCCCAATTAGCAAATTTGGCTAGAAAAGAACAAGATTTACAACAAAGAATCAATACTTTGACCGAGTTATTAACCGGTTTATTGTCTGCTCCTCCGGCGCAACAATTACCTACTGCTCAAGCAAAGATTCGTGCAGATATTGTTAGCTTTAAGTCAGAGCGTGATGGCATCAGAAAAGATATTGCGAAAAAATTTCCAGATTATGCTGAACTAGTTTCTCCTCAACCAGCATCAATCGATCGCGTCCAAAAAATGTTGAAGTCAGATGAAGTTCTCATTTCTTGGTATTTTGCTGACAAAATTGCCTATGTTTGGGCTATACCTAAAGATGCGCCACCTAAATTTGCGCAATTAACTATCACGCGTGAGCAAATGGCTAAGAATGTTGCTGATCTTAGAAAAGCTCTAGATCCCGGGGTCTCAACTATTGATGAAATTCCAGCCTATGATGTTCCTCTAGCCTATAAACTCTACGAACAAATATTAGCACCTGTTGCTAGTGCTTTCCAAAATAAAAAAATTATGCTCACTGTCCCTCACGCTGAGTTAGGCCAATTACCACTTTCTCTATTAGTAACTAAACCAACTACCCAACCGGCAAAAGGTGGAGCAGTTCCCTTTGTGAATTACAAATCTGTGCCATGGTTAACAAGAGACATTGCAGTATCGCAACTACCATCAGTCACTTCCCTAACGTCCCTAAGAGCTTTACCTGCTGGTAACTCCAATAGAAAGAATTTCATTGGTTTTGGAGATCCTTACTTTAGTGCCAAACAAGAAACTGCTGCAGGAAAACAAACGATAACTACTCAATTAGCAACACGAGGAGTCCCTCTGAACTTAAGAAGTGCGCCCAAAACAGCAGGGGTTAGTTCTGCAGAATTAGCCCTTCTCCCGCGCCTTCCGGATACAAGGAATGAAATCGAAGATATCGCAAAAGTCGTTGGAGCATCAAATGATGATATTTACCTGAACAAAAAAGCAAGTGTTAAGCAAGTGATGAATACTGATTTATCAAATCGTAAAGTGGTTATGTTCGCAACTCATGGACTAGTGCCAGGCGAACTAGATGGTCTTACACAACCAGCCCTTGCCTTATCTTCACCTGAAGTAACTGGTGATAAAGATGATGGCTTACTCACAATGGATAAAGTACTTACATTAAAATTAGATGCTGATTGGGTTGTTTTGTCCGCCTGTAATACAGCTACGGGAGAAGGCGCAGGATCTGAGGCTGTTTCTGGTTTAGGGCGAGCTTTTTTCTATGCGGGTGCGAGGGCATTATTAGTATCGAACTGGCCAGTAGATTCGGTGGCATCTAGAAACATGATGACTGATCTTTTTACTCGTCAACAACAAAGTAAAGATGCGAGCAAAGCGGAGTTACTCAGACAAGCAATGCTGAATCAAATTGATCAAGGTGGTATGAAAGAGGGTAGTACATTAAAATATGCTTATGCACACCCATTATTTTGGGCACCATTTATAGTCGTTGGAGATTAACAAAGGAGTTTGAGTATGAAAGTTCTAAGATCATTGTCGTTCGTTGTTATTTGTGGTTCGTTGAGTACCTTAAACTTAAATGCAGCACCTCTTGTTACTGCTCAAGAGGCTGCTCTGCCTTCGGCTTCTGGAACTCTTGCGACAAGAGGAATTTCCAGAGGGCCAGCGGTGAAATTGAATTCACCTGAAGTAGATACCCCCATTCAATCACCTTTTGATCTTAAATTTACTTTCGAAGCTAGGGGAGAATCCAAGATTGATCCAAGCTCAGTCAAAGTCGTTTATATGAAAACTCCCATCGTAGATTTAACACCTCGCCTTAAAAATGCAATAACTTCCAATGGTATTGATTTTCAAAAAGCCGATATGCCGGTGGGAACTCATGTGCTTAAAGTAACTGTAAAGGATACTGAAGGACGAGAAACAAATACCATTATTAATTTACAGATTAATAAGTGATGAATTGCCCCTACTGTTTATCTGAGATTGCAGATGAGGCCGTGGTTTGTAAGGTTTGTACAAAAGATGTTTATCTTTTTAAGCCGATGATGGCTCGCATCGCTGAGCTTGAATCAAAACTATTAGAGTCTTCATCATCTGAAAACCATGTAAAACGTATTGAAACTCTCGAGGCTCAATTAGCGGAACACGTAGGAAAAAAATATAGTAATCGCGGTTTGAAAGCGATTTTCTTTGATGCCATTATTTATATCTTATTACCATTAGCAGTTTTATTAGCATCTCATTATCTGATTACGATTGTTTATGACACGAAAATGCTTTATCTCAGGATTATTTCCATGTTGGTGCCTTTACCATTCGGGTATTTTTTATTTAAGTCAATCAAACGCCAGATTTTTCCTTGGGTATTGAGTGTGGTTTTACTTGCTGTAACTACAGTTATTGGCATGAGTTGGATAACAAGTCTTGTAGATCACTCACCGATTCTGCCTCAAAATATTTTTGAATGGCGAGAAATGCTCGAATATGCAGCAAGTATTAGTTTTAGCTTTCTAACTGGCATGCTACTCGGAAAAATTGCCTACTCGAATAAACATCTAAGTAAGTCATCCAATCTTAGCCCCTTCACGAAATTAGTCTTAAATATACTTGGTGAAGAAAAACTATCTCCCGACGGTATTCATGAGTTAATGAAGAAAATAAATGAATACATTGGCACCATTATCGCGCTTGGTACAACAGCTATTTCAATCTATACAGGCCTAAAGAATGTTCTATAAGCTTTAAAATTTATGCATTCAAACCTAAAAACTATTAGATACATTTTATCTTTTGTGCTTTTAGTTTTCTCGACTATTTCCTTTGCTGATAAATCCCAAGAAGTAGGAATGGTTTTACTCCATGGTAAATGGGGAATGCCTCCAGGGCCATTGGCGGATAAATTCAAAGATGAGGGTTATCAGGTCATAAGTCCAAGTATGCCTTGGAGTAGGGCTAGAAATTATGATGCTACTTATGAGCAAAATATTGAAGACATTCATCAAATCATCCAAAAGTTACGCAATGATGGATCTAAACTAGTTATTCTTGGGGGCCTAAGTTTTGGCGCTAATGCTGTACTTGCCTATCTTTCTAAATATCAAGACGTTGATGGGGTCATGCTTTTTTCTCCGGGTCATCAACCAGAACGGTTTTATGCACGCGGTCTAACTAGTATATCGGTAGATCAAGCAAGAAACTTACTTCAATCTGGACAGGGAAATATGGGGTTTACATTTACTGATTTCAATCAAGGAAGAAATCGTGATATGTCCTCAACTGTATCCATTTACCTTTCTTACTTTGATCCAAATGGCTTAGCTAATATGCCTAAAAGTGCAAGTTTAGTATCTAAATCAATACCCGTATTATGTGTAATGTCTAGTGCAGAGAAGTCTTTGGGTAAAGACTATTTTTTTTCTAAATTACCTAGCCATCCTTTAAGTAAATATATTGAAACACCTGCCTCACACATGCAAGCCCCTGAGGTCACTTATGATGACGCATCAACATTCGTGAAAAACGTCATCAATAATTAATTTCCAAGCGTTTATTTGAATTAACTTTTATAGTAGTTGCCTATCAAAAAATATAGCTTCCGAACACGGCTCTTTTGATTGATTGACCCAGGCATGATTAGTATTACATTGAATAAAATATCGTCAGCAAGTAATTAAACTACAGTGCCGTCTGCACCATAACAGTTAAAGCGTAATTCCTTATTGATAAGTTTTAAATATATTGTTTAAACCAATCAATTGTTTCTTTGTACGTAATCTGACAAGTAACGGGATTCCTGAACTCATAACTATCGTAATGCCCACTTGCGGGTAGCTTGACTAACTTTTTAGGCTCACCACATTTTTCATAACACCCTATTTGCTGACTTGGGGGAACTAGATTATCAAACTCAGCATAAATAAATAGCGCTGGTCTAGGACTAATTTGATTAACTACCCACTCTGGTCGATATCGCATAGTAGCTTCAGCACTCTCTAAGTCTCGCTCCTCGCTCTGAAAGACATGACCTTTTTCTTTATGCATTTCTCTCTGTCTTGCTGAATCAGGGTCACGCAACATAATATCCCCGTGAAAAACAAGTTTGGGCTCACCGGTTCGAACTCTTCGCTTTGCATCTTCTTCAACCAATTTTTTAAACTCTAACCATTCCCATGGTCTTCGAATACTTTGCATCCAAGTTTGGCCGTTCATCACTCCAACACTTGTTACTAATACTTTTACGCGATCATCATGGGCTGTCACCCATACACCATTTGCACCTCCAAAACTTGTACCAAACAATCCAATTCTTGTTGGATCAACTCCAGAAACGCCCTGTAAATAAGAGATTGCGTCATAACAATTTTGTGCTTGCTCTAAAGCTCTATGTCGATTTCTTTTACCCTCGCTATTGCCAAATCCCTGATAATCAAAACCCAGTACGAACCAACCTTCTTTACATAATTCAATCATCATATGAGTGCAGTCTGCTTGGGTGTTACCGCTATAGCCAGCAATAACTAAAATTGCTGGACGAACTGGGTCACCCTCTTGCCAATCAGCAGGTTTATATAAATACCCCGCTAAACGATTTCCGTCACTGTAAAAATTTACTGTTTGATAATCCATCTTTCACCCTTTTTTAATCTGGTGTAATACCAGCCTGTTGTATTACTTTTGACCATTGTGTAACTTCATTTGTAATCGATTTTTTAAATTGTTCTGGTGAACTAGCAATTACCTCACCACCGTCTTTTTGTATTTTTTCCATAATTTCTGGTGACCGAAGAGCCTTTGAAATCTGTTCATTTAAAATCTGAATAACAGATGATGGTGTACCTTTTGGTGCAAATACACCAACCCAACTATTAAATTCATATCCAGGGACAAACTCATTAACACTTGGAATATCGGGATACATCGGTAATCTTTTTGGGCTGGTCACTGCCAAAACCTTAATCCGATTTGAAGTCATCTGTCCTGCAGCGGATAAGACAGATAAAACACTTAAATCAACTTCACCAGACATTAACGCGGTTAAAGCTGGTCCACCACCTTTGTATGGAATATGCGCAAACTTTGTCCCGGTTTGGAATGCTAATAATTCAACAGCCAAGTGCGTTATACCTCCAGCACCTGATGTGGAATATTTAATGATCCCCGGATTCTTTTTTGCATAATCGATTAACTCCTTCATATTTTTTACGGGTACATTTGCATTGACTGCAATCATGCTGGGAGACGATGCCATCATACTAATTGGTATGAAGTCTTTTTCTGGGTCATAACCCAACTTTGAATAAAGAGAAATATTGGCTACCAATGGAATTGTATTGGCTAATAAGGTATAACCATCTGGTGAAGACTTTGCTACATATTCATTGCCAATATTAGTTGATGCTCCGGGCTTATTTTCTAAAATAACACTCTGGCCAAGTCCTTCAGAAAATTTTCCTGAAATCATTCTCATTACACTGTCAACATTACCCCCAGGAGCAACAGGAATAATTACTCTAACAGGCTTTACTGGATATTGAACGTTTTGCGCATATACAGTTGAGGAAAATAGCCATAGGAAAAATAAACATCTAGCACTTACTGTCATGACATGTCTCTTTATTATTAATTATTTAAAGTAGCATACTTATCTAAATAGTATCTGTCAATTAATTGTTATTATTGATAATAATTTCAAGGCTTTACATACTTTAAACAAATTTTTATTAAACTCACGAAATGTACGTTAAACCTTTTAAAACCCTACGCACTCTGTTGTATATTGTTATCTTTTTATCGGCAAATAATTGCTTTGCTGCATCTTTTTTCTTTCCTGATATTAATCCTACTTTTTATCCTAGAGAGGCTCCGGCTTTTCTAGTTGATGGTTCTGGCAACGATGGCTACATCTCAATCACATCAGAAGTAATACCCGTATCAAGCTGCGTTTCACTTGCTAATAAAAATTTCTGGGGTAGTGAAAAAACTCAATTACTCATTTCAGTTACGCGCAGTGGCTTCTTTGGGCAAACTGAAGAAATAGAAATTCCAATTGCGACTTTCGATGGTCGTGATAAAGGTAATCAATGCGCTTCGCTAAGTACGATTCCTCTTAAAATTGTTTCTAACTCCCTACTAAGCCCTTTTTCGAAATTAAACCCCGGAAATATTTCGCTAGTAGTCAACGTAAAAACTGCGACTGATACCAATAATGATTTAATCGGTTCAGCTCAATTTTTATTAGGTGCTGCGGCAATTTTCGCAACGGGGGGAGCTGCTGCAACCTCAATTGCGGGTGCTACCTCTGCTCTGTCAAATCCTGTTCTAAATGATGCGCAAAAAAGGACACAAGAGATGTTAAAGGGTAGTCTCAATGGTAAAGTTCCGATGACTTTTGGCTGGCCTGAGTTGCGCAACGGTATTGAGAAGATAGAGATTCCTATTTTTCGAGCTGAGGGTTCATTGGGTAATACGCCAGATAAAAAAATTCAGTCGATCCAAATCGATCCTAAAGCAGATAAGACCCAATTACTTACAGTTAATCTATCTTTTAACTATACCAAGTCTATATTTGATCCTTCAGCTTCTGGCATCAATGATTTCCCTAACCGAGAAGGACTTTCATCTACCAATGTATTAAACCATTCAACTTTACGTGGTAACCAAAATTTCTTGCAATTGCTCAATGACAAGGCCCCAAGTCTTTTACAAATGTTAAGTTCTGCAGAGGGTAATACCTTAACCAATACATGTAGTATTGGTTTTGAAAAATTAAAAAATTCAGGGCTGAACAATTTAGATACTGCAATTGTGATGAAGTCGTTTTTAGACGAGGCGAAGAAAGGAAGTGATTGGTATTCAAAACCCAATGTTGTTAAAGCATGCTTTTCTCAAGCGCCTAATGTGCAAGCCTTTTTGCCTGTTGTTTATGGTGATGGTGAGCCAAAATTCATTATCGGTGACGTTCAAGATGGCTTTGGTAATCCCTATCTAAATTGGAAGGATGCTATAGGACCGGTACTCAATAATTTCAGAAATGCCCTATTGTCTAAAGAGGATCGCTTTAATGCTATTGCCCAGTTTAATGGTGGAGCAGATATAGATATTAGTTTTGCAAACGATGTTGTGCCTTGGAAAAAATCAATAGAGTCCCCCAACACGCTCAGTGGTATTCGTCTTTTATCAGAAAAAAATATTCAACATATGGGTTGCTTCATCTACAAAGATGTCGCTAATTTAAACACTAAAAATTTAGCATCTTATGCAATTATGGTTGATGAATATCAATCGCCATGGCTCGCGTTCATTCAACTATCTGCAGATGATAAAACAAAGATTAATAAAATCAGAGTTTCACAATTAAGTAACGATTGGAAAGCTTATTTCAAACGCATTCAGTTTCCAGGTGGTGAATGCGATGGGATTCTGAGTAAATTTTAATGAGAAACATCCTCAATAAAATGTCCGCCAAGTGACTGATGTAAATCAACGCGATTACGGAGTCTATCAGCAGAAATCTTAATCAAATTACTTTTTGTGTTTGCAAGTATGATCTCTTGTTGCAATACTTGAAACTGATCCGATTTTCCAACACGATATTTTTGTTGCTCATAATCTACTGATTTAGCCATATGATTCGTTTGAGAAGCTAAAGCACTTTGACGATTTTTGAGTTTTAAATCATTATCAAGTGTGGCTTCAACTTCACTTAGAGCATTGAGTGAAGTCTTTGCATATTGCCCAAGAATTTCTTCTTGCTTAGCAGTCTTAATATCCTGATTTGCTTTTAATTGTCCCCCCATAAATAATGGCACGAAAATAGATCCAGTCAAACTATTGATAGGATTACTAATTCCTGAAGAAAGGGTAATCGCTGAATCTTGAATATAACCTACTCCACCAGTTATTTTTAGTGATGGTAAGCGAGCTTTTTTTGCTTCTTCAACATCATAAAATGCCGCATTGTATCGCTCTTGAGCAGCTAGCACATCTGGTCTTCTTGCGATAATCTCAGAAGGAATTCCGGCTGGAATCTCAGTGATTGGATTTGGGAAGGTGTTACTCGCGTCGATTTGTGCTGCTGGATATCTACCTAATAAAATTTCCATTGCACGTTTTGCTTGGTTGAGTTGATATTGATAGGTAATTAATTGATTTTGATACATATCTATAGATGCAGCATTCATACTGACATCTTGACCTGAATTTCTACCAACCTTTTCGCCTTGAACTAAATATTGATTTTGCTTTTTTGCATAATCTAATAAACTTTCGCTGAGAGCAATTTGTTGCTTTGCTTCTGTAATTGCTATCCAAGATTTAATGACATTCGCAGCAACAATTTGTTGCGCATAGAAACGGTCTAGTTCCGAAGCTTCTAAGCGTGACTGGCTTGCACCCGAAGCTGATGCTATTCTGCCCCATACGTCAAGTTCCCAATTGGCTATTAACCCAGCTCCAGAAATACCAGAAGTTGCTGTAGGAATTGTTGATGTGCCTATCTGTCCACCAATGCCCACATTGGGTAACCTTGTTCCTGACACGGCAGATAAAACGCCCCTTGCCTGATCTACTCTTGTTCGCGCCATTCGGACATCTAAATTATTGACGAGGGCATCCTGAATTAACTTTTTAAGTTGAGCGTCTAAAGGAAAGCCTAAAGTGAGTTCATCAAACTTTCCCGCAGAAAAATCACTACTCCATTGCGGAAGAACATCCGTTTTTCCAAGCGCTAACGATAATACGTCTGACTGCCTTGGCGGAGAACTTGCACATGCAACTAATAATCCACTAGCCACAATCGAAACGATGAAGCTTCTATAGTTACTCATAGTCATTCCTAAGGTAACTTAAATACCAAGTTATTCAGGATTGCATGTAGACGAATCACTAACATCCTAACAATGTGAAGCGGCTTTAGGTGCTCCGTATAAATTCCGCCCATACCTCTAGCACCCATTGGCATTGTTGG
>Ga0114960_10004627_pt1 | contig 10275 bp, 24 predicted proteins | sample C_130625_MF_Meta_FD_92637 | JGI IMG/M metagenome (GOLD analysis project Ga0114960, IMG submission 92637) | Freshwater microbial communities from Lake Croche, Canada to study carbon cycling - C_130625_MF_MetaG | ecosystem: Environmental > Aquatic > Freshwater > Lake | place: Lake Croche, Canada...
CAGTTATCTCTCTATGTTCTTCCGTCCTAGAAGTAAAGAATGTAATCACGTGTCCTTCATCATACCATCTGTTTAAAGTTTCTACCGAACCATGGTAAGGTATAACTACTGACATACGTTCAGGTTCTTCATTAGGTACATCATCTGTAATAGTACCATCAATATCTATTAGATAATTTTTAATATCCGCTGGTAGTTGTGGACTAGCTAAATGTCCTTCATCATCTAGTATTGATCTTAATTGTATTTCTTTTTTCATTTATCTTTTTTTATTTTTATATATTTTTCCAGTATTCAATTATTCCCATAGAGAATATCTTTCTAATTTTATGCTTTCTTAGTCTAGCTCTAAGTATATTTCTCCACTTATTTTTACTCATTGAAAATTCGTTTGATCTTTTTCATACGTCTTAATTTGAAATAGACATTTATAAAACTTGACCAATTACTTCCAGAAGGAGTTGAAGTAATAATAACCGTTGGATTGTCAGTAGCGACATCAACACTGCAAATATAATTACTCATGATTTAATTACTTAAAGCTGCTTTAATTGTTTCGTGTGACTTATAATCATTCAATTTAAAATCAGTTATATTATATAAAGGTAATGAACCATTTTCACTCTTCATAACTTTACTTATAGTTATACTAGGTAAATCTAATCCTTTTCTTATAATCTGTTCTTTAGCTTGTTCAATATGATTAGAATATAAATGAACATCACCTAAATTTCCAATCAATTGATCCGGCACCATATTCACTTCTCTTGCTATTATCTCTAATAAAAGTGCATAAGAAGCTATATTAAATGGTAATCCTAAGAAAGTATCCACCGAACGCTGATTCCACATTAAAGAAATTGCTCTGGTAGGTGTTGGTTCATAATATGTATTATCATAATCAGGTAAATCATTTGGATTAAAAAATCTTTCCATACCTGTCTCATAATTGTTATTAAACCAGATATTATATCTAGTCTCATCATCTAACTCTCTAGTATAAATCTGAAATCCATAATGACAAGGGGGCAAAACCATGTTTTCAAGTTCAGAAACATTCCAAGCATTTACCATTAAACGTCTAGAGTCTGGATTTGTTTTGAGGTCGTTGATTAGATTTTCGATTTGATCTATATCACCTTCTTTATAAAACATTCCTTGTCTAGCGTCTCTATTCGCTTCATCTAAATTATCAGAATTGAAAAACGCTTGTCTATCTAAACCATTCCAAGATCTCCATTGTCTACCATAAACAGGTCCTAAATTACCCCATTTACTAGCAAAAACATCATTTTCTTTGATTTTATCGACGAATTCTTGTTGTGATAGATTACTATCCGGGTCTTTAGGAAATGATTTAGGTTGTTTCCATTGATAGTTCTTATAAGCATCTCCATTCCAAATATTACATCCATTATCAACTAAATACTTGATATTTGTATCACCTCGTAAGAACCAAAGTAGTTCTGTTACAATTGTTTTGAATGGCATTTTTTTGGTTGTAAGTAAAGGAAAACCATCCTTCATATCATGTCTGATCTGTCTACCGAATACTGAAATTGTTCCTGTACCGGTTCTATCGCCTTTTGCTTGACCATTTTGTAAAATGTCTAGTAGCAAGTCTGTGTATTGTTTATCTAATTTATTCATAAAAGTTATATATTATACTAATTACTTTGTTGATAAATATAACGTATAAAAAAAGTGATATAAAATATTATATCACTTTGTTATTATTTTGAATAATTAGGTTTTCTATGTTCACCTTGAGTACCCTTTTTCTCAGCTTTCCTTTTTCTTGCAACTGATGCTTTTCTTTCTTTTTCAGACATTCTAGCAGCTACTCTTACTTTACGACACTTCGGATATCCACCCTTACCATCAGTTCTTCCACATGGTGGATGTGAACCATCAGCATTAGTCTTAGATATATCAACCCACTTCTCTTTAAACCATTTGTCTAAACCACCGTGAGTATCACTATAAGCTTTTTTTTCTGAGATAAAATCTTCAAATAGTAGTATATGTTCCATTATTTCTTTTTTGATTTTTTCCATTTACCACCTTTAGATTTATATCTTTTTGCAGCGGCTCCACATGCATACGCAGATGGCCAAACGTCATATTTTGCCTTAGCCCAAGCTTTACAAGTATTCCATAGTTCAGAATTTGTAGGTATGTTTTTCTCTACAATAAGAACTTCTTTAAAGTCTTCAAATATTAGTAAGTTTTTCATAGTGTATATATTTTATTTATAAAATTTAATTTCGATAGGAGTATTATTCAATATATTATCATATGATCCAGGTTGACCTGGACCATCAAATGGTACTGTTATTAGTGATATAGCTGAGTCATTTAGTTTTGTGATTTGATATAGGTAAATAACCACCGAAGATGATACACCTAATGGTGTAGTGAAAATAACATCGTTATTAGGTACAAAGATATAACTGAATGTTGTGCCTACTGTTCCTATATAACTTCCTACATCACTATACTCCCAAGTTATTTCACCTATCGTATTTTGTAATTCAATAAATGTTGGTGCATCAGTATCTACTTGAGAAGCTAATCCAATATAAGTAAGTGGTGCTAATCTTGGTTCAATAACTTCAATAATTGATGCCGTTATACCGGCAACACTATCCTGAAGATCCATTGTTTCTTGTTGTAAAAATGAAGTTGCTTCCTCTAACATCAGAGTTGATGAATTCAAATCTACTAATTGTCCATCGATGTATGAAAAGTTACCATCCATCTGTTCAACAGATAATCTATTCTCTTGATTCTGTCTATATATAATTGCCATATCTAAAATTATTTTTACAATGTATATATTAAAAAAATAAATCAATTTTATACTATATAAAAATAATATATAAATAATGTAAAAAATATATATATTTTCATGGAAAAAAAGTCATTAGAAGAAATATGGAATCAAATGGAACAAAAAAGACTGTTTGAGAAACAAAACGCAGAAAAAAAAGAAACTGAACTACACGATCAAAGAGAAATTGCACGTAAGGAATATCTGAAAGTGATGAGAATGTATGAAGCAATCTCTACTACAAATACATCTTCTGCAGCAGCCGGTGCTGGTGGTAGTCATAAAAAATCTAAAAGTTTTGTTACCGTTACAAATACTGTATGGTTATATCCAATTGCAGATACTGAATATGCACTAGCAGGAACAACATACTCTTATACAAGAAATGGAAATACTCTTACGTTTGCAAACCAAAATTCACTTATAGCAGTTTATACAGAAATATTTAATAGAACAGCAGTTACTCAACCAATCGGTAATGTTGGATATTCATTAGGAGTAGGAACTAAATTAAAAGATATAGGTGATGAATTATACTTTAAGATAAATAATACACTTATGGTAACTTGGAGACTAGTAGAACAAATTACCAACCAACGTGATTTACCGGCTGGTGGTGATTCACCAAATGGAACTATCGGATATGTAACAGTATTTGAGAATTGGTCAGATCCATTACCAAGTGATGTACTTGATCTTGTTCTTGTAATTGATGGTCCACTAATATAAATAAGATATGAAACATTTGAAAAAATTCAACGAAAGTATAAACGAATACGATCTAAAAGATTATTGTGAGACTAATCTGGCTTATCTAATGGATGAAGGTTTAGAAGTTAAGATTGATAATGATAGAACAGATTTATTTGTTACATTATACCTATACCAATCTAATGGATATGGTAGACCGTGGTCAGAAATCAAAGATCATATTATACCATTCTTACATAGATTTAATAACGTTTATGAAATAAATAGTTTAGAAGATGGTTCTGATAAATTCATTATAGTACAAGTTTCAAATCGAAATTTTGTCGGTAATTATAGTAAAGAGCTTTACCTTTCATATGATGAACTAGAAAATCTTCCAAATGAAAAGATTATAGAAAAAATAATATTTTTTCTAAAATGAAACATTTAAAACGATTTAACGAAAGTTTGACCGAACAAGACCTACAAGACTTCTGCGAATCATCATTAGCTTATTTAATGGATGAAGGTTTCACTATTAAGATTTATAGTAGAGAATCTTCAGGAGATAATAGAACAAGAAGTTATATACCACAAGGACAATTCAACATTTTTCTACAAAAAGATAATGCTAGAGATTTTTTCAAATGGGATGATATAATGGATTATTATATTCCTTTTCTACAATTATTATCTAATAGATATGATATAGGTAGTTTTTTTGAAGAAGAAGAGCCAAATATTAGAGTTAGATACCGTCATAAAGAAGATTATTCTTTTGTCAATGTAAATAAAGAATTTAGTTTAGATAGAGCCATCAACGATGACTTATTTAGACCACAAGGTTATTGGAAAGATAATGTGTATTCTACCTTCACACCTGATCCAGATTTGATATATGTTGCTGTTATCATAAAAGAAAGAACTAATCAAACAAAATTAGATATTTAATCTAACGATTCTTTCTTATAAGAACCACCTTTTCGCTTTCTCTTACAATACTGCTTTTGACTAAAACCTTTTGGATTAGAACAATTGATTGCTTTCTTATACTTAACAGACCAACGTTTTTTACCACCAGCTCTTGGTTTATTATAAGCTTCATTTATGAATGATTCAAAAGTTAAGATATTTTCCATGACATATATATTATTTTTATTTTCTAATTATTTTCCATATCTTTGTAAAACAAATAAAAATATAACAAATGAGTGGAGGAGCATTCGATTATCAACAACATACTATAGGCCGTATCGCAGATGACATAGAACAAGTTATCTTAAAAAACGGTGTAAAGAAAACCGCTGAACAAATCAAAGAAGAAAGCTGGAGAGATGATTCTTGGTATGAAAAATACCCTGAAGACTTATGTCATTACAAATATCCAGATGAAGTTATAAACAAGATGCAAGAAGCAGTCAAAGCTCTTAGAATTGCACAAGAGTATGCTCAACGTGTCGATTGGTTATTATCAGGCGATGATGGTGAAGAAACATTCCTTAGTAGATTAGAAGAAAACTTAAACAAAATAAATAATGTGCTCTAAACCGTGTCGTGAGTGTCCGTGGCTCGTTAGAAATCAATTCAATGATATGATTATCAAACACTCAAAACAATATGACAAACCACACAACTGTCATATGATACCTCAAGATAAACGAGGTGACCTATGGGACACAAAAGAAAAAACAAAATGTGTAGGAAGAAAACAATTTGAAATAAATAAACAAAAACAATTAGAAATATGAGAAAATTATTATTAGGTCTATTATTATTAGTGAGTACAGTTATGTTCTCCCAATCAACATTCGTAAAGAAATATACTACATTTGTAGCTAAACAGAATGGAGTGTTTCAAGAATGGAAACAATCCGAAGTTACCGTTGTATTCAATCCCAAAGGAGTTCGTGATGTTGTGTTTTATTACGAAAATGGTTCAGTTAGAACATTCCATCAAATTGGTGACGTAAAACAAGGTAAAACAAACGCAGGTGACGGTTATCAAATAATTGAGTGTATCGATCAAGATGGATATAAAGTAGCTTTACAATTATTTGATTCAGATACTGCTTTAAGAGTTATTGTATCAGAAGGTAACTCTATAGAGTTTCATAACGACTAAAGATGTTAGTCGTATGCTCTAATAAAACCATAAGTGGTCGAGGATTTACCTACGGTAGAATATATCGTATTGGTTACGAATGTGACTTAACCGGTGGTGGTTATAGCTTTGTTACCAACGATAAAGGCATTATCGTAGGGGAAGCTAAGATGTTTTTTAGAACCCTTCCAGATTGGAAGAAATATATAAATAAAGTAAAATGATAGTAGTTAGAGATAAATCAATAAAAACCTTAACAAGATGCGAACCGTTCATCAAAGTAATAACTGATGATACAGCGATCGCTTTTGAAAAACATAAAGAAGATTATCCAAAATCTTCTGACCAAATAAAAAACGGTTTAACCAAACAAGATAACCAGCACTACTACTTTGAACACGACATAGTAAATACACCTAAAACATATTCATCTAGATACTATGATAGTTGTTTTGCTTATCATGTTTATCCTATAACTAATGATATAGCCCAGCGTATTATCAAAAAAGAATATGTATCCAAATGGGAAATACTATTCAATGCTTTTCTTAATTATAGAAAGATTTATTCTATGATAAAAGATTATGAACTTAGACTGTCTTATATCAGTTCATATATGTCAGAAGATAAACTAGTAATTCCTTACAGTTCATCCCCTTCTGATATGAGAGAAGACGAAATGGTTTTAGAAGATTACCTTATTAAAAATAATAAAAGATATGCTTCAATGAATGAACCATTAAAAATAAACTTAGAAGTTCTAAGAGAAATGAAACTTAACCAATTAAATATAGCTTAATGAAAGAATACATACTATGCGCTGCTATCTGGTGTAAAGAAATTCCTTTAAAGAAAGAAATCCCACAAGTTCTACCTAAAAACTGTGATAAAGGTATTGTCGTGACTGGTCATAGACACGGTCAGTGTATATGGACGATTGGTTGTTTAACAGGTCTTAGATGTGTTTCAAACGCTCCTGATGGAGTAGGTGAGAACATACAAGGATTTCTAACCAATACTAATAGATTTGTTGATAGAAAGGAAGCAGGTCAAATAGCTTTTGAAGCAGGTCAGACTCAAGAGTTAAAAACGACTTTATACTCGGAAGATTTATACTAATTAAAGTTGTTAGCTATCTCTGTAGCCAGTTCCTTTGACTTAGTTATATCTTTGTGCTCAACACCCTTAATAACAATAGTATTAGCAGTTCCATCAGTAGATTCTTTAGCTTCAATTATTTGTGATTTATAGTCTGCTTCTTGTTTGGCCTTACCTTCTTTATTACCTGCAATCAAAGATATTACTTCAACACCTTTCAATGCAGGTAAGACATCTTTACTAATTTTTCCAGGTGTTACTTCTCTACCCAGTCCATGTTTCTTTAATGTGTCTTGCTCAACAAACTTTTTGTTGTTGATAACATCCCCTTCTTTAAAAGACTTACCATTTACTTCTGGCGGTTTAACACTATATCTTTTTTCAAAATCTATTTTATCATACTTATCCTCAATTATCCAGGGGTTATTATTCTTAGACTCTCTTTTAATTTGTTCGGTTGATGGTGGAAATTTTGAACCCATGTATTCCAGATAGTTGTCTTTCACATCATTTCTTAACTTAAACGTCTTTAATTCTTCATCATTATAAAAATGTAGAATTTGTTTCTCTTCCTCTAGTGTAATATCTCCACCCCCTGCTCTATTTTTTATGAAAACATTCAGTGGTTGAGCCATAGCAATTCTTGGAGTATTACCTTTGACTATACCTTCAGCAAACTCTTCTGTTGAATTAGGTATACCACTATCTATAAAGAATAATTGTTTATTGAACTTTTTTGATGTTTCCAAAGCTCCTGCTAAGTGCCAAGCAATAGCACCACCTATAGAGAATCCACCCACTGCACAACTCTTTATATCATTATTGGCTTCTATTTCCTTGACTATATTCTGAGCATAGTCTCTAACATTAAACTCATTTACAAAGTCAGCACTATATACTGAGAAGTCTTTTCCTAAAGAATTTGCTAATGATTGGAAATCATCTTTACCTTGTCCCCCATCTTTACCGGAACCGGGTAATAGTATAAGTGTTTTTTTACCACCCTCTGAAAGCGGATAAAGAATACCTTTAGTCTCTTCTTTAGATTCTAAAATAAAAGACTCATACAATTTTAAATATTTCATAATCTATATATTATTTTTTTAAATAAAAATTGTATCTTTGTATTATAATATAAACTTAAATGAAAAACTTCTTACCTTATAAACAATCAATCGAACTAAAAAAACTAGGCTTCGACGAACCTTGTTTAGCTATATATACAAATAGATATACTAATGGAGAAATAAATCCAAAAGCAATAGGTCAACACGAAGGTTCTAATATCAGCGGAGATAAAAATTCAGACTTTAATAGTCAAAACTTTTGGTATGTCACCACACCATTATACCAAGAAGTTTTTGAATGGTTCAGAGACGAGAAAAATCTATTCGCAGAAATCTTTATCGATGATGATAAAACTTATGGCTATCTAATCAGTTACTTTGTAGAACAAGGTAGAGCAGATAAACCAATCAAACGTCAATTCAAAACATATAACGAAGCTCAACTCGCTTGTATTGATGTAATGATATCCTCAATTAAAACTACAACCTTAACCGTTAAAACAATATAATATGAACATAGCAATCATAGCACACGATAATAAGAAAGCCGATATGGTCGCATTCGTTATGAAACGTTTAAAATTCTTTAAACAAAAAGAAGTAAAACTATTTGCAACCGGTACAACCGGGTCACATATCATACACGCAGGAGGATTAGAAGTAGAATGTTTAAAGTCTGGACCATTAGGTGGAGATGCTCAAATCGCTGCTCTTATCGTAGAAGGGAAAATCGATATGGTTCTATTCTTTATCGACCCTATGTTTTCACATCCTCACTCTGTAGATATACATATGCTTATGAGGTTATGTAATGTATATGATATACCTTTAGCAACAAACTATGCGACTGCGTCTAGACTAATTAAATTTGAACAGGAAAAAATATAATATGACAACAGAACAAAGAGTAAAACAAGAGTTTGAATCACTTAAAGGCCAGTTCGTAATCACTCAAAGCCATAGAATCGAAAGATTAGTTGCAATAGGTGAAGACGAACACGATTTGTATTACATAACATACGATGGTAGAAAACTAACATGGAATACGTGTGTAGGTCGTTTAATGCCACTGAAAGGTTATTTACGTGATATGGACTATAGTGAGATAGTTCGATTGGCTACATTGAACCACTACGATCAGAAAAGTTACTGGAGAGATAATGATGACAAATCAGAACAACATAAAATAGATGTAGAGAAAGATAATATAAGAGGAACAGATAAATTCATATCTGACTTATGTTGGGACTTAAATTAAAAAAATAAGATATAAAAAATGAAAAATTTTGTAACTACTATGGGTCCAGATGTGATTCCAAATGAAATTAAAAAAAATGAAATGGTTGATTATGTTCAGAAATTATCATTTTTTCAAGGTTATGATGTGTTAAGTGTTGAACAAGTAAGTGAAATTAGTATGTATGGCCAACCATTAAAATGGCGAGTTATATATAATAACAAACTAAAATTAGTATCATCATGAGATTCAAAGTAGGTGACATAGTTTATAAAAGCTATATAGGTGAAGGTGATACTTTAAAATCAATAGATTCTTTTGTACCTATGACTATCGAAGGAATTACTAATGGTATGAAAGGTGGATACCAATTCTATAACTGTGTTTGGTTTGAAGATAATTCTTTAAAGAAAGCCAGTTTTATTGAATGGTATCTAGAAGACCAAGAAACAAACTTTAAACGATTAAACAGAGAACAAAAATTAAAACAACTAGGAATATAAACAAATAAACATATGAAAAAACTAATCTTATTATTACTTGCAATCACAGCAACATCTTGTATGGAACTTACTAAACTAGAATCTAAACAAGGACCACCTGAACCTAAAGAAACTATTACTGCTTCATCAGCTAAAGATGAACACATAATGGGAGAAATATCGCATGGTCTTCACAAAATTCAAATAAATGATTCTACCACTGTATTACTTTATCGTGGAACAGAATCTTGTACAATGATTCAACTTAAATAAACCCATTAAAAATAAATATATGAGAAAATTTTACTATGTAGTCGACATTGAAGTCGATGATTACGGAGACGATGTACTAGAATGTACTGGTAGCAAACTTGTTACCATATACGAAATCATTGATAATGAACCTAAACAACTTACCTTGTTAGGTTTATCATTAGAAGATGATTCTGAACAAGAAGTCCAAGATTATTTATATAATAAATATGAAAACTTTGAAGTAATACGCTTGTAATGAAATACGTTAAGTGTATCAATCCATTAGCAATCAATCTAACGTATCAGAAGATATATGAAGTCATACGTTCGTGGACATCAGATTGGAGTAATCTAACATACCACGTAATAGTAAATGATGTAGGTGTTGAAACCACATATGACGATCTTTGGTTCGAAGATGCAACCGCAGAGGTAAGACAGAATAAATTAGAACAACTGGGTATATGAAAGTAGTTTGTATTAAAGAATGTTCGTATTCATTCAGTCATTTA
>Ga0114960_10004629_pt1 | contig 10271 bp, 9 predicted proteins | sample C_130625_MF_Meta_FD_92637 | JGI IMG/M metagenome (GOLD analysis project Ga0114960, IMG submission 92637) | Freshwater microbial communities from Lake Croche, Canada to study carbon cycling - C_130625_MF_MetaG | ecosystem: Environmental > Aquatic > Freshwater > Lake | place: Lake Croche, Canada...
GGGGTTTTTAGTCAGTTTTTCAATGGAATTTTACCCATCCATGAATGGCGAAAAACAGATTCTCTTTCCATAGCGCTAAATTATGCGAATGGAGCGCCCTTTCTAGAACCGCAAACCCAATGGATTTCCGCCGTAGGAAATAGAAATGCAGCCGCAGAATTCCCAATCATTTATTTTATTTTAGGAAAACTCTGGGCCATCTTCGGTCACCACGAATGGATTTCAAAGGCGCTATCTCTATCCCTATTATTCCTTTCAATTTCCCTTGTGAGCGAGGTGCTAGAATTTATTTTTCAGAGCAAAACGAAGGCCTTGCTTTTTGTTCTGATGATCGCAAGTTCGCCCGTCTTGATTTTTTATTCAGAATCCATCCTTCCGAATATTTACGCATTTTCATTTGTCTGTCTCGGTACTTATGGAGTATTTAAATTCCTTCAGACGAAATTTGTTTTTTGGCTCGGATTCCTAACGCTCGTCTTTGCATTAGCTGTTCTGCTGAAAATCACGGCCCTCATTGCCATTCTAAGCTTCGGTGGCGCCTGGTTTATTTATTGTATTTTTTCTAATCGACAGTCATTTAAAGCTCATGCATACTTTTGGCTGTCATTCGGACTGTCGTTTGTGTTGATTCTGCTCGCTACATTCCTCTGGTATCGTTATGCAATAAACTATAATGAACGAATGCATTCAGATTTATTCTCTACAACGGTGCGTCCAATTTGGGAGGTCGATGCTGCAACGAGAAGAGTTATTTGGACGCAATTTTGGAAACACATGCTTCCAAGCTTATACCACCCGAGCCTCCTGCTCATCGCTGTTTTGTTCTTTTTTTATGCCACATGGAAAAAATGGATTGAACCATTTGTTCTTTATTTAGTGCTCATGGGCGGACTCGGATTGTTCGCTTATTTCATGCTTTGGTTTTGGGTCTTTGATGTCCATGATTATTACCTAATTGAAATGCTGTTTTTCCCGATGTTGCTGTTTTTCATTTTGTTTAAACACGGGGATAAGCTCCTGAAAGTGAAAAAAAGTTTGCGTGGATTAACCATCGCATGGATTACCCTTACCTTTTTACAAGCTACTTCCTATGCGCATTGGTCTTTTGGAAAGGAAAACATTTTAACGAAAAATACGCCGTTTGTTAGTCAATACGTCAAAGGTAATTGGGGATACTTTCATTTTTATCACCGGGAGCACCTCGGACAATTACAAGCGTGCACTGAAGAACTCCAAAAACTGATCCCGAAAAACGACACGATTCTCTGTCTATCAGACCCTTCTCCGAATATTCAGCTGTATACCTTAGAAAGAATTGGTTTCACTCAATATAGCTTTCACGAACCTTTTCACGATGAAACAGAACAAATCATAAAGTTTATTCAGAAAGGCGCTAACTTTGCTTTAATTATTCATGAACCAAATTGGGAACCAAATAAAGATTGGGAAATGTTTTTACATGATCCCATTTACCATAAGGGAAACATCAACCTATATGATTTGAGAAAATACCGATCGAAATTTTCTCCTAAACAGCCAATTTAATTAATAAACTTACGTTATACGAACATCATGAAATGGACCATCTTCTTATCTCTATGCATATTTACCTTTGTTTCAAGGGCTCAAATAGGCATGGGCACTTGGAAGCTTCATGTTTCAACATCAAAGGCAATTGATGTCGTTGCTTCCGAAAACGAGGTCTTTACCGCATATGTCAACGGCTTGTCCATCTATACAATTTCTACTGATGAACACCGTTTATTAACCGCACTAAATGGCTTGTCTGATATAGAAATCGCTTGTCTGTATTACGATGAAATTGAACAAGCAGTTTATATCGGATATATAAACGGCAACATCGATAAATATAAAAATGGTGCAATCACGAATATTCCAGCGATCAAATTAGCCCAGATTTCCGTGTCTAAACGTATCAATCGTTTTGAGAGAGATGGACTATACGTTTATGCAGCAAATGACTTTTCTATCGTGCAACTAGATGCGGCTAAAAACGAAGTCAAAGAAACATTTTATCCTACCAATTCCACTGAACGCATCGTAGATGTAGCGATTTATCAGGACTCCATTTATGCCTTAACACCTACGCAACTCTTGAAAGGATTTCTGCCTAATCCGATTTTACCTGATTATTCACAATGGGTTAGAGATATCCGCCTTCCATACCAAACCGCGAATAAATACACTGAAATGGATGTGTTTAATGACCGTTTGGTTGTCTTAAAAAAATCAGAGGAATATGGTACGGATTCTGTTTATCGCATCAATGCGTCAGATTTGGAACTTGTGACCAACTTGCCATTTTCTGTTGAAATTAATTCCATTAATATTGTATTTGATTACTTATCTGTCAACATCGACGGAGTCATTAATCTCTATAACGACAACCTTCAAATTCCTGAGTCCTATGGGGCAGGGAACTTTAGCGCTTGGTTTTCTTCAGCACGGACCGCTAGAAATCAATCTGGACTGTGGTCCGCAGATTTGAAATTTGGCTTAATTATGTATCCAACGGAAATTTCTTATAAAACATACCCAATTGAAGGATCCAAAAACAATCAGTTTTATTCCATGGATGCACAGAAAGGTAAATTGGCGATTGCTTCGGGACGTCTAAATGACAATTTGCCTGGATTCACGAGAAATGGCGTACATTTTTATCAAAATGCACATTGGGATCTACTCAATGTAACGAATGTTTCACAATGGCCAGAAGCAAATATTTGGGATTTCATCGATGTAGCTATTAATCCAAATGATACTTCTGAAGTGGCGATGAGCACCTATTCCTATCTTCCATTAACCTTAATGAACGCAACAGATACGCTCGTTTTTAATGGGAGTAATTCACCCATAAAATCAACGAGTCTGGGCAATGGATGGAGCCTCGTGTCAGATGTTCATTTTGATGCACGCGGAAACTTATGGGCCTTAAACGGGTATTCCGATAAGCCATTGACCGTTAGAGACAAAACGGGTAACTGGAATAGTTTTGATTGTGGCCCAAATGGGAAGAATAAGTTTACCACCAAGTTGATTCAAGATTTTGACGAAATTATTTGGTTTGCAACCAAATCAGATGGAATTATTGGGTATGATCACAACGGAACCATTTCTGATCCTAGTGACGACAAAGTGATTTCCTTAGACGAAGGTGAGTTTAGCGGGAATTTACCGTCCATTGCGGTGACTGCGCTTGCAGCTGATTTTGATGGTGAATTGTGGATCGGAACGGAAACAGGCTTTGCTATTTTATACAATGCAGCCGCAGCATTTGATGCACAACCCGGAGATTATAATGTCCAACAAATCAAGGTAAATTTTGAAGGAAATGTTGAATATGTGCTAGGCAAAACACACATCACAGATATTGAAGTAGATGGTGGAAACCGAAAGTGGATGGCAACAGCAAACGCAGGGATTATCCTGCTTTCTGCAGATGGGTCCGAAATCTTAGAGCAGTATACCACAGATAATTCTCCCATTATCTCCAACGTGATTTATGATTTACAACTAAATCAAGAAACAGGTGAATTGTATATCGTTACCGACAAAGGACTTGTGTCCTTCCGCACAAATGCATCCTATGAAGATCCCGAGTATGCCAGCGTAAAGGTGTTTCCAAACCCAGTGAAACCTAATTATTTTGGACCAGTAACCATTCAAGGCATTCGCTTTGATTCTGATGTTAAAGTTACGGACGTTGCAGGAAATCTTGTCTATCGCACGACATCAAACGGTGGAACAGCAACTTGGAATACACAGAATCTGAACGGCGAAAAGGTACCAACAGGTGTTTATTTTATTTGGACAGCCACCAATTTCGACGGCAGACATCGAAAAGTTGGCAAAGTCATGGTGATTCGTTAGTGAAAGTCCAAAAGCTTCCTTATTTTTGATAAAAAACACGATGAAAAATTTCTTTTTTTGCACCCTATCGCTTCTTTTTAGCCAGCATCTTTTCTCACAAAAGGTGTTTTCTGTGAACTATGCAAACCAAGCGGATGTTAAAGTCTTTGTGGTAAAGTATGAAAACCAAGCAGACTTGAAAGTTTTCAAGGTGAAATACGAAAACCAGGCAGGAGATAATAATGGCAAATGGTTTTTTACGCAGTATGAAAATCAAGCGAAAAAATCCATTTTTTTTGTCCCTTATGAAAACCAGGCGGACATAAAAATTTTCTTTGTGGATTATGAAAACCAAGCTGGATGGAGAAACGCCGCAAAAAAACAATTGTTGTACTAAATGCCAGAGAAACAAATAGTCCTCGAGTGGACAGCTTCACTTTTAGGGCTCGTTTACCTTTTCCTTATTGCTAAAAAAAACAAATGGGCTTGGTTTTTTGGTGGAATTAGCTCGTTTATTTACGTCTTTGTTTTTTTTAAATCCAACCTTCAGGCCCAGGTACTCTTGTCTATTGCTTATGTCTTTATGAGCGTTTTTGCTTTTTGGTCTTGGAACCGGGAAGGTGAAATAAAGCTAATTACATGGCGGAGAGGACAGCACCTACTTGCTGCACAATTCATTCTATTAATCGGCGGCATAGTGATTTGGATGAAACAAAGTGATTTTTCTACTTTTCATGAAAAAGAAACGTTTGTCTTAGATTTGTTTATTGCCCTATTTTCTGTCTTCGCAACAACACTAGGAATCTTGAAAGAAAAATCAAACTGGATCTATTGGATATTCATCAATTTAGCATGTGTCATCTTGTACCTAAATGCAAACTTATATGCTACATCAGTGCTGTACGCAGGCTATTTCATTCTAGGAATATATGGCTTGCGCGAATGGAATAAAAAAACGACAGCCATATGAAAATTGCGTTCACAGGTCCGGAATCATGTGGGAAATCAACCATGGCAAGCTGGTGTTCGGAGCTGTATCAGTTACCCCTAAGTGATGAATATGCGCGAGAATATTTAAAAAATAAAGCGAATTACGATCAAAAAGACCTAGATACAATGACCAATAATCAATTGGCAGATTGGCAGAATAAAGGATCGGGTTTCGTGGCTGACACGGAAATGACCGTGATGAAAATATGGTCTGAATTCCGTTTTCAAAACCTCTCCCCACTCATTCATATGGCCTACAAAAACCAACAATTCGATCATTACTTTTTATGTGCCCCCGATATTCCGTGGGAGCCGGATCCCTTGAGAGAAAACCCAACAAATCGCCAAGAATTATTTGAACGATATGAAATGGAGCTAAGCTACATGAAACGTCCATATTCCATCCTGAAAGGATCGCTGACAGAACGACAAAAACTAGTGGAATTTGTGCTGCTGCACATCGTAAATAGCTAACTTTGTCTTATGAAACGCATTTTATTTTTAGGATTACTTTTACTTGTTTGTATTCCAATTTCATATCATTTCACGAGTTCGAAAAAGGAAAAACCATTGCCAATCATCAATCCGATTGATGTAACCGAAGAAATGGTGGATCCGGAACTGCTTCGCTTAGGTTTTGGACACCATATTGGGGCATTTTCTTTTCAAAATCAAGACAGTAAAGAAATTTCCACAGCTGACATGAAGGGAAACGTTGCTGTTGTGGAATATTTTTTCACCACGTGTAAAAGTATTTGTCCGATCATGAACCAGCAAATGCAACGTGTGAATGAGGCATTTAAAAAAGAAAATGACCTGAAAATATTCAGCTTTACCGTTGATCCAGAAACGGATGATGTTGCTCAAATGAAAAAATACGCCAAAAGCCATCACGCTACTTCTGGTAAATGGCATTTTTTGACGGGCAAAAAAGAAGACCTTTATGCGCTCGCACGAAAGTCCTTTTTTGTTCTTAAACCTGTCGAAGCTCAAAACCTTGGTGATGCCGGCAGTGATTTTATTCACACGAATAATTTTGTGCTGGTCGATAAACAACTCAGAATTCGTGGTTATTACGATGGAACCTCAGAAAAGGAAGTAAATCAACTCATTTCCGATATCAAACGCCTTCTAAAAGACTGATTGAAAGGAATACCGAACACTTTTCTCTATCTTTGCATGAATTATGAGAAATACACGCGGAACATCGAGAGGAAATCAATCTACTGACAAACGTCCAGCTGCTGCTGGAAGAAAGCCAGTAGCTTCCAAACGACCAGCATCGGATAAAAAGGGACCAACAGATAAGAAGAGTCCAACAGACAAAAAAACAGTCACGGATCGCGACAAACGAAAATACATTGACTATAAAATCAAAGTAAAAAAAGGAGATCCTTTGCCTTCTTTTAACGAGGACCAAGTTCGCTTGAATAAATATTTATCTAACGCAGGCATTTGTTCCAGAAGAGAAGCAGATGTCCTTATTCAAACAGGTGTCGTTTCTGTGAACGGAAAAATTGTGACTGAATTAGGCTTAAAAATAGCTCCCGAAGATGTCATTCAATATGATGGGGAAACCATCAATGCAGAAATCAAACGCTACGTTTTGTTGAATAAACCGAAAGGATTCATTACCACAATGGATGATCCAAGAGGAAGAAAAACAGTCATGACCTTGGTCAAAAAAGCATGTAGAGAACGCATTTATCCCGTTGGAAGATTAGACCGTGAAACGACAGGATTGCTCTTATTTACCAACGATGGTGATATGGCAAAGAAATTAACACATCCGCGCTATCAAGCAAAGAAAATATACCACGTTGAATTAAATAAACCTGTTTCCAAAGAAGATATGGAACGTTTGCTTCGTGGTGTCGATTTGGAAGATGGAAAAGCGAGTGTCGATGATATTTCATATATTGAAAACGGTAATTCAACTGAGGTAGGTGTGGAAATCCATTCTGGAAAAAACCGTATTGTAAGAAGGTTGTTTGAAGGACTAGGTTACGTGGTGGTAAAATTAGACCGTGTGCAATTTGCTGGATTAACCAAAAAAGACTTGCCGCGTGGATTCTACAGACCTTTAACAGAACAAGAAATTTCTTTTTTAAAAATGACTAAATAATGATACGCTTCGGTGTTTATTTACTTTTTTTAAGTACCGCTATATTCGGTTTCACGGCTTGTGGTGATTCAAATGATTTCACCTCAAATAATCCCAATGCGACGTATTTTTATCCCTTAGACACCATTCCGAAAATTTATCTTTACCGCGATGTTTCAGGTGGACTAGAGGAAGAATTCCACAGAATATATGCAATAAAAGATAACGCAGGAGCTCATTTAATTGTGGAGGTTTACGCCAGTGATGGACGTATTCGTGAAGCGTATAATTACAATATTGACTCCTTGAATTTGCAAGATTATATGGTGGTAGATGTCAACCAAGAAAAAGAAAAAACCCTTTTGTACAAAGACAAACTTTTTCCAATGAATCTGCAGGAAAAAACGTGGTTCGCGGCAAAATTTAGAGGGGTAGTTGACTCAACAGTATTGTTGAGTGAAGTAAAAAGATTATTCAAAGAAAAGAAGTCGCATTTAGTCATTCAAGATGAGGTGGAAACCTTGGTCTTTTCGGATGAACTAAGATTGACTGTATTAAATCCTTTTACAAGAAAAGAGAATGCTAAAAGTGTTACACGGATTAGCTACTTTTCGGAAGGATTTGGGTTAGTTGAATGGCATAGTATAAATAAAAAAGTTCACTTCCGTCTTGAACAAGTTCTGACTCAACAAGAATGGATTAAAATGATTGCACGATGAAAAATAGTTTGCTCATTCTTTTATTGACCATATGTTCTATTTCTTGGACACAACAAGTCAGTAAAAATAACAAGCGCTCGACAGCGAAAGGCGCCATGTTTGTCTATTGGGGGTACAATCGCAGCGCCTACTCAAAAAGTAATTTGCGCTTCATTGGACCCGGTTATGACTTCACACTAAAAGGTGTACAAGCCAAGGATCGTCCATCTGAAGACTTTAAAACATATGTAAGCTTAACAGACTTTACTGTTCCTCAATTTAACTTTCGAATCGGATATAATATCAAGAAAAATTGGGCGATCTCTTTGGGATATGACCATATGAAGTATGTGTTGAAAGCTGGGCCAACCTATTACCTTAACGGTACTATTAATCCTGGAATTGACCCAGTAACCAATTGGTCGGGAACCTACAATAACGAGCCGGTTGTAACAAGCACCAATACTTTTCATTACGAAAACACCAATGGCTTGAATTACATACATGCAGACATTTCGAATGTGTTTAAAGTGTATCAATCCGACAAATCACGGTTTGCATTAACCACGTTGTGGGGATTTGGTGCCGGACCTATTCTGTCTTTTAACGATTTCACTTTTGCCGGACAAAAAAATGTCGCAACGGTATCCTTATCGGGATTTGGCGTCTCAGCACACGCCGGTTTGAGAGCGGAGTTTTTTAGACGCGTTTTTGTTCAAACAAATCTAACTGGTGGGTTTATTGATCAGCTTCGAGTAAAAACAAGACCTAATGATTATGATTCTCATGCGAAACAGGTTTTTTTCTACAGCGAAGGAAACATCGTAGTAGGGGCTTTGTTCTATTTGAATCAAGGAGACAAATGTGGCGGCTGCCCTAACTGGTAAGATATGAAATACTTAGTTGTTGGATTAGGAAATCCAGGAAAAGAGTACGAAGAAACACGCCACAATATTGGATTTAAAGTGGTGGATGAAATGGCACGTGAACTGGGCGCATCTTTTAGCCTAGATAAAGCGGCATTTCGGGCAGAAGTAAAGTACAAAGGAAGAACCCTCATTCTTATTAAACCAATTACTTTTATGAACCTTTCTGGAAAAGCAGTCAACTATTGGCTTCAAACAGAAAAAATCGAACAAGAAAACCTCATGGTAATTGCAGACGATATTGCACTGCCATTCGGCAAACTGCGGATGAAGGGAAAAGGAAGTGACGGCGGACACAATGGACTTAAAGACATTCAAGCAGTGCTGAAAACGGTTGATTATACTCGCTTGAGATTTGGAGTTGGGAACGACTTCTCAAAGGGTAGGCAATCAGATTATGTGCTTGGCGAGTGGTCCAAAGAGGAGCAACTAGCACTACCTGAACGCATTGAAGTAGCCACTGAATTTATAAAAAGCTTTGTTTTTGTTGGTTTAGACATGACCATGACCACATGGAACGGTAGGTAGCGAAAGAGTACCAAATGAATCTGTCAATCAACAAATAATCGGAATATAATGGAATTTCTTGGAGGAATTAAGTCGGGCACACGGCTAATTAGCTGAAATCTACTAACTTTGCATCCATGAAAAGATACCGAATTTCCGAGATTTTAGCTGAAAACTCACCATTGAAAATTGGAGAGGAAATCAATGTAAAAGGTTGGGTCCGCGCCTTCCGTAGTAACCGATTCATTCAATTGAATGATGGTTCATGTATGGCAAATATTCAAGCCGTGGTTGATTTTGAACAATGGGATGAAGCTCTTTTGAAGCGCATTACCACTGCTTCAGCATTATCATTGACTGGAAAATTGGTGGAGTCTCAAGGTGCTGGACAACAAGTTGAATTAAAAGTTGAACACATTGAAATCTTAGGTGATGCCCATCCAGATGAGGTGCAAAAAACAGTCATGCAACCGAAACGCCATAGCTTGGATTTCTTGCGTGAACAAGCGCATTTACGTTTTAGAACAAATACGTTTGGTGCGGTTTTCCGTATTCGTCATTCCGTGGCTTTTGCCATTCATCAGTTTTTCAACGATCGTGGATTTTATTACTTACATACTCCAATCATTACAGGTTCCGATGCAGAAGGAGCAGGTGAAATGTTTCGTGTAACAACCTTAGATGCGAAGAATCCACCGTTGAATGAAGATGGTTCCGTTGACTTTAAAGAAGATTTCTTTGGAAAAGCAGTGAACTTGACGGTATCCGGACAATTAGAAGCGGAATTGGCCGCGACCGCGCTTGGACAAGTATATACATTTGGCCCTACGTTTAGAGCGGAAAATTCGAATACTTCACGTCACCTTGCGGAGTTTTGGATGATCGAACCGGAAGTTGCTTTCAATAACTTGAAAGACAACATGGACTTGACAGAAGATTTCTTAAAATATATTTGTTCTTACATTTTAAAGAATTGCTCGGAGGATGTGACATTTCTAAGTGAACGCGATGCGCAAGAACAAGCCCAAAAACCTCAAAATGAACGCCATGATATGAGCTTGTTGGAGCGCTTGAAATTTGTCGTTGAAAATCCATTTAAACGGTTGACGTACACAGAAGCAATTGACGTCTTGATGAATTCCAATCATTACAAAAAGAAAAAATTCAAGTATCCAA
>Ga0114960_10004632_pt1 | contig 10269 bp, 9 predicted proteins | sample C_130625_MF_Meta_FD_92637 | JGI IMG/M metagenome (GOLD analysis project Ga0114960, IMG submission 92637) | Freshwater microbial communities from Lake Croche, Canada to study carbon cycling - C_130625_MF_MetaG | ecosystem: Environmental > Aquatic > Freshwater > Lake | place: Lake Croche, Canada...
ACATGGACGACAACAGCATCGAATCCCTCGCGCCCGAGCGCGACGCCATCAATTCACCGTATTGGGACCAATTGGCCCAAGGCCGTTTGACCTACCAGTGCTGCAACGCCTGCCACAAGGCCTGGTTGCCCCCGCGCAGCGAGTGCCCGGGCTGTTTGTCCGATGACTGGGCCTGGAAAGACGCCAGCGGCCGCGCCAAGCTGATCAGCTGGGTGGTCTACCACATCGCGCACCACAAGGCCTTTGAAAACCGCTTGCCCTACAACGTGGCGGTGGTCGAACTGGCCGAGGGCCCGCGCCTGATCAGCAACGTGGTGGGCATGGATGACCATGAAGGCTTGGTCATCGATCAGCCCTTGCAGTTGCGCATCGAAACCGAAGGCGGTGTGGCCTTGCCGCGGTTTGTCCCCGCATGAAAGAGGCTCGGGGTATGCACTTGCTGGTTTGCCCCCTGTGCACAGCCCCGTTTGGCGGCCATCATTTGTTTTTCACATCCAGGAGCGATCAATGGGCACATCATGGTTGAAAAAATCCTTATGGCTGGGCTTGGGCTTGGCCTGGGCGGCACAGACACTGGCGCAAAGCGCCTTTCCGGCGCGGGCTTTGCGCATCGTGGTGCCCACCACCCCGGGCAGTGGCTCCGACGTGACCGCGCGTTACTTTGGTGAACAAATGGCCGCTGCACTGGGTGTGGGCGTGGTGATCGAAAACCGCCCGGGTGGCAACGGCATCATTGCGGCCATGGCCGTCAAGCAAGCGCCGGCCGATGGCTACACCTTGTTCTTGGGCACCAACACCCATTTGGCGGTCAACCCCATCGTCATCAAAGACCTGCCTTACGACCCGGTGAAAGACTTCAAGCCCATCACGGGTTTGGCCCGGGGCATGATGATTTTTGTCGGCAACCCGCAATCCAAAATCACCAATGTGGCCGACTTGGTCAAGGCCTCCAAAGCCCAGCCCCAAGGTTTGAGTGTGGGCACCTATACCGCAGGCTTTCATTTGTCGGCGGCGTGGTTTGCCAGCGAGGCATCGATGCCCTTTGTCAACGTGTCCTACAAAGGCGCACCCGAGGTGTTTTTGGGTGTGATGGCGGGCCAACTGGAATGGGGCGTGAGCGATTTGATCGCCGCCATGCCCCAGGTCAAGGCGGGCAAATTGCGTGCCTTGGCGGTATCGGGCGAAGCACGCCATCCCGACTACCCCGACATCCCCACCTTCAAAGAATTGGGTTTTCCCAACTATGTGAACTACACCTGGACCACCTTGTATGTGCGCGCTGAAACGCCCGAGCCCGCCACCCAAAAACTGGTCGAGACCTTGCAAAAAATCATGGCCACCCAGGGCACCAAAGACTACATCCGCTCGATCGGCTCAGACCCTTTGAACCTGCAAGCCAACGAGATGCGGCAATTTCAACGCAGCGAGACCGAGCGCTTCAAGCGCATCGCCGATGGTGCGGGCATTCGCCCCCAATGAGCCTGTCATGAGCACGCCCGCAACACGCCCCACCCCAACCGCCGACTGGCACGGCCGTGCCGTGGTGGTCACCGGTGGCGTGCGCGGCCAAGGTGCGGCATTGGCCGCGCTGCTGCTGCAAGCCGGGGCCGACGTGCATGTGCTGGATGCCTTGCCCGCCAGCGACCCGGCCTGGGACGCGCTGGCCAGCGTGGCCCGTGCCAGCGCCGGAAACTTGCACCCCCATGTGGGCGATGTGGCCAGCGACAGCGATTGGCAAGCCGTGGTCGCCCAGGTGCAAGCCAGCGGACAAGCCTTGTGGGGCTTGGTCAACAACGCCGGCATCACCGGCCCGCGCAACACCGTCACCCAAACCGTGTTGGCCCAGTGGCAGCGCGTGCTCGACGTCAACCTCACCGGCAGCATGTTGGGGATTCACCATTTGGCCCCGCACATGGTGAGCGGTGCATCCATCGTGAATGTGTCTTCCACCGTGGGCATGACCGGCTATTACTCGGCGGCCTACTCGTGCAGCAAATGGGCTTTGCGCGGTTTGACCCGCAGCGCCGCGATGGAGCTTGCACCCAAAGGGGTGCGCGTCAATGCGGTCATGCCCGGCGTGGTCGACACCGACATGATCCGCAACCACCCGGCCTTGGTGCAGGCTTTGCAAACCACCATCCCCATGCAGCGCATGGCGCAAAGCAGCGACATCGCTCAAGTCATCTTTTTTCTGCTGAGCCCGGCGGCGGCCTACATCACGGGGGCCGACATCGCCGTCGATGGGGGTGTCACCGGTGCCGGCTTGTACTGGCCGGTGGGCCAAGCGGTGGGGGCTGTGGGATGAAGCCTTCAAGATTTTTCAAAAGCACCTGGGGGGTGACGTCACCCAGGGTTGTGCAGGGCAATGCGTCAAAGGTCAGCAATTTCAAAAGGAGACAAGCATGTTGAACATCAAACGGCGCAGTTGCGCAGCCTTGGCCATCGCGGCCGCATTTGTGGCCACACCCCTGTGGGCACAGCAAACCCTCAAGATCGGGGCCATCAATCCCTACAGCGGCCCCATGGCCTTGTATGGCAATGAGGTCACCCGGGGCTATGAGCTGGCGGTCGATCAGGTCAATGCGGCCGGCGGCTTGCTCGGGCGCAAAGTCGAGTTGGTGCGGGGCGACGCCAGCACACCGCAGCAAGGCATTGCCATGGTCGAGCAATTGGTCAGCCGCGACAAAGTGGACTTGTTCATGGGCACGTATTTGAGCGGCATTTCGCTCACCGCCAGCGACACCGCTTTGCGCTACAACAAAATTTATTGGGAAACCAATGCCCTGGCGCAGTCGCTGATCGACCGTGGTTTGCCCAACTTCTTCCGCAGCGGCCCTGACGGCGGCACTTTTGCCGCCACCTCGGTGGCCACGGTGCGCAACCTGGTGGCCCCGGCCATGAAGAAGGAAGTCAAAGACCTGAAAATTTGGCTCGAGCACGAAGATTCGATTTACGGCACCTCGATTGCCGAGGCCCAAAAGCGCCAGCTAGAGGCCTTGGGTGCCAAGGTGGTGGGCGTGGGCGCGCATTCGGCCCGCACCATCGACCTCAACGACACCGTGTTGCGCGCCAAGCAAGCCGCGCCCGATATTTTGATCAACACCGGTTATGTGCCCGACGGCAACTTGTTGCTGCGCACCGCACGCGACCAAGGCTTCAAACCCGGCGCCATTATTTTGGTGGGCACCGGCGACACCCCCGAGACCTTGCAAGCCTTGGGCGCCGCCTCTTTGGACGGCATTTTGGTGGTGGGCTACCCGCGCAACGACATCACCGAAGCCTATGGCCCTGGCAACAAAGCCTATTTGGCCGCATACCGCGCCAAGTACAAGACCGACCCGGTCGCGCCCCAAGGCATGACCGCTTATTCGGGCGTGCAAATGCTGTTTGAAGCCGTTCGCCAAGCCGGCAGCGTGGACCCCGAGAAGGTGCGCGCCGCAGTGGCCAAGCTGGACAAGCCCGAAAACTCTTACGCATCTGGCTACGGCGCCAAGTTCGACAAGAACATGCAAAACGTGCGGGCTTGGGTCACCACTTCGCAGTGGCAAGGCGGCAAGATGGTCACCGTCTATCCCAACAATGCCATTTTGCCCGGCGTGAAACTGGGCAAATTGGCCCGGCCTTGATGGCGGCTTTAACCTGCAATGGGGGTGTGCCCCCCGCAGGTGTGGGCAGGTGTGGTGTGCCAGCACGGGCACCACGCCTGGGCAAAGCCAGCGAGGGCGCAAAGATGGACAGACTGTGCTCCGTTCATGCCTGGGTTCATGACTTGAAAGTGATTCATGAGTGATTTGATCAACGTGCTGATGTTCGGTTTGTTGCTGGGGGGCATTTATGGCCTGGTCAGCATTGGCCTGAACCTGATATTTGGCGTGGTGCGCATCGTCAACTTTGCCCAGGGCGAGTTGGTCATGTTTGGCATGTACGGCAGTTATTACGCCTACAGCCAATGGGGCATGAGCCCTTATGTGTCGGTGTTTTTGGTCGCGCCCGCAGTGGGCTTGCTTGGCATGGCCATTCAACGCTTGGTGATCCAACCGCTGCACAACGAATCCAATATGCAAATTTTTGCCACCTTTGGCTTGCTCATGATGTTTGAGAACATCATGTTGATGGTTTCGCGGGGCGAGGCCTTGAGCATTGGCGGCGATGTCGGGGCCGAGGTGGTCTCTGTGGGCGACATGAAGTTCAGCCTGGTGCGGGTGGTCACCTTGGTGGCCGTGACCCTGATCACCATTGGCCTGCATTTCTTTCTCAGCCGCACCATGATGGGCAAGGCCATTCGGGCCGTCACCCAAGACAAGCGCGCAGCCCGCACCGTGGGCATCCATGTGGAGCGCACCTATTTGTTCACCTTTGGCATTGGGGCCGCATTGGCGGGCATGGCCGGTGCCATGCTCACCCCCATTTACTCCATCACGCCCACGGTGGGCGGCAACTTCATCTTGGCCGCGTTTGCGGTGGTGGTGCTGGGTGGCCTGGGCAGTGTGTGGGGTGCTTATTGGGGCGGCTTGATCGTCGGCGTGGTCGAGGCCTTGGCAGGCTTTTACATCGACCCGGTGTTGCGCAGCGCCATTTGGTTTTTGATTTTTCTGGTGGTGTTGGTGGTCAAACCAGCCGGCTTGCTCGGGCAAGTGGGCGCAGAAGAGGTGGGTTTCCGTGAACAACATTGATACAAACCAACGGGACGCCCATGCGGGCCAAGGGGTGATGGCCAGCACCAACAAGGTGTTGATCACTTATTTGCTCAGCATGGTGTTGGCCGCCTTGCCCATTGTGTTGCTGGTGGACGATGCGCATTGGCTCAACATCTTGGCCTTCACCTATTTGATGGGCGGCTTGGCGGCGGCGTGGAACATCATTGGTGGCTTTGGTGGCCAGTTCTCGCTGGGCCATGGGGTGTTTTTTGCCATTGGCGCGTACATGACCGCGCAAGGCGTGATCCGCTTTGGCTGGTCGCCGTGGGTGACCATGCTGCCCATTGCCGCCGTGGCGGCCTTGGTGGCCATGCTGATCTCGTGGCCCACCTTTCGGCTGCGCGGGCCCTTTTTTGCGATTGCCACCTTGGCCTTCAACGAAGTGGCCTTTGTGCTGGCCAATCACTTTGACTCATTCACCGGCGGGCCGCGCGGATTGATGATCCCGTTCAAGGCCGGTTTTGCCAACATGATTTTTCGCGAGCGTTGGCAATACGCCTTGTTGATGTTTGCGTTTGTCGCTTTGGTGGTGGGGGTCAGCGTGTGGCTGCGCCGCTCGCGCTTGGGCTACTACCTGTTGGCGGTGCGCGAGGACGAGGACGCGGCGCGCGCGTCCGGCATCAATGTGTTGTCGGTCAAATTGCGCGGCATGGCCATCAGTGCTTTTTTGACCGCCATGGGTGGCAGTTTGTTCACCATGTATTTGCGCTACATCGACCCACCCACCTTGTTCACCTTGCCCGAGGTGGGGGTCAAGTTTGCGTTGCTCGCACTCATTGGCGGCATTGGCACCATTGCCGGTCCCTTGCTCGGTGCGGCGCTGATCATTCCGTTTGAAAACCATTTGCGCGCCGAAATGGCCAATGCCTTGCCGGGTTTGAATCTGGCGGTGCTGGGTTTGCTCATGGTGCTGGCCGCTTTGTTCATGAAGCGCGGCATCGTGGGTGCTTTTGAGGACGCGCGCAAACGCTGGTTCGGTCCCAAGGAGGACAAGCCATGAGCCCAGCCATGTTGCAAGTCAAAACAGCGAGCAAGCATTTTCTGGGCTTGAAAGCGGTGGACGAGGTGTCGTTGACGGTGCGCCCCGGTGAAATTGTCAGCATCATCGGCCCCAATGGCGCGGGCAAAACCACTTTCTTCAATTTGCTCACCGGGCAGTTGGCCCCCACCAGCGGCGAGGTCTTGTTTGAAGGCCAGCCCATCAACCATTTGCCTCCGCATGCGCGGGCGCGATTGGGCATGGGCCGCACCTTTCAAATCTCCAAGCCCTTGATCGCCCTGACCGCATTGGAAAACGTGATGATCGGTGCCTTCTTGCGCGACGCCCCGCTGTCGGTGGCCCGCGACAAGGCCATGCTGGTGCTGGAAAAAGTGGGCCTGGCCCGCTTGGCCATGCGCCGTGCCGGCGACTTGACGCTGAGCGAGCGCCGCCGATTGGAGGTGGCGCGGGCCCTGGCCTTGCAACCCAAAATCATGCTGCTCGACGAGGTGATGGCCGGCTTGAACCAAAGTGAAGTGGGCCAAGCCATTGAGTTGCTGCAAGGCTTGCATGCCCAAGGCCTGACCTTTTTGATCATCGAGCACAACCTCAAGGTGGTGCGGGCATTCTCGGAGCGTGTGGTGGTGCTGGACCGGGGCCGCCACATTGCCGAAGGCAGTGCCGACGACATTTTGAACTCGCCCGCCGTGATCCAGGCCTATTTGGGCGACGGCCACATGGGCAAAGGCGGCACCGACGTGCCGGCGTCCGCCACAGGAGAGCATGCATGAGCGATGTGTTGAAAGTGGACGACCTGCGCTCGGGCTATGGGCAACTGCCTGTGCTCGACGGCGTGTCATTGAACGTGGGCGCGGGCGAAATTGTGTCGGTGCTGGGTGCCAACGGTGCGGGCAAAACCACCTTGTTGCTGACCATCAGCGGCCACCTGCCCGCGTTCAGCGGCCAGGTGCAATTCGACGGCGCAAGCTTTGACCGCGTTCCCGCCCATGAGGCCGCTCCACGCGGCTTGGTCATGGTGCCCGAGGGTGGGCGCTTGTTCCCGTTCATGACGGTGCTGGAAAACCTGGAGCTCGGGGCCTATCACCCAGCAGCCCGCGCCCGCATGGCCCAAAGCCTGGACGAGGTGATGGGCTTGTTCCCCATCTTGGCCGAGCGGCGCGGTCAACTCGCGGGGCGGCTGTCGGGCGGCGAGCGCCAAATGTGCGCCGTGGCCCGCGCCATGATGTCTTTGCCCAAGTTGTTGATGCTCGATGAGCCCTCGCTGGGCTTGGCCCCCATCATGGTGGACAAGGTGTTTGACATGGTGCGCTCTTTGGTGGCGCAAAAAGGTTTGTCGGTGCTCTTGGTCGAGCAAAACGTGGGCAATGCTTTGCATTTGTCCCAACGCGCATATGTGCTGGAGCACGGGCACATCGTCAAATCGGGGCCGTCGGCCGATTTGCTCAGCGACCCCGACGTGCAACGCTCTTACATGGGTTTGTGACCCATGGCGCGACCGGCCCAAGCCATTTGCAGCGTCGGTGCGGGGGCTGGCTTTGCGGGTGACCGCATCGACCCTGCGCTGGACTTGGTGCGCTCGGGGCTGATCGACACCATGGCTTTGGAATGCCTGGCCGAGCGCACCTTGGTGCCCGCCATCAAAGCGCGCGCGGACAACCCGCAAGCCGGGTTCGATCCGCGCTGGAAGCGCCGGTTAAGCCCCTTGCTGCCATTGGCGGCCCAGCACGGTTGCCGGGTGGTGTCCAATTTGGGGGCGGCCAATCCGCGTGCCGCAGCACAAGCCATCAGCGGTTTGTGCCGTGAGTTGGGTTTGCACCAGCATCGCGTGGCGGCTTTGGTGGGCGACGATGTCATGGGCTTGCAAGACCACATCCAATGGGCCAAACCTTGGCAGGGACAGTTGATCGGTGCCCATGCGTATTTGGGCAGCCTGGAGATGGCGCAGGCCTTGGATCAAGGTGCCAACGTGATGATCACTGGGCGGGTGGCCGACTCGGCCTTGTTTGCCGCACCCGCGCGCTTCAAGCTGAATGACCAAAACGACGCTCTGGCCGGGGCTTTGGCTGTGGGCCATTTGCTCGAATGCGGCGGACAACTGACCGGTGGCAACTTTGAACCCATTGGCGGGGCGCATCAAGCACCGCCTTTGAGCGCCGCGCAATACGCCCGCTTGGGCTACCCCTTGGCCCATGTGTATGCCGATGGCAGCGCCGACATCAGCGTGGTGCCCGGCGCACCGGGGATTGTGGATGTGCTCACCTGCACCTTGCAGCTGCTGTATGAAGTGCACGACCCGGCCCACTACATCACGCCCGATTTGATCGTTGACTTCTCGCACATCCAGTTTGAAGTGAAGGGCCCCCAAAGCGTGCGCATGCACGGCGCGCGGGGCAAAGGGGTGCCGCCCATGCTCAAAGTGGCGGGCTTTGTGGAGCAGCCGGGTGTGTTGGCCGATGTCGAAATTGGCTTTGCCGGTGACGGTGCCTTGGCCCGTGCCCAGTGCGCCGCCGATGTGCTGCGCCGCAGGCTCGATGCCTTGCCCGCCCACGCCTGCCAAATTGATTTGGTGGGCATCGATTCGGTGTTGCGCGGCAACGCCCGAGTCGCCGCCGCACCGCCTGCGGAATTGCGGGTGCACATCAGTGCGGCCTGTGACGACGCCGCCACCGCCCAATGGGTGGAAGACGAGGTGTATGCCTTGACCTTGAGCGGCCCCGCTGGGGGTTGCAGCGTGCGTTCTGAAAAACGCCCGCGTTTGGCCGTGGTCGATGGCTTGATCGACCGTCAACTTGTCAAAACCGAACTGGTGTGGGGGCAAGCATGAGGGTGGGCGATCTGGCCAGCGGGCGCAGCGGCGACAAGGGCGACATGCTCGACCTGAGCTTGGTCGCCAGCCACCCGCACCACTACGAACAACTCCGCCAGTACCTCACCCCCGAGCGGGTGCGTGCCATCACCGCGCCGTGCTTTGACTCGCCCGTGGTGCGCTACGAGGTGCCCGGCTTGAATGCCCTGAAATTTGTGTTCCCCCAGGCCTTGCCCGGTGGCGTTTATGCTTCCATGCATGCGGGCTTGCATTGGCAAAAGGCGGCTATTTGGTTGCTGCTGGACCACCGCATGCCGCCCACCACAGGAGACAACGATGCGTCAGTGGGATGACACCTGGCCCGCCATGCGCCAAGAGGCGCACCACGGCGACCGCGTGGTGACTTGTTTTGCCACGCGTTGGCACAGCCTGCACGCCCTGCTGGTCCAAGCCGTGGACCGCAACCCCGAAGGCGTGGCCTTGGTGTGCGACGAGCAACGCATGACCTACCGCGGGTTGCAACACGCCAGCCAAGCTTTGGCCGGGGCCTTGCGCGAACATGGCGTGGGCCCGGGCGACCGCGTGGCCTTGTTGCTGGGCAACCGCATCGAATTTGTGGTGGCCTTGTTTGCCACCACGCAAATCGGCGCCATTTGCGTGCCCCTGAGCACCCGCGAGCAAAAGCCGGGCTTGGCCTATGCCTTGTCGCATTGCGCGGCGGTGTGTGTGCTGCACGAGGCCGACTTGGCCGACCTGCTGCCCGCACCCAGTGAAGCACCGCAACTGCACCATCGGGTGTCCATGGCCGCATGCAAGGGATCGGCCTTGTATGCCGATTGGCAAGCGCATGCACCCTTGAGCGACGTGACGCCCGTGCACGAAGAAGACACCGCCGTGATTTTGTACACCTCGGGCACCACCGGTCGGCCCAAAGGGGCCATGCTCACCCACCTGAGCTTGGTGCACTCGTCGATGCACTACCAAATTGCCATGGGCTTGGGGCCTGCCGACAGCTCGGTGGCCACGGTGCCGCTGAGCCATGTGACGGGCTTGGTCGCTTTGATCACCACCTTGGTGCTGAGTGCGGGCAAGCTGGTCATCATGCCGACCTTCAAGGCCGCTGCGTTTTTGCAACTGGCCCAGCGCGAGCGCATGACCCACACCTTGATGGTGCCGGCCATGTACAACCTGTGCATGCTGTGCCCCGAGTTTGACGGCATTGATTTGTCCACTTGGCGCGTGGGTGCCTACGGCGGTGCACCCATGCCGGTGGCCAGCATCGAAAAACTCGCCCTCAAAATGCCGCGCCTGATGCTGATGAACTGCTATGGCTCGACCGAAACCACGTCTCCCGCCACCTTGATGCCCCAAGGCGACACCGCCGCCCACAACGACACGGTGGGCAAACCCCTGGCTTGCGCCGAAATGCGGGTGATGGACGCCCAAGGCCAGGAGTTGCCTGCCGGTGAGATGGGGGAGATTTGGATCAAAGGCCCCATGGTGGTCAAAGGCTATTGGGACAACCCGCAAGCCACCACCGACAACTTCACCGCTGGTTTTTGGCATTCGGGCGACTTGGGCTCCATCGACGCGCAGGGCTATGTGCGGGTGCACGACCGCATCAAAGACATGATCAACCGGGGTGGCTACAAGATCTACACCATCGAGGTGGAAAACGCCTTGTACGAACACCCCGACGTGGTCGAGAGCGCCGTGGTTGCCAAGCCTTGCCCGGTCTTGGGCGAGCGGGTGCACGCCTTTGTGTC
>Ga0114960_10004634_pt1 | contig 10268 bp, 7 predicted proteins | sample C_130625_MF_Meta_FD_92637 | JGI IMG/M metagenome (GOLD analysis project Ga0114960, IMG submission 92637) | Freshwater microbial communities from Lake Croche, Canada to study carbon cycling - C_130625_MF_MetaG | ecosystem: Environmental > Aquatic > Freshwater > Lake | place: Lake Croche, Canada...
AGGCGACGGACGCCGCGGCGGATGTCGGCCGGGGCGTCGCCGGGCCCGGCCAGGGCATCGATCGACTGCCGCAGCGTCGTCAGGCGGGGAAGCACGTCTGCGGTTGGGAATCGGGTCGAATTGCCCATCACCTCGGCGAGCCCCTGGAGGGCACCGTCGACGTCGGTCGCCAGTGACTGAGGGAGCTTTTCGCGGAGCGGTTTCCAGGTGGTGACCAATTGTTCGAAGGTCCGCAGGAAGCGCGTCCGGCCGACGGCATCATCAGCGGCCCGGAAGACGAGTTGACGCCAGGTAACGTAAGCCTGCCAGAGTTGCTCGACCTTGGCATCGACCCCCTCGGCCCGAAACTGTCGACCCTCCTTCATCGCCTCCGTGCGGCGGGCGTCGAGATCGATGAGGCGTTGGCGGAGCGGCTCGGAGTCGGCCACGTCGGAGGGGGCCGCATATTTCAGCCGCACCCGCCCCTTGGGCGTGTCGGCAAACAGTTCGAGGCCGAGGAGCTTCCGCAATTCCTCGTGCTCGGCAATCAGAAATGGAACATCCTCCCAGGCAGCCGGTCGAACGAGCCAGTCGAGGAGGAGTTCGTCGGCATGCCACTTCAGCAGCGGCTCCCCGGTCACGACGGCAAGCTTTGGCTCCTGGACATGGCAGATCGTCTCGACATGCCGACGCGCGAAGGTGTCCAGCGGCATGATCCGCCCGTCCTCGAGGACGGGGATCGAGCGCCACGCGCCGAGGGAGGGAGAGAGCCCCGGCGCCGGCGGGGCAGCGCAGGCAGGGGTTGCTGCAGCAGCCCCGATGGCTACCAGCGCCGCTGCGAAGAGCCCGCCGAGGGCTGCGAGGGAAGCGATTCTCAGCGTGGTCATCGTGCACCTCGTGGTCGGTTGGCCAGGGCGTTCCCGGGAGCGTTACGCCGATCGCGTCGCTTGCCCGGTCGCGCCGCGGCATGGTCCCCGTCCGGTCCCGGCGGGACCGGTGCAGAAGCTGCGGAGGCGTCGTCGCCGTCCTCGTCCTGCCGCCGTGGGCGGAAGAAGTAGGCCTTCATGTAAAACATCGTGAAGATCCCGGCGACGATCAAACTGCTGCCGAGATACTTCACCCCCCGGCCGGGATCGTAATTGACGGTCAGCACCGAGGCCTCGAGGCGCTCCGGCTTCTCCCGGGTGTTCTTCGTGAACTTCTCGTAGAGGTCGTCCCCCGGCATCCAGGGCCCCATGAAGCTCTCCTGAAAGAGCCGGTAGGAGCGACCGCTGGTTGGATCGGAGAAGTCGACCGGGGCGTTCATCGTGATCGTCACCGGATCCTTGACGAGCGTCTTGCCAGAGCGCGAGAGAAACTCGACGACACTCGAGAAGTGGGAGGCCTGACTCGTCCCGGGATCGAGTTTGCGTTCGAAGTTGTCGAGCTTGATGTCGAAGCCGATATCGACGGCGTCCGGAACCATCCGCACCGTCACGCTCCGCCGTGCCGCGGTGACGGTCGCTTCCTCCGTCGGCCCAGGGGCCTCGTTGATCGGTTGCACCGGGATGCCGGCCAGCCAAAACTCCTCCGCCTTGCCGTCGACGGTGAGGCGGATCCGGGCCGCCCGCCGCTTTGCCGAAGGGGGCTTCGCCTTGTCGAACGGCGCGGGAAGCGTGGCGATCTCGAGTTTGTCGGCGGGGAGAAAGCGATCGACGCGCATCTCGAGTTTGGCCCGCGGCATCTCGAAGGCCGGCACGGGACTGCCGTCGGTCGGCAGTTCGCCGCTGGTCACTTCGGGGGCCTGCCAACGTCGAAAGAGGAGACGATGCCCCCCGTTCCCCGCCGGCGCCTGAACGACATCGATCCGGCTGCGGGCCTTCCCCTGCATCCGCTCGGAGGCATCGGCCGCGTTCCTTTCGATCCACAGGGCGCCTTGGACGCCGGTGCGGGAGCCCTGGATCGAGACTTCCGGGAGATCGGCGAGAATCACCATTTCTTCGTCGGCCCCTTCGGCGTTGCGACGAACCTTGAGCCTGGCAGCGGCAAGTTGGTCGTTGAAGTCGGTCAGCTCGACGAACAGATCGGTGCCACCGAGGGCGGAACGCGGCTGGCCGACGAGGTCATCGACGAGGAGGCGGTGGGGCTTTCCGTCGGCCACAAGGACGAGTTGGCCGCGGGTGCCGAAGCCGAGGGCCGGGTCGGGCGTGGCGGCGAGGAAGGCCTCCGCTTCTGCATCCTGGGTCAGCTTCCAAAACACGATCGTCCCGCCGCCAACCGTGCCGCGGTGGCGCATCTGCGCACCGCGGAGCGGGTCAGGCTGCCAGGCGAGGTCGACCGGCATCCACATCCCGCTGCTGCCCGCCCCCTCGAAGCTGTCGCTGCCGATCCGGAGGCGAACGCTCGGGGCGAGCGCCGCGGTCGAATCGGCATAAAAGTCGAGGACCTCGAGCCGCACACCGCGGTCATCGAGAAGAACTCCGGTGTCGCGAGGCGAAACCCTCCAGGGGAAGATCGGTCGGCGGACCGGCCCCTTGCCCCCGTACTCGTTCCAATTGAACGGCCCCGATCGGAACGGCACCGCATCGAGCGCCGTGGCTTCCCCTCCGCCCGCCGAGCGCTGAAGGAGAGCGAAGTGGAGGGAATCCTCGTAGGCCCGGCCCCCCTTCTCCCCTTCGAGGAGCGGGAGTTGGGCGTCGATGCCCCCCCGCTGGGAGAGGAAGCAGCCGGCGAGGAGGACGAGGAGGCCAATGTGGGTGATCACGAACCCCGTTTGGTGGCGTTTCCAGGGGTAGCGGATCGCGGCCGCACAGAAAATGCTCACGGCGAGGAGGGCGTTGAGGAGCGTGAACCACCACGTGTTCCAGACGCCGAACTTCACCGCCTCGGTCCCATAGGCACTCTCGACGAACGTGCCTAGGCCGAGCACGATCGCCAGCAGTGCGATGAGAACCACCGCAAACTTCAGCGAGGCGAGGAACTCGTAGACGGTGAGCACCCCCCGCACGAAGGCGGGTTGATCGGGCGCGACGAGCCGGCGTGCAGCCATGGGTGGAACTGAGGAACTCGAGGGGGTGGGAACCGCCCTCGATTATAGTCCCCCGGCTCCTGCCGCGGAGATCGTCGGCTTCCGGAGCCCCAGTGGGGCCGGGAAGCGTCAACGCCAGCCGAAAACCTCGGCCAGAGAATTGAGCAGCGGGTTGGAGAGCGACGTGTTCTGCGGGCTGCCGATCGTGCGGACGAGGTCGTAGGCGATGAAGCCGCCGAGGAGGAGGAGGAGCGAGCAGCAGACGAGGCCGACGATCTGCCAGACGCTGAAGGTCATCTCGTCGAGCATCTGGGTCGGGAACGCGAGCGTCTCCGCTGATCCGGCCGATCCGAGCGAACTGTCATCGCCGAAGCTCGAACTCTGCCCGCCGATCGTCTGGCCGAAGAAGCTCGAGTCGCCGGCCTCGGAATCGGAAGCGATGACAACCGAGGCGCTTTCGTCGTCGCTGGTCTCGCCGCCGAGTTCGAAGTCATCGGCCGACGGACTCGCCTTGGCGGCCGACGCGGCGCTGCCGAGATCGACGCCGGAATCGACGAGGCTGTTGTCACCGAGCGACACGCCGCTGCCGAGTCCGCCCGAGAGCCCGCCCAGGTTGGGGCCAGAAAGCCCCGGGCCCGACAGGCCTGGGCCGGAGAGGCTGGGGCCAGACAGGCCGGGCCCCGAGAGACCACCGATCGCGGAATCGGACTTTTGCGAGGCCGACGAGACACCGCTGATCCCGGAAAGCTCAATCGACAGGGCCCCCGACCCTCCGGCCTTCGAGATCCCGCTTCCGCCGAGCGACGGCGAGGACGCGCCGACGATCGACTCGATGGCGAGATCATCGCTCTCGAGGTCGTCGCCGAGGACGCTGTCGCCGAGCATGAGGTCGCCACCGGAAAGCCCGCCCGGGGAGGAGAGAGAGAGCCCGGAGTTGCTCTTCGAGGCGTTGCTTTCTTTCCCGACGCCGGTATCGGAGGCCGACGGACCCTTGGCCTGCGGGGTGGTGAAGATCGACTCCAGCCCGTCATCGAGGATCAGTTGGTCGTCGTCATCCGCCGCGGCCGCGCTGCGGCCGGTGGGCTCGTCGTCGAGAACGAGCCCGGGGAGGTCGAGCTCGAGTTCGTCGATCCCGGAGGCGGATTCCTCGCCGAGGGAGCGCACGAGCCGCTCAACATCGTCGGTCTTGAACTTCTGTGTGGCGCCGTCGCGCATCGGGAACAGTTTTTTACGATCGACGAGGCGATTGACTTCGTCGACGGAGACGCCGAGGAGCCGGGCTGCTTCCTCGGGCGACATGAACTTGCCGGCCATGGCTGCCTTGACGGGTGCGGGGAACGGGGGATCTCTCCAAAGTCAGTGTCGACGAATCCCGCGTCGAAGTCCACGATCCCGCCCGCGCCGGGCGCTTCCGGCATGGCCGGCAGAGCCGGTCACGGTCGAGTTTGCCCAGCCGGGACACCTTCCGCGCCAACCTCGAGCATCTTCTTGAGGGTGGCCGGGCGCGGCTCCTGGGCGTTGTACTCCGGCACGAGGAGATCCCAGGCGATGTTCCGCGTGCTCCGCAGGGTGAGCGAGCCAGAGGCACCGTCGACATGGTAGACGGCGGCATTCCGCATCTGCGGATCGATGATGAGGACGAGCTGCCGGCCGTCGTCGAGCGGCGCGGCACTGATCCAGAGCGGCGACGCTCCCCCCTCTCCCGCCTGGCCTGTGGCACTCCCCGCCAGACCCGGACGCGAGCCCCGCTGCTGGGCGGAGAGGATCCCCCCTCCGGCCAGCGTGACGGCGACGCCGACGAGCAGCAGCCCGAGGGTCGAGCGCCAGGAGAGCGTGACGGCCGTAGGAGCGATCGGCCTGGCGGTGGCTCGGCTGGGAAGAGACATCGGGGGCGGCTCCATCGAAGGCGATCTCGGCGGGGGGCGGGCGCAGCGGCGGGAGGGTAGGTCGTCGGGGGAGTCAGAGGCAATGGCTCCCGAATGCCGACACCGGCTTCGCCATCTGCCGCAGGTTGCCCTGTCGCATCGGCCCAGCTGCCATTTCCCCGGCCGCGGTCTTTCGATTCAATCGGTCAGGCAGACCCTACCGATGGAAAGGGTCGTGCCGGTGGCGCGAACTTGTGCGCGGCCGCCCCGGAGAGCCATGGTCAGCCTGCTTGGGAGGTGCAACGGGTGTTGTCTATCAAGTCTTTCACCACGAGTCTCATCCGCTCGCCCCTTCTCTGGGGCGGAGCGCTCGCCTTCTGCTTCTTCGCCCTCATCCATGGCGGTGTCATCAAGCATGCCGGCACGATCCGCTATCTCGCCGGTCACTGGGTGGAATACGTCGAGACGGTGATGTTCACCGTCGGCCTCTCGGCGCTCGCGCTCAAGTGGCTCGATGTCCGCCGTCAGGCAGCCCATGTCGACGATCCCCTCCTCGACGCGATCCCCACCGGCGGCCAACAGCCCGACGAGGCGACCGGGCTCCAGGCGAAGCTCCCCGAGAGCGACGACGATGGATACCTCGTCCGCCGGCTCCGCGAGGCGCTCGATCTCGTCGTCCGCACAGGCTCGGCCGACGGCCTCGAGGACCACCTCAAATACCTCTCCGATCTCGATGCCGCGCGGGCCGGGCAGAGCTACGGCCTGGTGCGATTCGTGATCTGGGCGATCCCGATCATGGGGTTCCTCGGCACGGTCATCGGGATCACCGAGGCGATCGCCAATCTCTCGCCAACGCAACTCGAGAACATCTCGGGCGTTGTCGCCGGGCTCGGTGTGGCGTTCGACACTACGGCGACGGCCCTGGCCCTGTCGATGGTGCTGATGCTCATCCAATTCTTCGTCGACCGGGCCGAGCAGCGGCTCCTCACCGGCGTCGATTCGACGGCCTGGATCGGCCTGGCGGGCCGCTTCCAATCGGTGGCCGCCGACGACGGCACGGCGGTGGCGCTGGCGAAGCTCTCGGAGGCGGTGTCGCGCAGCTCCGAGAAGCTCCTTCTGGCCCAGGAGCATTCCTGGCGGGCGCTCGAGGAGGCGGCTTCCGGCAGCCTCTCCCGCGCTGTGGCGGCCAGCGGCCAAGAGCTCCGCACGGCGCTCTCCGATTCACTCGGCTCGAGCCTGTCGCAGTGGAGCGAATCGCTCGTCCGGGCCCAGGCCCATGTCACGAGCCAGCGGGAGGACCGCTGGGCCAAGGCCGCCGAAGCCCTGACCACGGCGATGGAGGGCTTTGAACGCCACCAGCAGGCGCTCGCCGACCAGACCGAGCTTCTCGAGCGGGTTGTCGATGCCACCCGCGACGTCACCGATCTGGAACGCTCGCTCGAAAACAACCTCTCCGCGCTCACCGCCACGGGCCGGTTCGACGAGACGCTCGCGACTCTCTCCGCCGCCGTCCAGCTTCTCGCGGGCAGAGCCGCCGACGGTGCTGCCGAACCGCGCCGGGTCGAGCTCCATGCCCTCCCGCGTTCCAGAAGGGCCGCATGAGCCGTCGCACCCCAGCCGCCGCGCCGACGATCTCGCTGTTCCCCTTCCTGGCGGTGCTGCTGTGCACGATGGGCGCCCTTCTGGTGCTCCTTGTGCTCTTCAGCCGCTCCGCCTCGCAGGCCGGGGTCCGCGAGGCCGAGGCCGCCATCGAGGAGCTCGAGCTCGCCCGGGAGAATGCCCGCTGGCGGCGCGATCAGCTCGATGGCGTCCGGCAGAAGACCAACGACGATCTCTCCCGGGCCCGGATGGTGCTTGCGGGGATCGAGGAGAACACCCGCGAGCTCGAGGATGAGCTTGCCCGCCTCGTGGGCGTCGTCGAGGCGCTCGAAAGCGAGGCAAAAGTCGCCGACGCCTCCGACCTCGCCGCGCTCGAAGTCAAGCTCACCAATGCCCGTGAGTCGCTCGACAAAGCTCGCGAGGATCAGGCAAGCCGTCCCGCGGCCTACGCCGTCGTGCCGTACGTCGGCAAGCATGGCACCCATCGCCGCCCGCTGTACATCGAATGCTGCGTCGATGGCGTCTTTCTCCAGCCGGAGGGGATCCGGCTCACGCCAGGGGATTTTGACGGCCCGCCGGGGCCTGGCAATCCTCTCGCCAGCGCCCTCCGCGCGGCCCGCGAGCAGATGGCGCGCACCGTTCCCAATCCTGGCGACCCGGCGTCGCAGCCCTACCCGCTCCTCCTCGTTCGTCCGTCCGGCGTGATGGCCTACTACGCGGCCCGCGAAGCGATCTCCTCTTGGGGGAACGAGTTCGGCTATCAGCTCATCGAGGACGACTGGACGATCGCCTATCCTCCCCCCGACGTCGCGATCGCCGAAGCGGAGAACCGGGCGATCGAGGAATCGCGTCGCCGGCTACAGTGGCTCGCCGAGACGCATCCGCAGCGCCCCGCAAAGCCACAGCGCCAGTACCGGGCCGCTCCGACCCGCGGCGGCGTGGTTGAAAACGGCGGCCCGAGCGTCCTTGGCGACCAGTCGCAGTTCGAATGGAAGGATCAGCCCGCCGGCGGGACACCGACACCCGGTGGCAGTCGCGGGGGACGATCCTTCAATGGCGGCGGGCCTGGGGTTGCTGCGGCGGCCAACGGCGTCGCCGCTGGCCCCGGTGGCACGGGTGGCACGGGCACCGGCACGGGCGGTGGAAGTGGACAGGGCTCTGGCGTCGGAGCCGGGCAGGGGCAGGCCGGTGCTGGTGGCGACGGCGTCGCGCCGGGGCGGCCGTTCCTCTCGGCGGCAGGCACTCCCGATGATCCGGCTGGCGATGCGATCCTCGCTTCGGGCCGCGGCATGGGGGGCGGTCCTGGCGGCGGTGCAGGAAGCCCAGGTGGCACCGTCCAGGGCGATGGCGGCGGGATGGCCGGGAATGGACCGGAAGGGACGCCGGGCGCAGCGGGGGGCGCCTTCGGGAAGCCTGGGCTCGTCGGCCAACCGGGTCAGACCGGCCCTGCGGGCGGCGCCGGGGGCTCCGGTGAGCCTGGTACCGACGCCGCCGGGGGCGGTGCCGGTAGGTACGGTGCCGCGGGCTCATCGTTTGCAGGCGGGGATACCGGCAGTGCGGCCGGAGGAACCGCTGGCGGAGCGGCCAATGGCGCGGCCAGCGGCTCGACGTCGGGGGGCGCAGGCTCTGGCAACCTCGGTCTCGGCGGCTCGGCCAGCGGAGCCAGTGGTGGTGCCGGGGGCGACGTCTCCATGCCCGGCATGCTCAGCGTCGGCGGCGGCGGAGCCGGTGGCGCCGGGGGGGGCAGTGGGTCGCTGGCCAACAGCCGCGGGGCCAACTGGGCGAGTTTGGCCACCAGCGATCGTCCAGTCCCCCTCACCCGGCCGATCCGCGTCGAGTGTGGGCTCAACGAGTTTCGGATTCTCGACGACGCCGGCCGGCGGATCCAGACGCGCGTTCCGATCGATGGCGACACCGCCTCAGCGATCGATCCGTTCGTCGGCGCGCTCCACACGAAGGTGAAGAACTGGGGGCTCGCCGGTGATCGGATGTATTGGCGACCGGAGCTTGTCCTCTCGGCAACCAGTGACGGCCAGTCACGCCGGGACGATCTCGAACGGCTCCTCGCCGACAGCGGCATCGATGTTCGCCCGCGCGACGCCAAGGAGGAGCGGGTCGAGCCGCTCCCGCCGGTCCAGCGTGCGTCGTACAACCTCCCTCTCAAGTGATCGCCGGGCTGCCGTCGTTCCGACCAGTTTCAAGAGTTCCCTTCCGTCGCGAGACCCACCGACATGGCCCGTCCCAAGCCGGAAGAAATCTCGTCTGCCGGTCAGGATTCGTTCCTCGACGTCGTGACGAACATCGTCGGCATCCTCATCATCCTCGTGATGGTGGTCGGAGGCCGCGTCGGCCAGATGGGCCTCGATGCCGTCCCGAAGGCGAGCGCCAAGGCGGAGGAGCTCGAGCGTGAGCTCGGGCAGCTCGAGATCGAGCTGGCCACGGCGGAGAACGGGATCGCGGAGCTGGCTGCCCAGGGGCGTTCGATCGAGGCGGCGGCCGCCGGAGCCGCAGAGGGGCGGATTCATCTGGCGACAGCCGTCTCGGCGGCGAAGCTCGAAGTCGAGCTTCGCAAGCAGGATGTCGACGGCGCCCGGGTGCGGGCGGCGGAGTCGGCGGCGCGGCGGAAGCAGCTCGATGTCGAGATCGAGAAATGCTCGCTCGAGCTCGAGGGGCTCGCCCATCTCCCCGCGACCACCAAGGAGGTTCTCGCCTATCCGACGCCGATCGGGCGGACGGTCAACGGCGACGAGCTCCACTTCCGGCTCGATGCCGGTCGGATCGCCTACATCCCGCTCACCGAGCTCTTCGAGTTGGCGAAGGCGCAGACGCAGCGCAAGGGGGCGGGGATCGCCAATCTCCAAAACCGGATCGAGACGGTCGGTCCGATCCAGGGCTTCTCGCTCGACTACGTCATCGAGGCCCGCGTCGATCAGGCCCGCGGGCAGGTGCTGATCCGCTCGCGCGAGTGGGTCGTTCGGCCGATGCAGGAATACCTCGGGGAGACGCCGGAAGAGGCGCTTCGGCCCGGCTCGAAGTTCTTCCGCGTGATGGCCAACATCACGCCGGAGACGGCGGTGACGCTGTGGTGTTATCCCGACAGCTTCGAGGCCTTCCGGACCGTCCGCGAGGAGCTTCATCGCCGCGGCCTCCCCACCGCGGGGCGCCCGCTCCCCGAAGGAGCCCCGATCGGCGGCTCCGCCGACGGCAGCAAGTCGGTCGTGCAGTAGTCGGCGACGTGCCCCGCAAGGAGCATGTCAGTTCACCAGCCACCGTGCTGCGAGCACCAATAGTCCGATGGCAGCGGGGATGATCACCGCGGCGATCCAGCCGACGAGCCGGAGGGAACGCAGGGCCACTCCCTCCGGAAGCACGCCGTGGAAACAGGCGAGCACCGGGAGTCCGTACGGCGCCACAGGCGGAATGAGATACCAATAATCCACCATCCACTTCAGCAGACCTGCCGCCGGCGATCCTTCCGGTGCGGCTTGGAGGCGGTCTCCCAGGCCCGGTCCCATGAAGAAAAAGATCGTGGCAATGAAGAACCCCAGAGCCGCGACCGACGACAAGACCAGCATGCCGAACCGACGCCACTTCCCGTGAAGCGGATGAGGAACGGTGGCGGACGTTTCCGCCGTCTGGGCGGGCGCCGGTCTTGCCGGGGGGGAGGTAGCCGCATCGAGGTGGTTCGTCATCAGCCGTTGCTCTTCGCAGGGCGATTCATTCCCGGGGGATTTTCCGGATGACCATCCCCGGCAAAATCCAGGGGATCTGACCCCCCCCCAAAGAATGTTCGGGTGCTGCCAGCCCGTCAACGGACG
>Ga0114960_10004637_pt1 | contig 10261 bp, 7 predicted proteins | sample C_130625_MF_Meta_FD_92637 | JGI IMG/M metagenome (GOLD analysis project Ga0114960, IMG submission 92637) | Freshwater microbial communities from Lake Croche, Canada to study carbon cycling - C_130625_MF_MetaG | ecosystem: Environmental > Aquatic > Freshwater > Lake | place: Lake Croche, Canada...
GCTTCATAATTTCAACTTTGGTTCCGATATCAACACCAACAGTCGGTTCATCCATCAAAATAATTGTTGGATCTGTCGCTACCCACTTTGCAATAACAACCTTCTGTTGGTTTCCACCAGAGAGAAGCTTCACCTGGCGATCTGCTTCGGGTGGGCGGATTTCAAAGTCAGTAATAGCAGTCTGGGAGAACTCATCAATCTTTGTGAAGTTTAAGAAGTTGAGATGAGAGAGCTTGTCGAGGTTGGCCGCCAAGATATTCGCCGAGACCGAGTGCTCCATAACCAGACCTTGACGGCGGCGATCTTCAGGGATCAGTGCCAATCCTGAACTCTTTGCATCTCGTGGATTCTTGATGGAGATCGCTTCGCCTTTGAGTTCGAGGGTGCCCGAAGACTTCTTATCTAAGCCAAAGACAGCGCGAAGAATCTCAGTTCGGCCACTGCCCATAAGGCCCGCGAGGCCAAGGATCTCGCCTTGATAGAGGTCGAAGGAGACATCCTTCACTCGATCGCCCACTGAAAGGTGAGTCACCTTAAGGGTCGGGGTCGTGGATCGATCAATCTGACGTCCATCGTGAGAGAGCATCTCAACATCTTTGCGACCGGTGATATGTGCAATTACTTCTTGAGGCGTTATATCCGCCAGAGTTTCTACGGCGACGAGGTTGCCATCACGTAGAACTGTAATGCGGTCGCAGATTTGATAGATCTCATCCATGCGGTGGCTGATGTAGATGATTGATACACCAGATGCCGTTAATTGCTTGAGTACTTTAAAGAGCGCATCAACTTCGTGCTTTGCAAGGGATGCGGTTGGTTCATCCAGAATCAAAATCTTGGCATCAGCTGCAATTGCCTTAGCAATTTCAGTCAACTGTTGATAGGCACGGCTTAACGATGAAACTTTTGCCGTCACATCAATTTCGATACCGACGCTTTGAAGCACTGCACTTGCACGCTTTGCTGAATCGCGGTCAGCGATGAAACCAACCTTGTTCTTCGGTTCGCGGTTCAAGAAGATATTCTGTGCGACTGTAAGTTCTGGGATGAGTGAGAACTCTTGGAAGACCATGCCAATACCGTGGCGTTGAGCATCTTGGAATGAATGAATCTCTACAGGTTCACCTGCTACCTTGATTGAGCCCGAATCCATCGTGTAGACACCTTGCAAAATCTTCATCAAGGTTGACTTACCGGCTCCGTTCTCTCCGGCTAGTGCATGTACCTCACCAGGGCGAACACTGAAGTTCACATCTTTGAGAACGCGAGTTCCAAAGAAAGACTTATTGATATTTTGCATTTCAACGGTATTCATGGAACTCACCTCTCTTCCTTTATAATTTATAGCCTGACTAGATTGTTCTTTTTAGTCAGTAACTTTTGGAACACTGACCCACTCGCGCTTTGCAGCGGATTCAGCCATCGCATCTGCGATCAAGTTAATCTGATAGCCATCCTTGAAGTTAGGTGAAACTTCCCCGCCCTCAACAATTGCCTTGATGAAATCGTAAGCTTCGATGATCTTGGTCTCGCCATATCCAATACCCAGCGCTGGGATAGGCCATAGGCCCTCGCCATATGGGTGGGCTGGACCGGTATAGACAGTACGGAATCCCTTGCGATCACCTTGGTCTTTTGCGAAAGCGACCTGGAGCTCGTCACGGCGCTCGTAGTTGAAGTAGATCGATCCAAGTGTTCCATGAATTTCGAAGGTGAGGAAGTTGTTGCGACCATGAGCATTACGAGTTGCTTCGAGTGAACCAATCGCTCCGTTTTCAAATTCTAGGAGTGAGAGAACTTCGTCATCGACATCGACTGCGGCACGAGGTGCATCTGCATTCTTAGCCCCGGTTCCGAGCTTGTCGACGGTACCGCTCTGTACTGGGCGACTTGTGACCCAAGTCTTGAGCTGAGTATTTACCTGAGAGATTTCGCCACAAAGGTAACGGGCCATATCAACTACGTGAGTTCCGATATCGCCAAGAGATCCTGAACCAGCAATTGCTTTCTGGAAGCGCCATGAGAGTGGGCCATCTGGATCTGCTGACCAATCCTGTAGATAGGTGCCACGGAAGTTCAAAATGTCACCGATTGCGCCTTCTTCGATGTACTTCTTGGCAAGAGCGACTGCTGGTGTGCGGCGATAATTAAAGGCAACCATATGGACGATGCCGGCATTCTTCACGGCGTCATACATGGTCTTAGCTTCAGCGCCATTACGAGCAAGTGGCTTCTCTGAAATAATATGTTTTCCAGCTGCTGCTGCTGCGATTGCGATCTCAGCGTGAAGGTGATTTGGTGTTGCAATATCAATAATGTCGATCTCGGGGTCATCGATTACTGACTGCCAGTTTCCTGTGCTCTTCTCAAAGCCGAAGCGGATGGCGGCCTCTGCTGCTACCTCATCGTTTACATCGACGATGGTCTTGCGAACTGGGTATGCCGGTGCCGGATGAAAGAACATTGGCATTGCGACGTAGGCAAGTGAGTGAGCCTTACCCATGAACCCTGCACCGATGAGTGCGACATTTAGCTTCTTCATGATCTCCCCTGAAAGTTAATAGTTTCTTCTGATTGGGCCACCCGCTACCGCCTTAAGCGGCAGCGGGTGACAGTTAATCAATCTAATCGGTTACTTACCGACTTTAAATGACTTGCGTAGTGCATCTGATGGAGCAGCGGAGTAAACCGTGCGCCATGCCTGCAAGACGTTGGTGTGCTCAACTGCAAGTGCTGGCATTGCAACGTAGATTGGAGCAGTCTTTCCAAGGAGTCCGTATGCAGCGAGCTTTGCTTCTGCAACACCGGCATCGTATGGACGCTGTGCGCCAAGACCTGTTACTGGTCCACCCTTAGCGAGTGAGATTGCAACGTTCGCACCAAGATCTTCAGTTGCAACAACTGTTGTTGTGTTTCCTGCTGCACGAAGTGCTGCCAAAACACCCTCAGCTGGTGTATCCCACACAGCCCAGATAGCGCTGATCTTTGGATTCTTGGTCAAGATTGCTGTTGCTGCAGCTTGTGCATCGCCAGCGAAATCTGGTCCAGAGATTCCTTTGTCATCAACAATCTTGATACCAGGGAACTTTGCAGTGATTGTCTCCTTGAAACCGTTCCAGCGCTGCTTGGTTACCCAGAAATCTGCAGCGTGGTGGATTGTTGCGATTGTGCCCTTGCCATTTAACTGCTTGCCAAGGAGGTATGCAGAGGCTGCGCCATTTGCATAGTTATCTGCAGAGACAACTGCGATGTAATCCTTGCCAGCGACCATGCCGTTAGCAACGTTATCCATGAAGACGATCTTTGTTCCGGCAGCTGCGACAGCCTTATATGCTGAAGCTTCTGCTTGGCTATCAACAGGAATTGAGATAAGTACTGAAGGCTTCTTAGCCATCAATGTCTGGATCTGTGAGACCTGAGTATCAGCCTTGAAGTCGGCCTGTGTTGTACCAACGATAGTGATACCGAGTTCAGCAAATTCCTTCTTGAGGCCAGCAAGCTGTCCGCTTGTCCAGTCTGAAGTGAGGTGAAGTGCAATAGCTGCTGTTGCCTTAAGACCCTTGAGCTTTGTGAGCTCTGCTGGTGTGAAGGTAAGAGATTCTGCTGAAGCAGCAGCTTCTCCGGCAGGGCCAGTCGAGTAGACCTTTCCTGAAGCAAGCTCGGCGAGGCCGGCCTTTGCGATCTGGCTAGCAGTTTGAGCTGCAGATACCGAGTTGATTGAGGCAAATGATGAGACTGCGAGAGCCGCAGCTACAACAAGCGCCTTCTTCTTAATTGATGTCATTCTTTCTCCTTTTTGGTTTTTGGTGAAACGAGCCGAACTTTGTACTTCATTAACCAAGGTGTTCCTTGATGAACTTCATGCTTATTGCTGCGGCATCCTTTGGATCTCCGTCATAACCATCGAGCTCGACTACTGCCCAGCCTTGATAGTTAACTTCCTTAAGAGCCGCGAAGATATCGGTGAAGTTAAGTTCGCCCTTACCGAGTGGCAAGAATGCGAACGGGCTCTTTTGGAAATCTTTGAGGTGTACGTGACGTACGCGATCTGGATACTGGCGAATCAGTGCAGCAGGATCGCCACCACCAGCAGCAAGATGTGCGGTATCGGGACAGAATGAGATCTTTGAAAGGGCCATGAGTTTGGCAAGCTGTTCAGGGCCTTCGACAATAGTTGTGAGATGTGGATGGAAGCAGGCTGTTAGGCCAGCTGCAGCTGCAAGATCAGTGACGCGATCGAGTTGGGTGGCAAGCTTCTGGTAATCACTTTCGCGGATTCCCGAAGCGCGCTGGGCTCCGCCGCCAACGATCAAATTGATTGCACCGAACTGCTTTGCGAGTTCAATGGCCTTTCCAATTTTGTGGAATTCATCGTCAAGGATCTCGTCATAGATGAAGTTGGCCCCGGTATAGACGCTGACCAATGTGATGTTGTTTTTAGCAAGAAGTGCCTTAAATTCTTCAGGCTTGCCGGCATATTCAGCTAAGTTGCCGTCGAAGATCTCGATGCCTTCGTAGCCGACACTTGCGATGTCCTGGACTGCCTTTTCGGTGTTGCCATATGTCTGATAGAAGAGATCCTTAATGGATGTAACCCCTTGTGCCTGACCTACGACGCCGCCCCATGTGATGGTTTGATATCCGAGTTTCATTGCCTTGCTCCTTTCCAGTACCTGAATACTTATGTTTAAAAAAACTTAAGTCAAGTAGTTTTCTGCGTTGATTGCGTTTTGTTATGCAATTGTTATAAAGTTCGCAGCGGAAGTAATGCAGCTTTTGAGCGTGAAAGGCGGGAGGATTCCTCCCAGGCCAGGCGCAATGGGCTTGAGCTGGGAGTTAAGGAGGGGCACCGATATGGCGGGTAAATCTGTTGCTAAGCGCGGCAAGAGCCCTGTCGTTGTCGACGATCCACAATCACTCTCAAAGGTTTTGATTGCACTTAGTGCTTCTATCACTTCTACTCGGCCTGAAATTGCACGAACTACAGGACTTGGGCGAACTCTCGTTGCAAAGCATGTTGACATTGCATTGAAATTAAATTTAATAAGCGAAGGAAACTTTGGCTCCTCAACCGGTGGCCGCGTACCGCGACTCTTAGAATTTAGTAAAGATAGCGGATATCTTCTTGTTGCTGCTCTTGGCGCTACTGGAATGACAATTGCACGAACTGATCTTCTTGGAAATGCAAGTGAAATTTTTCAGACTGCTATTGATATCTCAGTGGGGCCTGAAAAAGTTCTACTCGAATTAGAGAAAGTCTTTGACAAGATTGCAGCAAAAGAGTCGGCACCACTATGGGGAGTCGGTATTGGTTTGCCTGGCCCAGTTGAATTTGCAACTGGGGTATTGATGTCCCCTCCGATTATGCCCGGTTGGGATAAATACGAACTCCGTATTCGACTTGAGAAGAAGTACAACGCCACTGTCTGGATTGATAATGATGTAAATCTCATGGCTCTTGGGGAAGCTGCAATCAATCCAGATGAGAAGCATAAAGAGCTCATCTACATCAAGATTGGTACCGGTATCGGTGCTGGAATTATCAGCCACAACGTAATTCATCGTGGTGCACAAGGTTCAGCTGGCGACATTGGACATATTGCAGTGAGTGAGCCCACGACAATTGTCTGCCGTTGCGGAAATATTGGTTGTCTAGAGGCTATCGCTGGTGGTGCCGCACTTGCTCGAGATGCAAAGCTGGCAGTAGAGGCTAATAAGAGCGCTTTTCTCGCTGATCGTCTTAAGAAGAACAAGGTACTTACTGGCCAAGATGTGACGGATGGCGCTCGAAATGGCGACGCCTGGTCGGTAGATGCTATTTCGCAGGCTGGCCGCCAGGTCGGCCAAGTACTAGCCACCATCATTAATTTCTACAATCCATCGCTTGTGGTTATCGGAGGCGGCGTCTCCTCTGCTGGGAACCTACTTCTTGCCTCTGTTCGCGAGACTGTTTATCGCCGTTCATTGCCTCTGGCTACTCGCGACCTCGAGATTCGATTAGGTGATGTGAAGGACGAAGTTGGACTACGCGGCGCAGCCGAAATGGTTCTTGCCGAACTCTTCTCACCAGATGTGTTGAGTCAATGGGTTGAATCCGGGAAACCGCAGCTTCCAATAACTTACTGATTGACCCAATACAAACTAATCAACATTAACTGTTGGATCCCCCGCTGCTGCCAGCAGATTGGCGAAGTAATCAGGCAAGCCATCTTCTAATTCAAGTGGAACGTGGCAATGCGCACCTTCTTGAGGTGGGAAGTTCATATAAACGCCTCGGAGATCGCAGATCGTCTGCCCGCGAGCGGGACCGTTGGTGATATCCACTTCGACATTTACCAGTGGTGAGACCTTCGCCTTCACAAGACCTGCAGCAAGTGCAACAGCAATGGCATCATGCATGGTGGTGAGTGGCTTGTTATATGTGAACTTCTCATAGAAGTCGGTATAGAACTGAGTAATGCGCGCCATGTATTGCGAGATTCCGCCACCATTGCGCATGGTTTCAAAGTGACCTGGCTCGAGAAGGACCTTCATCGTCACATCAAGTCCAACCATGGTGATCGGCCACTGTGCACGGAATACGATGTCAGCTGCTTCTGGATCGTGCCAGATATTTGCTTCAGCAACCGGTGTCACATTTCCTGGAGTGAGTGCGGTTCCACCCATGATGGTCACACCACGAACCAGGTTTGGAAGATTAGGTTCTAGTTGGAGAGCGAGCGCAATATTTGTGAGCGGTCCGACCGGTACCAATTCAATTTCACCAGGGCGCTTGCGGCAGACATCGACAATAAATTCCGCGGCAGACATTTCAATCGCCTTGCCGTAATTAGCTTTCATACCTTTATTGCCTTGGCCATCATCACCGTGAACAAAGTAGGCAGGATCGGCGATATCGCCATTCATCGGTCCTTCTGCGCCATGCGCTACTGGCACATCGCCCTTTCCACACATAGCCAAGATGTTGAGGGTATTTCGTGTGGCGATCGGGGTATGAACATTTCCCCAAATGGTGCTCACGCCAACGAGTTCGACCTCGGGGGCAAGGCAGGCAAGCATGATTGCCATGGTGTCATCAACACCGGTATCGCAATCGAGGATCATTGGTATGCGTGAAGTAGTAGACATTCCTGCAGAGTACAACACAAGGGCGAACGATTGGTGAAAAAATTAGCCGATCTTTGTGCCAGTGATGCTCGAAAGCGCTGATAGAACAGCCTTTGCATCCCAGCTTGGCTCTTGTGGCTTTGCCAGGTTATCTAGACCTTCGGCGCTTAGATACTTCTTCAATTTCGCAGGGATGACTGCTTTGCCAGGATTTGGATTACCTAGATCGAGCCACGACCACGTTCCCTTGCCATCAATAATGATCACCATATCGGTATGGGTAACGTCGTACTCATTTATCTTGCCGGTCTGCCAATCAAGCGGCAGGCTCTTCTTTTGGGCCGCCGTGTAGGCAACCTTGGTATTACTTGAACCAAAGTAGGCCCAGAACTTCTTTAGATTCGAATCAGTTCCTGAGGCAAGAGTCCAACTCTTATCTTGGAAGAGGGCTTGGTAGGCGGTGAGACGAGTAGGTGTATCGCGAACGCCATCGACACTTACTTCAAGAACTTTTACCTTGCTCTTTAAGGAGGAGGCGCTTACTGCGTCACCAATATTACGCATGTTAATTGAAGTCATCGGGCAGATCTCTTGGCATGACGTTAAGAAGTTGGCGATCACAAGTGTCTGGCCCTTAAGCGAACCGAGAGTAAACGTTTTGCCAGCGCTATCAACGAGTGGAATCTTCAAAACATTGGCAGGGATTGGTGAATTGAGGAATGAACCACCGTCGGGCGCAGCTGCACCTTGACCAACAGCAAGTGGCGGCCTCGTTGGAGTGCTCATGCTTGCCTGTGCAGCGGTGAGAGAAGTGAGAGAACCAACAATGACGAATGAGAGAGCGAACTTAATAGAACTTTTCAATGTTGCTCACTTCCCTATTCATATCTGCTGTAATGGATCGAGATTACACCACACTTCTCATGCAGAAGGGGCACCCGATCTCTCGGATGCCCCTTCGGTAGTGAGTTAGCTACTAGCCGACCTTAGTCACACGACCATCTAGGGCTGGAACTTGAGTGACCTTGCCTGCGGCCATATCAGCCTTGAGCGCATCGGTGAAGACATCGAGTAGCGCGCCATAGACCTTCGCCTTTGAAGGTGAGAAGACATCGACATACCCATCTCCACCATAAATGATGTAGTCGAGGGTTGTCAGTGTGTACTCCTTAGAGTCCTTAGCAATCGCTGTTCCATCTGACTTCGTCACAGAGATGATTCTGCTTCCGATTGGCTTTGATGAGTCAAAGGAGAACTTCAGGCCAGATACTTGTGGGAAGCGGCCATCGGCTGGGTAGTTACCACCGACACCATTCTCAAGTGCCTTCCAAAGATTCGCACCTGTCACCACAGTGGTTGCTACCTGGTTACCGAATGGATAAACAGTGAGCGCATCACCGAGGGTGACATCTAACGGACCAGTGCCAGTACGTACAAGAGATGTATTTGCAGGGATATAGGTCTTCGCAGGGAAGGTATCGCGGATACCTCCACCGTTGGAGAGTGCAAAGTCGGTCTTGTATTTCGCACGAAGTAGATCAGCGATGTAATCACCCATTGGGTTTTCACCTGAACGCTCGACAGCTGGTGTTCCACCACGTGGGAAGAGAGCAGATACTTGACCGATCTTGACATCAAGCTTTCCGTTGAGTTGATCCTTGTACTTCTTCACAAGTGCTGCGCCATCTGCATCTGGAGTTGTTACGGTGCTTACAACTCCAGTGGTAATAGTTGGTGTTGCGGCCTTAAGAACATGCTGCAATGAGGTTCCGACAACCTTGCCATTGCGAATACAGACTTGTGAGCGTGTGTACTCAACACCTGCATTGCGTACCTCACCCAGAAGAACTGGGGTAGGACTGTGCTTTGAATCAGGGCTTGAGATCAGAGTAGAGAATGTCTGGTGGCTGTGGCCTCCGTAGATGACATCTGCACCCTTGATAGTTGCTGCTAATTCGTTGTATTGGCCAGTGGCGACGCCATTGACATTCTCTGCCCAACCTTGGTGGAGAAGAACGACAACAACCTGAGCTCCGGCTGCGCGAGCATCCTTCACTGCCTGATTGACTCCTGCAACGCCTGGCTGGATCTCAATGGTCTTCTTCGCCCCGGAAGCATCCTTGTAATCAAGGTTTCCTGGGAAGACTTGCTCAATAGTGGTTGGTGTATTCGCACCGACGACTCCGACTTTCACGCCGCCACGATCAAGGATGGTGAAGGCCTTTGCAACCTTGGTTCCTGACTTGAGGACTGAAAGTGAATCTGCGCCGTAATTTGCGACAACCCACTGGAAGTCAGATGCACCAATAACTTTCTGAACGTGAGCCAAGTTGCGATCATGTTCATGGTTACCAAATGTTGAGACATCGAGCTTGATCAAGTTGAGAGACTCAATTGTTGGTAGTTCTTCAAATTCTGTTGAAATTGGTGGGGCGGCGCCAATGTTATCGCCGGATGAAAGTGAGAATGTTGCTGCTGAGGCAGCACGATCAGCTGCCCAGTTGCTTGCAAGCAACGATGTTCCGAAGGAGGAGCCAGTCTCGATGGCACCATGCAAGTCGCTCAACTGCAAGAGCTGAACATTCTTATTTGAAGGCGATGCCACTCCTGCTAATTGCTCCTTGGTGTAACTCTTATTGGAGACTCCAGGCTTTGAAAATCCATAGGCATTCACTGCCTGAACAACAGGAGTTCCGGCTGGCTGGCCAACGACTACCGGCATACTTACTACGGAAGAATTTTTTGCTGGTACAAAGATCGGGCAAGAACCCGCTCCAGCTGAAACGACATAGCCTGTTACTGCTGGCACAACATCTGCCGCAGGTGTCCAGCGCACTACTACGCCTCTTGCACCGAAGTAAGAGGTGACATTTGTTGGTGCATTAGGCAATGAATAGGTGACTGCATGAGCAGTAGGTACTAGCAGTGACGCTAGTAGCAAGGTGCTGATAGAGAGTGCGCCCAAGGCGACGGATTTGATCGGGTTGCGTTTCATATAGCAAGTTAAACAAAGAGGTCATTACGGGAGATCTGTAATTGAGTTAAATGATGGTGACCTCGGGGTTAATTCCTGGTGTGAATAGGGTCAGGGTGATCCCTTTGGAGAGGAACTCACCTATGGCTGAGCTTTAAACCCATCGATTCTGTAACTCAC
>Ga0114960_10004639_pt1 | contig 10259 bp, 20 predicted proteins | sample C_130625_MF_Meta_FD_92637 | JGI IMG/M metagenome (GOLD analysis project Ga0114960, IMG submission 92637) | Freshwater microbial communities from Lake Croche, Canada to study carbon cycling - C_130625_MF_MetaG | ecosystem: Environmental > Aquatic > Freshwater > Lake | place: Lake Croche, Canada...
TATTCATTAGAAAGAAATATTAATAGGTAGTGCGCCCTGGTCAAAATTTGCCACACCTTTTAAAACCAATCCCTTTTTACCCGTTTTCATAATTACACCCTCAAGAAACGATATAATACCAAATCCGGAAGGCGTGAGCGTTACGTTAACTGTACTTTGAGCGTTAGCCCTTATTTCCTGATCTGTAAAATCTTTCGCAGTAGCCACTGGTGAGCCATTTAATATTACATCGCCGACAAAAGACTTTAGATGTATTGCGGTGTTTGTAGGGTTCATAACCAATAAACCCAGCTCTACATTAATACCACGAACTTTAACGCTTGAAATTCCAATTTTTATAGAGCGTAGTGGCGAAACTTTACCAAAATATCTGTAAGCTGCCAAGGCAATAATACCAAATATAAAAAACATGCTCGTTTTCCTACTATTCATATTGGAACTATAAACAAAATCTATAAGAAACACAAAGTTAATAGATAAAATCTATAAAGTTGATTGAATTTTGTTATTGTTTAGTTATTGTTTAAAAAATAGACAAACATCTATTAAAAAACATTTACCTTCGCACTCAGCCCGGCGCTTCAAGGCGCTGGGCAGATGTGCGGAGGTAAAAACAGAAAAAGAAAGGCAAAGCTACCATTTTTGACCTTTAATAATAGAAAAGTAAGAGCATAAAAAAACCGGCTAAAATGCCGGTTATTTTTTTCGTTAATTACTTTACCCCCATTGATCAGCCATTGCCTGAGCGATACAAGGGAATGTTTTTGAACGTAGCTTTTCCGCATCCCTTCTATATCCGCTGATTGATTCGGTGAAATATCTTGGTTTACCGTTTTTATCAATATATGTAGGCCTTACCGCAACATGGGTTTTTTCTCCAAACAATGAATGATCTTTATAATGATTTAGATTCGGTAAATTTTTTAGCCACAAACAGGTACGTTTATTTTCGGGTTCGCCAAAAAACGATGGATTGATAACCTGCGATGGAGGTAAAAAAGAATTAATCCAACCAACGGGATTTTCCAGGCATATCTTTTTAATATTTGCATTCCATAATTTCATAAAAAAATCAGCAGCCGACACCCTTTTATGCCATCTATCAATCGCGCGATTTCCGTACTTAAAAAAATCAAAATGCCCATTACCTGCGTGGCTTAGATATTTACAAACCGGATGCCCAATCATCATATCATACCGCCCGTTTTCGATAACATTCAAAACATCATCCTGTATATGCCATTCTGGATGTTCGCCGCTACACTCCTGTATGTCGCACGAATAAGCCTCATGCCCTTTGTTTCTAAAAGCTATGCATACCGCTTGGCTTTCTTCACACGCTATTAATATTTTCATTCTGTATTTATTTACGCATCCAGGGCAAATAATATTCTGCCTTATGTCGTATTCTTCCCCGCATTCGCACTGGTGCCATATTTCGTGATTGTTCATAAATAAACCCGTTTTATAAATTGTTTTGTTTGTTTGTCGTATAAATTTATGTAGTCCATTTTTCTACCATTAACACACCTAATGTAGTCCTCAAACTTTGTTAGTCTGTTTTCTGGTATGTTTCTGTATTTTAATGCTCCGGGAAAACAAATAGCGGTGTATATTTTCATTTTTTTTGTTTTTTTAAAATTTTAATTATCTTTGTTTTGAAAAATGGCCGAATGAATTGGGAGCGCAATTATATTGCGCTCCCTTTTTTATACCTCTATATATTCACTCCCAACATACGCTAATCTTACTGGTTGAAAATTTGCCGCCGATCTCAAAAATTTAGGTTTTAATTCAATAGTATTTTTGTCGTTATCTTTTTCAATTAATAGCACACTTTGAGCGTACCTGTCAACCATGCTCCCGAAATGCCCCAGGGTAAAATTATCTTTTTTACCTGTGTGTATTACGCCAATCAGTAAAATGTCATACACTTTGGTTATTCTCTTGAGCCATGTTATTACCTTTCTGCTCTCCGTTTCGTCATTGTAATTATTTACCACGTCTAGCAAACCGTCTAAAAATATAACCCCAATATTTGGGTTAGATATTAGTAGAGCTTCCAGAGATCCAAGTATTTCCCCTGGGGAAAGATCCCGAACGGAATACCCCAAATAAAAAACTGACATATCCCTCCTATTAGATTGCTGTATTATTTTACTGGTGATCCGATAATAGTCGTAGTCGCTGCTCTCTGTGTCCATGTGGCATATGAAAGGTTTTTTTTCTGGTGGTGTTATTTTCATTCCAAAAATTTCCGTACCTAAAAAACACGAAGCAATGGCCGCCGTTAAAAATGTGCTTTTACCACTTTTTGGTAGTCCAGAAAATACACAAAAAGATTGAGGTACACCGATAACCGCATCTTTAATTTTAAATACCTCCGCCTGCTGAGCTGGCCTGTATTCGGCGTTATATTTCCGGCTTTGTAGTAGCTGTAAAAATTCTCCATTATTTTCCAAATTGAATTATTTTAGATTGTTTTATCTCTGGTTGATCCGGCGCTTCGTTGCATTGCTTTAGTATTTCTTTAGCGATACCTATTGCCTCTCTCGCTATAACTTCCGGCAATGTATTGGAGTGCTGCCACCAGCCCGCCGCTAGCTGAGCTGCTATGTATTCTACTTTTGTCATACCGGCAAAAGATACCATTTGGCCCAAATTGTTAGGCATTGGGAATGTCGGAAATGCTGGAAAATTGTTTTGATTTGTGTCCATTTTTAACCTTCGTTTTTTATTTGTTCAATAATATCGTTGTAATAATGTAGTGTGTCATTAAGTAGTATTTTTATTTCACTTTCCAAAGAAAAAGGAAAGGATATAAAATTGTCTGTGAGGTAGTTTAGGCCTCCATCTTTTTTAACACAGATAACATCAAAATACTTTATCTGGGAATCTTCCGATAGTAATTTTATTACTGTGTTTCTATCCGCTTCATAGCAGGAAAGTTCTCTTTTTTTTATTATGTCATTCATAATAGTTCATGTTTTTACAATCTTCGCAAATTTTACCGTCATACATGCTGTAACCTTTTTTTGTCTTTCTACATTTATTGCATTTAAAATACGAAAAATCTTTCCAGGCGTTAAAAATCAAAATTGGAGCCAAAAATATGGCGATAAAAATCAATCCCATTTTACGTTTTGTTTTAATTGTTTAAAAATATATTGCTCATGTGTCGGGAGCAATTTAACCGCTTCTATTATTTTTTTCAATTTTTCAATATCTTCCCGATCGCTATAAACCATATACCAGGCGTTCAGCTCCCAGGGAGATAAACCATTAAAAGAATTATGATTTTCAATGTTCATGTAATTAAAAAGTGTATTACTCATTTTATATTTTTTTTCAAAAGTAATATAGTCATTCAATTAATAGAACATTATAGATAAAAATGATAATGATTATCAACTTTATAGATTTTTTCTATAAAAAAAGGGATCACAAATGTGATCCCTCTAAAAAAAGAAAAAATACTTAACCTTTTCTCAATATAAAAAATGCCCCCAAACCTATCACCAGGAGTAAGCCGATAGATAGGAAGGATTTGGGCTTAATGTCTTTGTAGAGATTATAAAAACGCTGTACCGCCTTTTCGTAGATACTTTGATCTGCGGAAAAGTATCTATTTTTTTTCAGCGCTGCAACAAAATCTGTTACATTCGTTTGTTTTATTGGCGCCTGCTCTCCACCTTTCGACAATATTCTTATATAATCGTTTGCCCAATCTTGCAAAGTGTCAAACTTGGCGTAATAATACCGGTCATCTTCTGGAAGAGGATCGCTTTTACTGGCGTTTACTTGCTTTGGACTGTTAGCCCATACTATTCCACTGGCGTTGTTTCTGGTTAACAGTCCCTTACTTTTAAACCCCCCGGTTTCGTGTGCCACCTGAGAAATTAGTATAGGTATCAGCTGCTGGTTTACGCCAATCTTTAAAAATAAATTTGCAAAATCTTGTGCCTGGTATTTCATTAGTTATTGTGGTCTTTCGCAAAAATAAGGCCGAGTCCGCCAACAATAGAAACTATACCACCTTTAGTGTCTTTGGCTACTATTTGAATTATCCCCCCAATGATGGCCACTATCCCGGTACCTGTTGTTTTCCAGTTCTTAATTATGTTTTTCATTTGTTGTCTTTTTTTATCAGTATGTCAATTTTTGCCTCAATAGCCGCCAATCGTTCGCCGTATAGCTGTGTATTTTTGATTTGATCCTTGAGTGTGCGTACTTCCGTTTTTAGTATTCCGTAAGATACACCAACGCCAAATAAGCCCGTTATTGTAAATTTTGCCAATTCCTCCATACTACTGGGACATAAAAAATGAAAATTCGCACAAGCTTGTCGATACTGAGGGTACAACTAAATTTACAATAATATTTGTTGCGTCAAATGTTAAAAAATATCCGCCGGAAATAGCTTTTGCAGCGTTAATACTTTGCGGAGTAATAGAGGAACAGGTCGGAGTAAATACAAATCCATGCGGTATATTGTAGACGGAAACCCCCAAAACCTGGGTAAAAGAACCAAAAAACGGAATTACTGTAACACTATTAGCGTCCGGCATGGCCATCGATCTATCTACCCCGCTATTTAATGCGCGAGTGTAAACCCTTAACCTTCGCCCATTATTTAGATAAACTAAATATTGGTAGCTGCCCGAAGAAAATAATTCTATATAATACCCCGGATCGCCGAACACAACGACATCGGAATTTATTAAAATTGTTTTTATACTACCCAAATTGTCGTAAATAAATACACCTTGATTGCTGGCGTCAATATCAATTTCTCCGCCGCCTGTATCGGTGCAAATTATTTTATTCGTGGTGGTATTCCCGTTATCCGTTACCTGCTGCAAAGTTAGGGATCCGCCGCCGCCAGGCGCCGTACTACCTACTATTATACCATCAAACATAACCTTTGCGTATTATTGTGAGATTATTGGCGCCAGCACCAGAAAAAGAAAGGGAGTATTGTGTTACATCCATCTCTCCTAAATTGCCAGGCACCGAAAGAAAAGCACCAGGAGCAATAATGTATTTCCCTATAAGCGCATTACTCGCACCCGTATTAATAAAAGTAATACTGTTGCAATCGGAAAATATTTTATCTTGATTGTTTGTGTATTGTATTATTTCTACTCTGTATTTGTGCATGCTATTTTTATTAAAGGTCAAAAATGGTTTATTTCTTTCTGATCTTCATTATTAGTATGAGGGCAATAATACCACCACCAACCAGTAATGCTGTTTTACCAAAATTAGCCGCAAAATTTAAACCCTGCTTTATGGGATTATCTTTTTCGGTAAGGCCTGAAGAGTCTTTATCGCTAATTATAAGCGGAATCCCATTAACATTAAAAACTCCCGGTTCATATCTAGTCCAACTAGTGCCGGCTTCATCTTGCAGGCCTATCATTATGTAAGAATCTCCAACGGGTTCAAATACACCTTTAATGTCTGTTATTTTAGACAGTACCCCGCCCCTGGTCGTTAGTCGCCTTACCTGCTGGCCGCCTTTGTATTTATTATAAAGGGTGATTACCTTAAAAGCTGCTGCGCTTAGATTTTTCCCAATATAGTTATTTACAGACATGGAAATTATTATAACATGCTTATCAGCATTGTAAATTTATTCGTTTCGTTTTCTGACATGATCGCCAACTTTTCCAGGTGATCGGCTAAATTAGCATCGTGTTTTTTTAATACATCTATAGCCGTACTTATTCTATCTTCTTCAGTTACATCGGTTCCGGCCAGAGCTATTGGCACCGATCCTCCAGATATAAATTTACCTGCCATGTTTGCCACTAATCCAGCTAGTACTGCCTTCATTTGATCGTTGTTAAAAATAGCTCCTAAAATATTACTTTCTGCCTGCTGCTCAATCTCCGGCTCATCATCCTCCAGCTGCGCCGTCTTTAGTGCCGTAACTTCTGCCGCTAGTTTTTCTATGGCCTCAAACATTCTGCTTTCCCGGTCGCTAGTGTAGCCTCTGCGATCTGTTACCATCTCAGCGCTTCTGTATGGATTGTAGGTGTAATATCCATCCGGCTCTAACTTTTTAAAGTTTACGGTTTGGTATTTTTTAAAGCCACCATCGGGAACCTGAGAAAACAACAATACAGTATAACTCTTAGTGCCATCTTCAAGAAACTCTAATACGCTTTTGAGCTTTTCAGAGCTAGCGCAAATATCTTCATCCTCTTGATTACACTTAAATAGTACCTTCTGGTGGTCATATACCGCCCAAAATGGTAAATTATCCTGATCAAAAGCATTTAGTATTTTTTGTGCCGCTTGTGTCATTGCTTACTTTTTGTAAAATACGCCAAACATGAAGTTATAATTTGCACCAGGGTAATAATTACCGCCCAGGGCTTTTACATAGCTCTTGCTCCATATCGCTTTTATACCTCCCAGCGGTAAATACCCATTAGAGTTAATTCCGGATGCCGAAGTAAAACCAGAAACATTAGGTGCCATTTGTGTTACCAGGTGCGTTAGTGGTATTTTAATAAATTCCACCTCAGATACATATAGTACTAGGTACAATTTACGGAGGTCATCATAACCCGGAACATTTGCACCCAGCGGTGTTAATGGCAACATTTGGCCATAATACACGCTGATTGTATCTATTTTTGCATCCCTCAAATCTGGCTGATCTGGAAAATTGAACTGAGTGCCGCCGGTGCCTATTGGCACTGTTACGTTTTCAAAACGATCTATTGATAATTGCTGTGCAAACATTTTACTTTAATTTATAATAAACGCCTAAAACGAAATTTGTGTCATTGTCCGGCTCAACACCTACCGCCGTTTGTATGTAACTTTTAGTCCAAATTATTCTTTTTGGCACCATTCCCAATATACCGTTATTAGTGCCGCCCAGGTTAAAAGCGCCGGTGATATTACTACCGATTATCGGAGCAATCTCCGTAAGTGGGATATTTTTTATACCCTCTATACCATTAAAATACAGGGTAATATATCCATTATTAGCGAGATTGGTCGTGTAGTTTCCACAATCGCCGCCAAAAAATGTGTAATTAGTAAAACACAGTTCCACGCCGTACACCAGTACATCCCTCAAATTTGGCTGATCGGGAAAATTTATTTTTGTTTGTGTGCTACCCGCTGCGATTGGAATGGTAATTGTTTCGTACCGGAGTCCGGCGTAGTTCTGTAAAAACATTTTTTCTTTTATTAAATGTCAAAAATGGGTTAAAAAAGTACGGTTTGCGCAATCCCCTCACGCCCCAGCCACCGAAAGGTATAATTTTTAGCGTACGCTTGTGATGTTCTGAGCAAGCAGGCCACGCATAATGACTACCACACGACTATCGGCCTTAACTGTTGCCAGGGCAGAAGGTAGTGTGATTTGCAAAATGTTTTTCTTAGATCCTGATATGTACAGGTTTGGCTCTACCGCAAAGAAACCGCCGTTTGCGTAGTTGATGCTGTTTATTATTGAACCTGATCCGGTTGGTGTTGTACCTGTTTGCGTAATCGGTACATCAAGGTGCCTGTTTAGATCCCATCCGGTAACGATTACACGCTGGTTTACAGTGTACGACAAATAACCATTGTAAAGGCCGTAGCTATCCGCCGCTGAAGTTCCAATTGCCGTCGTAGCTGGATCGGGGTAACTATACAAACGACCTGCTGGCTCATTTACCGACGAGCTTTTCGGTATGTACATAAATACTCCGATAGAGCTGGCCAAAAATACGTCTTGCAAGCTGAGTTTTGCCTGTGTAACATAGTTAGGGTTAATATTCTCATTTACAAGAATATCAAAAGTGTACTGCGCCTGTGTTGTGGTCAGTGGTGCCTCCAGGCGAAGGTATGACTGAGAGAGCACCGCCCTACCTGGGTTAATACCGTTTCTTTTAAGTGTTTCGAGGCCTGAATTATATACTAGCCTGCCGCCTTGTGTGTTCATTTTATTTTGTTTTTAAGTTTTTATTAATAGTGTATTTGATCTCCAGCTAAAACTGGCATATCATTAAATCCAGACATATAATCACCAGCCATAACCTCACCAGCCATAACCTCACCAGCCATAACCTCACCAGCCATAACATCGGCGCCAACTATCGGAGCCTCGCCGCTTATCATTATTTCGGGTGTTGCTCCCATACCGTCCGTACCGCTGATAACTTTAAACTGTTTCAGCAGATCGATTGCACCCACAGCTACCATACCGGCACCTGCCGATTTGCCCAGATCAGACTTTACAAACATTGGAACTGCTACCCCTGCCGCTATCGCTGCCGCTGCTTTTATTAGGTTACTTTGTGCGCCTAGTACCTTTTCAGTAAGCAGTGAAGCTACTGCGGCACCTGCTGCCACTCCTATAATATTGGTAATCATGCTGCCGCCTATTGCACCAATGCTGCGGTGTTTACGCCTGCGGTGCGTTGTTTTTTTGTGGTGTGCTTTACGCTTTGCCATGTTTTTTAAATTTAATTGTTATTTAATTGCTCTTTTTAATTTGCTTATTACTTTTTTTACTGCCGGTATTGTTTTCTGCTCTGCCTGGAGCTTTTTTAACTCTTTCTCCATTTTTACAAGCTTACTTTTTAAATCGGACGTAACAGAGCCGATACCAAATAAGGCCGCTTGCTTTACTGTTTTTTTAGCTGCCACCCTGGAGTGGTTGGTGTAACTTACCTGTGTTTTATTTCCGCTGCGCCTTACGCTATCTAGCCCCTTAATAACTTTCTTTTTAGATACCGGCTTTACCAGCTTACTTGCGGCCTTGATGTAGTCAGTCCACTTGGCATACTTTTTAGGGTGTGCCTTCCTTATTGCTTTTGCCTTTGCTACTATTTTTTGTAAAGTTGTCATTTATTATTATTAAAGGTCAAAAATGGGTTACTTCTTTTTCATCAGAAAATAAGCACCCAGTAAGGCTGCCCCTCCAATTAGTGCAACTTTAGGAATTCCGCCACCTTTATTATGCTGCTTTACTATATCGTTTCCCGTTGCCGTTTCTTTTCCTTCCGCCTCGTCATTTATGGCCTTTTCTACCTCTTTTCCCTTTTCGTCGTGAGCTTTTTTAAATTTTAGCGCCATATCTGTAATATCGCTGCCTTTTATACCTACTTGTTTGAAAAAATTAATTATTTTCATTATAAATGGGGTTGCGGTAGCTGCTACTGTTCCAGTTACCGGATCTCCGCTAATCATTTCGCCCCTATCATCATAAGCTGATATATCACCTTGTGGTAGTGATCTTGATTGCGCCGATTGCGACACGTCCGCAAACCGGCTAGCCTTCCTGTCAGAGATTGCTCCAACATATTTATGTTTAGCACCCTTTTCAACCGCTGCCTTAAATTTATTTTTATCCCCACCAATTTGCTCCCAAAAATCGAGCATTTTTAAGTGGCCGCTATCTAAGGCCTTTTTGGTCTTAGTGGCTATGCCCCAAAGATTTTCAATCATTACCAATAAAATAGCTCCCCGCTGAGCTACAAGCGAAAATTTTAAAACAAATTTTCCAGACTTTTTTATATCAGCAGCCATTTTTTTAAAAAACTGCTGGCGCTTTTTCTTTTTTTCTTCTTTTGTTTTTCCGATTTCTACACCGGCTAGACTTATTAGTGACATTTCTGGATATTTATCAATTTTATAATAATACTGCTTTCTATTATCAAAACTACTTAAAACGGGATCAAGCCAAATTTCATCTCTGCCGGGATTGATTACCACAAATACATGCTGTGGTGTTTTATTTAAAATATTATAGCTGGCGAACCTATAACACCAACTTATTTTTTTTCCTTTTCTTTTTAGAGCATCTAGAATACCTCCTGCAAATAATGAAAAATTTTTACAGTCGCTGCTGGTGCCTGCTTGCATTATTGCCGCCGGACTTTTCAAAAGCTGCCTATCTTCACTCTCAACTTTATACCGAACATTTTTTTTCAAAAAGTTCCATATATTTTCACCCGTTGCCCTCACTCCCCCAGCATCAAAACCAGCCGCTATCTTATCGTACTCCCTTTTATGCTGATTGTGGCACCTTAGTACACCCTGTACAATATCTCCAACCTCTTGCCGCCTATTCAGCACCTTATATCTTCCCTGGTAAGCCGATACCCTGCCCAATACATAATCTCTATTCATTAGAAAGAAATATTAATAGGTAGTGCGCCCTGGTCAAAATTTGCCACACCTTTTAAAACCAATCCCTTTTTACCCGTTTTCATAATTACACCCTCAAGAAACGATATAATACCAAA
>Ga0114960_10004651_pt1 | contig 10245 bp, 8 predicted proteins | sample C_130625_MF_Meta_FD_92637 | JGI IMG/M metagenome (GOLD analysis project Ga0114960, IMG submission 92637) | Freshwater microbial communities from Lake Croche, Canada to study carbon cycling - C_130625_MF_MetaG | ecosystem: Environmental > Aquatic > Freshwater > Lake | place: Lake Croche, Canada...
GATTGCCGACGACGGTGAGATTTTGATGCGAGGATTCAACATTCTTCGCGGCTACTGGAAGAACGAAAAAGCCACAAATGAGACGATCGTCGACGGCTGGCTGCACTCGGGCGACATCGGCGAGCTCGACGATGATGGTTACCTTAAAATTACGGGTCGCAAGAAAGAACTGATCATCACTGCTGGCGGAAAGAACGTTGCACCCGCTCCATTAGAAGATCCGCTGCGAGCCAACCCACTAATCGCGCAGGCGGTGGTGATTGGCGATAACCAGCCGTTCATAGCTGCACTTATTTCGCTTGATGCAGAGATGCTGCCGATTTGGCTTGCAAACAACGGTGGCAACGCCTCGATGTCACTTGCCGAGGCTGCTAAGTCGACGATCGTAATCAATGAGGTTCAACGCGCCATCGACCAGGTGAACAAGTCAGTTTCTAAGGCGGAGTCGATTCGCAAATTTGAAATCATTTCAACAGAACTGAGCGAAGACTCTGGACACGTCACACCTTCACTGAAAATCAAACGAGCTCAGGTAATGAAGGACTTCGCGCCAGTCATCGATGACATTTATGGCGTTCCGCCTCGCACAGTTGACGGGATGCAGTCGGTTTAGTTCATAAACCAGTCGGTCTCACGCAGTTTGCGCATGGCTAGACGGCGTTCAGCAGGTTCTAGACGATCTAGATAGAGCAATCCGTCTAGGTGATCGCATTCGTGTTGCAAAGCCTGTGCGAGCAATCCTTGACCTTCGATTCGAACTATCTCGCCGGCAAGGTTTTGGCCTTCTGCCGTGCACTCTTCGAACCGAGGAGTCTTGTGCCACAGTCCAGGAACTGAAAGACAGCCTTCGTCGATTAGAACTTTCTCGCCCTTGGTCTCGACTATTCGGGGATTGATCAGGTAGCCAACTTCACCGTTCACGTGATAGCTGAAGGCTCTTAGGTTTACTCCGATTTGTGGAGCTGCCACGCCTGCCCTGCCGGGAAGTTTAGTGGTATCGATTAGGTCTTCAATCAGAACTTTAGCCTGCTGAAAATCTACGACCGGAGACGATTCGGTCTTGAGCACAGGGTCGCCAAAAAGGCGTATTTCGCGTTCGGTCAAGATTTAGATTGGGCTGTTAAGTCCATCGACCAGCAGCGCAGCCAGCTCTCGAGCGGCCTGCTGAGTCGGCTTCTCTAGCTCGGAAAATCGAATCACCGAGCCGGCAGCCAACGCTTTGTCGTAAGGAATACGAACAACGTGACGAACCCGAGTTTTGAAGTGCTGTTCGATCTCATCGAGTTTGACTAACTGCGTGGCCTGCGTAGCGGTGTTCAGAGCAACCAGTGAGTTGCGAACCAAATCACCATAACCGTTGGCCTCGAGCCAGGTTAGGGTCTCGGAGGCAAGCCTGGCTTCGTCGACCGAGCCGCCAGAGACAATAACTAGGCCACTAGCGCGTTGCAGAGTTGGACGCATTACTGAGTGAACAATGCCGGTTCCGCAGTCGGTCAACACGATCGAGTAATAGCGAGCAGCCATATCGGCAACTACGTTGTAGTCGCCTTCATCGAATGCTTCAGACAACATTGGGTCGCTGTCTGAGGCAAGAACGTCGAGTCTCGTTACGTCGCGCGACACCATGGTCGAAAAATCGGTGAAGCCGTCGATGGCGGCAGCGCGATTTACTACATCGCGAACCGTGAAACGCGTCGACTTGCTAACGCGCTCGGCAAGGGTGCCGCGGTCTGGGTTAGCGTCAATTGCAATGACTCGGTCTTCTCGAACCAAGGCCAGAGCCATTCCAAGAAGAGTTGTCACAGTGGTCTTGCCTACGCCACCCTTGCGAGTCAAGACTGGAACAAACTTTGCCCCACCTTCAAACGGCGTTCCGATGCGGGCATCGATGGCCTTGCGCTCGCGCACCTTCTTGGAGTCACCCAGGTTGAGCGTCTTCAGAGTTAGGAAATATGCAAGTCTGCGCCAAAAAGATTCCGGTGCGGTGCGGTTGCGCTTGGTTACATCGAGCAAACGATCTGCAGTGAGCATTGCTGCCGGCTCTGGCTGATCGAATGCTTCGCCACGCAGGGAGTCGCGGCGCGAATAGTTGGTGCGTCGAGTTATTGGCTGAGGCCCGGTGGTGGTTTCGACCACGGGCTGGCGAGCCACTTCGCGAATGATTTCGACACTTGAAGTGGCCGGTGCTACGTCGATTGAACCTGCCTCAACGGCAGCTTCGGCGAGAGAATGGGTTCGCTCAAGCTCGACAGAGGTTTCTGCCTGCTGCTTGGCCTTGTCGGCCTTTTTATCGCGAAAACCCACGAATCTCCAATCGAATCCCCCTAAGCCTAGCCCAAGGGTCTGACTCTAGAAAAGTTTACTAGACGGAGATTTATTCGCTTTCAACAACAAGAATCAAGTCGCCAGCATCAACTGCCTGAGTCTTGCCAATGGCGATGCGACGAACGACGCCGCTTGATGAGGCTGTAATGGTGGCTTCCATCTTCATGGCTTCGATAGTTGCAACGGCCTGCCCGATCTCGACATGCGCGCCTTCGACAGTTTGCACGGTCACCACACCTTGGAATGGAGCGGCTACATGTCCGAGGTTTTTGACATCGGCTTTTTCGGCCTGCGGAACGTCGGCTGAGATTTTGCGATCTCGAATGTTGATCGGGCGTAGCTGGCCGTTGAGGGTAGCCATAACCGTACGGAAGCCCTTGGGGTCAGGCGTGCCAATTGCCTCGAGGCCAACATAAAGTCGAATGCCCTTGCTGATTTGCACAACGTGCTCCTGGCCGGCCTCGAGACCATAAAGATAATCGACAGTGTCCACCTGGTCTAGGTTTCCATAGGTCTCGCGCGCCTTCAGGAAGTCGGCATATGGCCCAGCAAACAGCAAGCGGTTTAGGGTTGCGCGGCGCGCGCGGGCATCTTCGCCGTTGAGCGTTGCCAAGTCTTCGGCTGCGACCTCGGTGATCCCAAACTTCGGAGTCTTACCTTGAAGAACCTTGGTGCGGAACGGCTCTGGCCAGCCACCGGGAAGATCGCCCAACTCTCCGGCCATAAAACCGATGACTGAGTCGGGGACATCGTAGTTTTGCGGGTTTTCGGCGAAGTCCTTAGGATCGGCGCCGACAGCAACGAGGTGCAAGGCAAGGTCGCCAACCACCTTCGATGACGGGGTGACTTTGGTTGGCCTACCCAAGATGGCGTTCGCCGCGGCATACATGTCTTCGACTTTTTCAAACTGGTTACCCAATCCAAGTGCGATCGCTTGCTGGCGAAGGTTAGAAAGCTGACCACCAGGGATTTCGTGCTTGTAGACGCGCCCGGTTGGACCCGGAAGCCCAGATTCGAACGGTGAATAGAGCGTGCGAACTGATTCCCAGTATGGTTCTAGTGCGGTAACAGCCTCGAGCGTGAGTCCGCTGTCGCGTTCGGTGTGCACGAGAGCCGCAACCAGCGCCGAAGCAGAAGGCTGGCTGGTGGTGCCAGCCATAGGAGCAGAGGCGACATCGACGGCGTCAACACCGGCATCGATGGCTGCCATTAACGTGGCCAACTGCCCGCCTGCGGTGTCGTGAGTGTGCAAATGCACTGGAAGGTCGAAACGCTCTCTCAGGGCCTTCACGAGCTTCGCAGCAGCCGCAGGGCGCAGAAGTCCGGCCATGTCCTTGATGGCAATGATGTGTGCCCCGGCCTTGACGATTTTTTCGGCTAGTTCGAGGTAGTAATCGAGAGTGTATAGAGTCTCGTTTGGGTCTAGCAGGTCGGCGGTGTAGCAAAGTGCCACCTCGGCGAGCGCCGTTTCGGTCTTGAGCACGGCCTCGATGGCAGGGCGCATCTGTTCAACATCGTTTAGGGCATCGAAGATTCTGAAGATGTCGATCCCACTTGCTGCAGCCTCGCGCACGAATGCCTCAGTCACTTCTGTTGGATAAGGCGTGTAGCCAACCGTGTTACGCCCGCGAAGTAGCATTTGGATGCACAAGTTGGGCATGGCTGCGCGCAGTGCAGCTAGGCGCTCCCATGGGTCTTCGCCCAAGAAGCGCAGTGCAACGTCGTAGGTTGCTCCACCCCAAGCTTCAACCGAGAGCAGTTGCGGAGTGAGACGGGCAACATACGGCGCGACTTGCACCAGGTCGCGTCCGCGGACTCGGGTGGCCAGCAGCGATTGATGCGCGTCACGAAAGGTTGTGTCGGTAACAGCAACCGCCTGTTGAGCTCGCAGACGCTTAGCGAACTCCTTTGGACCGAGTTCCAGCAGCGTCTGGCGCGAACCTGCCGGTGCGGCATCTTTGATGTTGAGCTTCGGCAACTTGAGTTCTGGCGAAATTCTGTCGGCACGCCCACCGTAAGGCTGGTTCACGGTCACATCAGCCAACCAGGTCAAAATCTTGGTTCCACGGTCTTGCGACGGGGTTGCGGTGAATAGTTGTGGGCGTTCGTCGATAAACGATGTGCTCAAATCGCCACTGGCAAAAGTGTCATCGTTCATCACGGCCTGCAAGAACGCGATGTTGGTAGATACGCCTCGAATGCGGAACTCCGCGAGGCCGCGGCGAGCGCGAATAACTGCGGTTTCGAAATCCTTGCCCTTAGAAATCAACTTGACCAGCAAAGAGTCAAAGTGCGGGCTTACTTCGCTACCCGCCGAGATGGTGCCACCGTCTAGTCGAATACCAGCACCACCTGGAGAACGATAAGTCGTTATCTTGCCAGTGTCTGGTCTGAAGCCGTGCGCTGGATCCTCGGTAGTGATTCGGCACTGAATGGCAAAACCGTGCATCGTGATGTTGCCCTGCTCGAGACCGAGGTCGCCGAGAGACTCCCCCGACGCAATCCGCATCTGGCTCTGCACGAGGTCGATGTCGGTGATTTCTTCAGAAACTGTGTGTTCCACCTGAATGCGCGGGTTCATCTCAATAAACACGTGCTTACCGGCGTTTGGGCCAATAGTGTCGATCAGAAACTCAACGGTTCCGGCGTTGGCATAGCCAATCTGCTTCGCAAACGAGACAGCGTCTCGATAAAGCTCTTGGCGCAGGGTTTCGTCGAGGTTTGGGGCTGGGGCAATTTCGACGACCTTCTGGTTGCGACGCTGCACCGAGCAGTCGCGCTCGAAGAGGTGTACTACATTTCCGTGGTTGTCGGCAAGGATTTGCACTTCGATGTGGCGTGGGCGCAACACTGCCTGCTCCAAGAACACACGGTCATCGCCAAAAGCGGCGTCTGCCTCGCGCATGGCTTCGGCGAGTGCCGCCGCGAGTTGTTCCTTTTCGTTCACTCGTCGCATACCGCGACCGCCACCACCGGCAACGGCCTTTACAAACAGAGGAAAACCGATTGCATCTGCCTGGGCAATCAAAGTAGCGACGTCAGAAGATGATGGAGAAGAAGCCAGAACCGGAACACCCGCGCGGATCGCAGCCTCTTTGGCATTCACTTTGTTGCCGGCAAGCTCGAGGATGTCGGCACCTGGTCCGATAAAAGTAATTCCGTTATCGGCAGCAGCTTTGGCTAGGTCTGGGTTTTCCGAAAGAAATCCGTAGCCGGGATAAATCGCATCCGAGCCCGATTCCTTGGCAACACGGATTATTTCGTCGACGTCAAGATAAGCGCGAACCGGGTGCCCAACGACGCCAATCTGATACGCCTCGTCGGCCTTTAGCCTGTGACTAGAGTTTCGGTCTTCGTAAGGAAACACTGCAACGGTCTTGGCACCGAGTTCGAAAGCGGCACGAAAAGCGCGGATGGCGATCTCTCCGCGGTTTGCAACCAGAATCTTCTTGAACATCGGGTCCTAATGTTTCGCATATGGCCATATGGTTTGAGCAGCGCCTAATAAAAAAGGTAGCCTATAGACGTGTATGTTCTCAGCGTCAGCTCCCTAAAGGGAGGCGTCGGCAAGACCACGGTTGCCCTAGGGTTGGCTTCGGCTGCTGCGTCTCGTGGGCTACGCACACTTGTCGTAGACCTCGACCCACAGTGCGATGCCACTACCGGATTAGGTGCCATTGGGGAGTTCAACGAGACTTGCGCGGATGTCTTGCATTCACCCCGACACAACGTTGTGCATAGAGCAATCGTAGCGAGTACTTGGGCAAAAATCCTATCCGCGAAGATCGACATAATGGTTGGAAGCCCTAAGGTTCAAGTTGCAGACCACCCGAATCCTTCGATTAAAGAACTCTGGCGCCTCGAGGACGCACTCACCGTAGTTGAAAGAGACTACGACCTTGTGGTTATCGACACACCACCATCGATCAATGGCCTAACCAAGACGGCTTGGGTGGCCAGCGACCGCATCATCGTGGTCACCGAACCGTCTCTCTTTTCAGTCGTTGCTGCCGACCGAAGCATCAGATCTATCAACGAACTTCGAAAAGGCATTACGCGCCGCTTGAAGATTCACGGAGTGGTGATCAACCGTTTCAAACCCCTGAGCCGAGAACACCAGTTCAGGGTTAACGAGCTCGCAGAAAAATACGGACAGAAACTCCTTCCGCAGCGATTTGAAGAGAAATCAACCATCCAGCAGGCTCAAGGTGCTGCAAGGCCAATTCACGCCTGGGCCGGAGAAACCGCTCAATTGGTGGCAAAACGTTTCGACGAAATTCTTGACGGCGTTCTCATCGACCTGGTTGAGAATCCGCACATCGAAATCACTTCGCGCTCTAAGCGCAAGGCTCGCAAAGACAGCAAGCTGAACCGCTCTAAGCGAGGCAAGAACATCGATTCGCTTTTGGGTGCGCCACAAAACGCGGAATCTCTAGATGAGCTTGAACTGCTGACGGGCGACATCCATCTTCCCGCGCCATTTGAGCAAACTGAACCGCCAACCGAAACTGAAATATCTCAGATTGTCGCTGACGCTTCAGAACTTGCAGAACCAGAGCAAGAAGAGAGCATTCCAAGCTCGCCACAGGAACTTTTTGAAGAGTTGCTTGCTGAAACCCAGCGCAAAATCGCCGATGAGGCTAAAAAAGCCGAGAGCTAAACGGCTCGGCGAGCCTGTCGGCGCGCAGCCAGTTCGTCCATTTCGTCTAGCGACGAAGGAGTCATGTTAACCAAGGTCGCCTCAACTTCGCGAAGCACCCGACCAACGGCGATACCGAATACGCCTTGACCGCGACCGACCAAGTCGATGACCTCGTCTTCGGTGGTGCAAAGATAAACTCTTGCACCGTCTGACATCAGGGTGATTCGAGCCAGGTCATTGATTCCAGCAGCTCGCAACTGGTCGACTGCCAAGCGGATTTGCTGAAGCGAAACGCCAGTGTCAAGCAGTCTCTTTACCAGCTTTAGAACTAGTACATCTCTAAACGCGTACAAGCGCTGACTGCCCGAACCAGTTGCCTCGCGCACACTTGGTTGCACCAATCCGGTGCGATCCCAGTAGTCAAGTTGACGATAAGAAATTCCTGCCGCAGAAGCAGCCGGAAGGCCCCGGTAGCCGAGTCTTGGGTCGGCCGATGGCAACCCCTCGGTGAAGAGCATGTCTTGCGTGTAGTCCTCGTCGCGCGATTCGTCAGACATTCGCGCTCCTTTCAGGTAAAAACACGAAGGTTCAAGTACAGGTTTAATTGTTGACTACCGCGAGGTCAATAGTCGGTTAATTTAAACCTTCGGCGTGTCGCTTTGCTTATTGGTCAAGTTTTGAAAGAGCAGCGCGCACTAGTTCGGCGTGAATGCTCGCAAACTGATTGGCAATCTCAAGCCCGTAGTGAACCGCTCTAGAACGCGAAGACACATCGCTTTTTGCCAAAACTGGTGCTACAACTCCCTGAATTATGCCGATTTCACGATCGGCAGAGGCGCGAATGCCTCGCAGGTGACGCGGTTGAAGTCCAAATCTTTGCAGGTGCATAACGCTTCGAGCAATTTCGATGTCTGCGGCCTCAAAAGGTTCGAGTCCCAGCAGTTGAGCGTTGCGTGCTTCGTTAATCAAAGCCGGAGTGATACCCGTAGCAGCGATTAGTTCAAGTTCTGTGAACTTGGTTTTGTTGGAAATGCGAAGGTGGTCAGCTACCGGAGAACTTGAACCCGGCAGGCTAGGGTTCTTTCCCGACTCCAGGTCATCGAGGTACTGGCGAATGACCTTGAGCGGCAAATACTTGTCGCGCTGAAGTTCTAGGATGATGCGAATGCGGTCGACATCCTGCTCGGTGTATTTGCGATAACCCGACGAAGTGCGCTGAGGCAAAACGAGTTCTTGCTCTTCGAGAAAGCGGAGCTTCGAAGGTGAGAGCTCGGCAAAGTCCGGCCGTAATTGGCTAAGAACCTGACCGATAGTCAGGAGCCTGAACGAACGTGGAGAAAACCCACCGTTGGGAGCTGGTTGAGCCATGCGTTATTTCTTGTCTGCCTTGGCCGCATAAAAAGTCAGTTGGAATTTGCCAATCTGAACCTCCGCGCCGTCTTCGAGAATCGCTTCGTCGATTCGGTGTCCTTGGTAATAAGTTCCATTTAGTGAGGCGAGATCTTTGACCACAAATGTGGCGTCGGTCCTGACAAACTCTGCGTGACGACGAGAGACAGTGACGTCGTCTAGAAGAATGTCTGCATTTGGGTGACGACCAACGGTGGTTAGGTCTGCATCGAGAAGAAAACGAGAACCTTCTTCATAACCACGACGCACTACGAGCAGGGCATGGCCGCTAGGGAGAGCATCGATGGCTGCTCGCTCGTCGGCGTTTAGCCCTTCGGAATCCTCCGTCAAAAAGTCTTTGGAGAATCGACGAGTTGAGTCAACATCGTCATTAAAATCCGCGGCGTTCATGGTTTTTCGTGCTCCTTTAGACCATAAGCCTAGTGGACTCTTGAGGGTCCGATTTCACTACCGCCCGAAGTTGTTTGAGGTAGATATATCCAGACCACCAGTAAAGACCAATCCCCCAAATTGCAAAGGCCCAGGCCAGCGGCAGGATGATCATTCTGGCGTCTGTCCAAACATCTGCCATAAGCAATAGCGGAAATGCGTAGAGCAGGGCGAAGGTGCCAGCCTTGCCAAGATAATGCACTGGCAGTGGACCGTAGCCACGCTTGGCCAACACCGGATAGGTGGCCGCCAACATAACATCTCGCGAAATAATAACGAAGGGCAACCACGCGGGGATGTGAGCCGTGACCGCGAGACCGATAAGTGTTGCCAAAATATAGAGCCGGTCGGCAGCCGGATCAAGCAGTTGACCGAGTCGGGTTTGCTGGTTGAGCTTTCGTGCCAGGAAACCGTCTAGGTAGTCGGTTGCGGACGCCACCACAAGGGTCAATAGGGCCCACCCCGATTGGTTGCCGAGCAACAAAAGCAAGAAAACCGGCACCAGAGCCAAGCGCAACATGCTCAGAAGGTTTGGGATGGTCAACAACTCATCCCGGTATTTCTTCTGCTGCGTCATGTTGCGATTCTATGCTCTCGTAAGTTGGTCGGGCTAGCCGGATTTGAACCGGCGACCCCTTGTCCCCCAGACAAGTGCGCTACCAAGCTGCGCTATAGCCCGTAACAGAAAAGTTTAGGTGCGCTTGCGCTTTTCGCGCACTCGCATCGAAACTTCGATAGGAGTTCCTTCAAACCCAAATGTTTCGCGCAGGCGACGCTGAATGAATCGACGATATCCTGGGTCGAGAAATCCGGTGGTGAATAGAACAAACTTTGGTGGCCTACTGCTGGCCTGTGTCGCAAACAAAATCCGAGGCTGCTTTCCGCCTCGCACTGGGTGCGGGTTCTCCATGGTTAGTTCAGAAATAAAGGCGTTCAACTTGCCAGTCGGAATTCGCATGTCCCAAGAATCGAGCGCTACTTCAAGTGCAGGAACAAGCTTTTCGAGGTGGCGACCGGTCTTAGCCGAAATGTTCACCCTTGGAGCCCAATCGACGTGGGCAAGGTCTTGTTCGATCTCTCGCTCAAGATAGCGACGGCGTTCATCTTCGAGCATGTCCCACTTGTTGAAAGCTAGCACCAGTGCGCGACCAGATTCCAAAACCATGTCGATGATGCGAATGTCAGCTTCGCTGACTGGAGTGGTCACGTCCAGCAGAACCGTTGCCACTTCGGCTCGTTCGAGTGCGGCGGCCGTGCGAAGTGAAGCGTAAAAATCGGCACCTTGGGCAAGGTGGACGCGGCGTCGAATACCGGCGGTGTCTACAAAACGCCAGACTCGTCCACCCAACTCGACCTGTTCGTCGATTGGGTCGCGCGTGGTTCCGGCAAGCTCGTTGACGACGGCGCGTTCAGAACCGACCGCCTTGTTTAGAAGTGAC
>Ga0114960_10004652_pt1 | contig 10245 bp, 6 predicted proteins | sample C_130625_MF_Meta_FD_92637 | JGI IMG/M metagenome (GOLD analysis project Ga0114960, IMG submission 92637) | Freshwater microbial communities from Lake Croche, Canada to study carbon cycling - C_130625_MF_MetaG | ecosystem: Environmental > Aquatic > Freshwater > Lake | place: Lake Croche, Canada...
AGAGCGATTAGAAATTTGGATGGATGAAATGGACACCACACTTCCTGAATTGACAAGTTTTGTCCTTCCTGGTGGACATCCTTTTGTAGGACACATTCATGTCTGTCGTTGCGTTTGCCGTCGAACTGAACGCTTAGTTGTCTCATTAGATGAACACGATTTTGTAGCTCCATTAGTTCTTACCTATTTAAATCGCTTAAGTGATTACCTCTTTGTTTTGGGACGAAAAATCGCAATGGATTTGAATATTCAAGAAAAAGAATGGAATCCACGATATTAAATTATCATTTCATTTATGCATTGTTTTCATTTTTAATTTGGATTATTCAAAATAAAAATTACTTTTGCCAAAATTAACACCTAAATAAATAATTATGTATTGGACTTTAGAACTTGCTTCTTACTTAGAAGATGCTCCATGGCCAGCAACGAAAGAGGAATTGATTGATTTCGCTATTCGCACAGGATCTCCATTAGAAGTGGTGGAAAACCTACAAGATTTAGAGGATGAAGGTGATATGTATGAAAGTATCGAAGAAATATGGCCGGATTATCCATCCAGAGAAGATTTTCTATTTAACGAAGATGAATATTAACTAAGTCCTGCTTCGGCAGGATTTTTTTTTATCATGAACTTTTTAGGACACCTCTATTTTTCAGGAGACAACAAAGAATTGATGCTTGCTAATCTCTTTGGGGATTTTGTTCGTGGATCGAAAAACGACCACTTTCCAGATTTAATTCAACATGGAATTAAACTACACCGAAGCATTGATTTCTACATTGACAACCATCCCAAAGTACGAGAACTAAAAGCTGTCTTAATGCATGATCTACCCAAAGTAGGTCCTATTGCCATTGATTTGTTTTTCGATCACTTGCTTGCGCGAAATTGGAGTGATTTTCATCCTATCGATTACAGCGATTATTTACACGCTTTTTATGAGTATGAAACAGATTACATCAACCATTATCCAGATTCCTTTAATGAATTTATGTCTAAACTTCGTTCCCATAAGTGGATGAATCATTATCCCACAAAATATGGATTAATGAAATCATGTGAAGGTGTTGCAAAAAGGATTTCATTCGAAACGAAACTACCGACTGCTCACCTTGTTTTCGATCAAATGGAAACACAAATTGAGGAGGTTTTTCATGTATTTATGACAGACGCAAAAAAGGAATTTTTAACGCAATAAATTTACGTGTCCATCAACAATTATCGGACTTTCTCCGTCTTTTCTTAAATAACTAATGTGATAGTTATAGATGCCATCTGGACACAATACGAAATCCAAACGACCATCCCAACCTACTAAATAATTACTTGATTCAAAAATTGTCCCGCCCCAACGATTAAAAATGGAGAAACGGTAATTAATTGGAGTAAATCCAGTGGAAAAAACAGGAAGAAAAACGGTATTATACTCCTCACCATCAGGAGTAAACGTATTGGGAATATATAACGCTACGTTATCCTGAACAGTAGCAGTCATCAAAAGAGAATCCTGACACCCTAAAGCCGTTTCACTGATTAATTGAACCGTGTAGTTTCCTTCCTGAAACGGCAATTGCACATCAAACGAACTTTGATTATTCACGAAAGAATTCCCTAATATTGTCCAAGTACTTTGATTGTTTCCTGGGGTAACATTGAAAATGCTAATAGTTGGGTCATCAATTTCCACTTGATCTGGTTCGATGTAAAAATTTGGAATTGGAGTTGGGTCAATCGTCACAGTAAGCGATTCAATAGTGGACACACATCCAACTGCATCAATGCCATAAACGGAATAAGTCGTTGTTTGTAATGGAGAAATAGAAATACTGCCATTCGGATTCTGAGGGACATCCCAAACGTATGTTAACGCTCCATTTGCGGATAGATTCAAGGGGGTATTCACACACACCATCGTGTCTAAAACACTCACAATTGGCAATGGATTTACTATTAAATTCAATTGAACAATAGAGTCACACCCAAATACCGATGGAATCGTGACAGAATATTGTCCAGCAATCGTCACATTTTGTCCATTGAATACATAGGTATCACCAGAACAAATGGATGCTGACATACTTGAAGAACTGGGTTGTAATAATGACAATTGCAAGGTGACCACTGAATCGCAACCAAGATTATTTTGCAAGGTGTCGATGTACACACCCGCTTGACTTATACTCTGTCCATGAAAGGAATAATTCGTGCCCGCACAAATAGAATCCGAGAATCCGCTATAAACCGTTGGATTCTGATAAACCTGCATGCTATCTTGCTCTGTACACCCATTTGCATTCGTCGCAATCGCTGAGTATACTCCTGCAGCGTTAACTTGTATGGAATTTGTGCTTGCACCTGTATTCCAAACAATGGTGTTAAAAAGACCGACAGCTTGGACGCTTATTGAATTCCCTTGGCAAATTGTGGCGTCAGGACCTACATTAAACGAAAAACTACTTAATCCAACAACAATTGAATCACGCGCCATGGAACATCCACTAGGCACGTCTACCCAATAAATTCCGGGTGAATTAATGCTTATACTGGAAGTTGTTTGACCGTTATTCCAAAGATAAGACGTAAAAGAAACACTTGTTTGAAGTGGAACTGTTTGACCTGGACAAATGTCAAAATTCTGACCTAAATTCGGGGTGCTCGCTACGGACGGTGCGGGATAATTAAATACTTGGATTCCAGGCCCACCTGCTGCGGCACCATGAGAAGTCCCCGCGCAAGCCGGACCAGTATGCAAGACCATTCCAGGTGTTCCTCCTGCTAGTAAATTCGTTACATTCGTAGGAACGGACGCCTGTTGGAAGCTAACAGCTCCGCCTCCACCAGCTCCGCCTGGACCATGACAGGCAGATGACCACAAGGTGCTAAAAATATTTCCGCCATTTCCACCTCGAAGATCTAAATTCATTGTTGAACTTGTGTTAATGCACATATAGTGTACATATCCGCCTGCACCAGCGCCTCCAGCACCTTCTGAATCCGTGTTACCAATTACATTTGCACCACGAGCATCGACAGTGAAATTATTTCCGTTGATTGTTGGCGAGGTTAAAAAAACCATTCCACCTCCATTTGATCCGGCAGTTGCATTGAGTCCGTTGTCTTTGTATCCGCCGCCGCCGCCGCCGCCAAGATAGGCTTTATAGGAAGCGTAACTCGGTGCATATCCTCCAAGTCCAAAAGAAGCATTTAATTGGCAACTTCCATAGAACTCATTTCCACCTCTTCCACCTATTCCTCCATTTCCGCCACCACCAGCTCCAGGATTCCCTGTGTTTGAACCTCCACCACCATTTGCTAACGGAGCGCGATTTGAATCCATGGTCACAGGAGGGATAGCTATTCCCTCCCCTTTTTTTCCTGCATTTATATTGGCATAGTTGGGGTCGTTACAAGCAAACCAACCGGAAAAAACTGTCCCTCCAAAGAATCCCTGACCGGATACATTGATATTCGCATTAAAGGTGATGCTACTTGTTGCTTCAATGGCTACGATTCCACCCGTGGACCCATTCCATGGCTGCGCTGTTACTGTTCCTGCAACGGTGACATTTGAATAGACAGGCACACGAACTAATTGTACTTTTCCAGACGGAGTATATGATTTACATAAATTAGAAGCGAAGGTGACCGTATTCCCGATGATGGATGCAATCACTGCAAATTCAAAATTCCCAGCATTACCTAACGAAGTAATGGTGCCAAATGCCGGTGTATTTGTCGTTGTAATGGTCGCGCCTTTCATTTGAATAATCAAGACTTTATCCCCAACTTGGAAAGGTCCAATCGCTGTTACTGTTGCGCTACTAACCGAAACAGCAGAAACCGAAACGTACGAATTTACGACGCCAGAAATGTTTTGAGAATGCGCACGGTGTTCACAGATGACTAAGGAAAAGAAAAGAAGGAAATAAATAGAAGAAATACGTACTAGTTTTCTCATTCCAAATGAGTTATTTTAACAAATTTACATGCCCAGTAATGGAGCGCAGTTCATTTGATGAACTTACTACAAATTTAATGGTATAGGCGTACATTCCTTCTGAACATTTCACAAAATTATAATACCCATCCCAACCAATTTGCGGATTTTGGGACGAAAAGATCATCTCACCCCATCGATTATAGACATCAAATTGATAACTACCTGGTGTAAATCCAGATGTAAATACGGGTGAAAACATGTTATTATGTTCATCACCATCTGGAGTAAAAGCATTAGGTACATAGTACAATACATCACCTTTGACTTGTATTAATTGAGTAGTAGAGTCCAGGCATCCATATTGACTTTCGACAAGAAGGCTGACATTATAATTACCTTCTTCAAATGGATATTGATAATCAAAGGTCGTATTTGATTCTTGTAAAACGGTTCCATCGCCGAAATCCCATGTTGATATCAATTGTCCAGTTGATAAATTACTAAAAGTGACTGTAGGTGAATCACTCGTCAATAAATAGGGCTCTGCTCCAATCAAGGCTATCGGATTAGGATGGACAGTAACGACCGACACTACCGTATCTGAACAATTAAATTGATTGAATCCAATCACTTCATAGCTAGTCGATGTGTTTGGACTCACGTACACCTGAGAACCATTCAAGGTCGAAGGATTCCAAGCATACGTCGTTGCGCCTGATACGGTAATCGATATCATTTCACCATCGCAAATATCTTGGTCAGGAGTTATCGCTACAATAGGTTTTGGATAAAGTGTAAAACTCGTCTGAATGGAATCAACACATCCAGCAGCTGTATATCCTATAACTTGAAAAATTCCTGTTCCTGTTGGGAAAAAGGTTTGAATATTTGATATTGCGGCGTTAACACCTGGTCCACTCCAAGCATAGTTCGCTGCACCAGAAGCTGTCAAGGTCAATGATTCATTTGGACAAAGAGATTGCGCGGAAGCAATTAATCCCATTATTGGCAAAGGATTTACAATTAAATCTAAGGAGTCTAGATGTGTACATCCGTAGTTGTTCGTTGCGAGAAGGAAAAATTCATTTGAAACCGTTGGATTCCAAGTCATTGCTCCAGTACTTGTTGGTACAGACATTTGAGGTGTCCAAGTGTATGAATACATCCCTCCGACTCCCTCCGATGCCAAGGTTAATGGATTCCCGATACAAATCGTTGTATCTGAAAGTGTGAAGGTAGGTTCGGATGAAATAACAATATTCAAATTGACAATAGAGTCACAACTATACATACTTGACAAACTATCCACATAAATCCCAGACTGTGTAATCGATTGACCATTAAAATTGTAAGGGCCACCATTACATAAAGTGTCGGTAATATTGGTGACGAATTTTGGATAAATAGTGACTTGCACTTGATCGGATGAAGGACAAAGTCCAGGATTACTAGCTGAACTAGTGGAGAGCGTATAATTCTGAACGATAGGAACCCCTGTAGTATTGACAGAAGAAACGGTTGGATTGGAAATGGTGGACGAGGATAAATTCGTGGCTGGACTCCAAGAATAGGCATATCCAACCAAGGCACTAACACCTAAATTCCCTATGTCATCAGAACAAATAGAAATATCCGGACCGGCATTCGCTTGTGCGTTACCAATAGTTAAATTAAGCGTCACAACAGAATCACAACTGTGAATCGTGTTCAAAGTATCATAATAAACACCCGATTGAGTCAGGCTCTGACCATTAAATAAATATGGCCCTCCGTTACAAAGTGTTTGTGAAACGTTTTGATTAAATTCTGGGAAAATAGTCACGTTGATCTGATCTGTTGTCGGACAAAGGCCCGGATTTGTCGCCAATGAAGTGGTTACCGTATAAGTTTGGATGATTGGCACACCGGTCGTATTTGGTAGGGTCACCACGGGATTTGCAGCGGTTGTAGAAGAAAGTCCGTTAGATGGTGACCAAGTGTATACATTCAATGGATTCGAAGTAGCGCCAATCGTTACGCCGGTGGAAGAACATGTTGTCGCATCTATACCGGCATTAGAAACAGCTTGATTCGTATAAATGATGACATTTCGAATCGAATGTAAATCATACAAAGCTCCGGTACTAGCTGTAAACCCAACATATCCAGTAAAATTAACGGGGGATGTTGCTTGTAACAATTGAACATTATTGACAAATACAGTGACCAATCCATTATTATAGGTAATCTTTACTGGTTGATAATTTGCATTTCGCAAATAATTTAATGAACCACCTGAATTTTGAATCTTTGGAGTCGCCGGTAAGCATTCGTTATATCCTATTCCATTGAAAATTTGAATTTCTGGATTCGTGCCTCCTTGACTACAATTGTCATATGTATCGATAACGATTTTAAGTCCATTTGCTGTACCTGGAATACCAATTCCACCACCTAATACGAATCCAGTTGGTGGGACATCTATGAAACAAAAGGCTAAACCATCAGCCGCATTTCCGCCTGAAATTCGGTATTCAAATTCAACGGTCCATTTCTGACAAGCTGTAAGATTAATTGGCGTGTTGTAAAATATACCTCCGGACTGACCTGTTGTATTGTTGGTAAGAATCATTTCATTATTGAAGACATCTATGTCACCAGGAGTATCACCAATGTGCGCATTACCTGTTAAATTCCAACCAGTTGTAATCATATTTGGAGAACCATTTAGTTGTCCAAATACATAGTTTTGCGCCCAATTAGTTGATGAAATCAACGTAAAGGCAATAGAGAGGAAACTTGTTTTAATCTTCATTGGCTAAAAGACGTTATAAACATTAAATAGTTGCTAAATTTAGGTAAAATTATTGCGCTTTCCATTTACTTAGTGTATTTTTGACACAAACTAATATTGTTTAAAATGAATGCAAACAATAAAAAAACCAATCATAGTACAGAACGTTTCCAATCGTTTAATATTGTGGTCTTTGGCGGTGGAGGTGATTTAGCAATACGTAAAATATACCCTGCATTATTTCATCGAGACCTTGATGGGCAACTAAATATTGACTATAACATCTTCGTAATAACATGTAAAGATCCAGACGAAAAAGATTTTTTTGAGCAGTTAATTCCATTTTTAGAAACAAGTGATCACCACCGTTACAATCGAAATGAAATTGAAAAATTTATTAAAAAAATAAAACTTATCAAAGTTGCTGATGCAACAATCGAGGATTATGCGGAACTGTCTGGGTTTATCAAACAATTCCCGACTTATCAAAACATTTATTATTTCTCAACACCATCTTCTGCTTTTGGGCCAATTGCACGGACATTAAAAGCGTGCGAATTAGTAAACGAAACAAGCAAAGTAGTTATAGAAAAGCCTTTGGGATATAGCCTAGATTCATCGAATGCAATCAATGATGAAATTACCCAAGCATTTGATGAACACCAAATCTACCGCATTGATCATTACCTTGGAAAAGAAACTGTTCAAAATTTAATGGTCCTTCGTTTTGCAAATAACCTATTTGAACGTGCTTGGAATGCGGAGAACATTGATAGCATTCAAATTACTGTAGCGGAAAGTCTCGGTGTAGAAAAAAGGGCATCCTATTACGATAATTCCGGGGCTTTGTTGGACATGGTTCAAAACCACTTGTTGCAATTGCTTTGTTTGGTTGCCATGGAACCACCCGTTTCTTTAGAAGCGAATGAAGTACGAAACGAAAAATTAAAAGTGTTACGTGCGCTGCGCCCGTTAACAAAGAAAAGCGTACAAACAGACACTGTAAAAGGACAATATACACGAGGGAAAATCAATGGTGAGCAAGTGAGTTCTTACTTGGAGGATATCGAGAAATACGACTCCAAAACAGAAACGTTTGTTGCTGTGAAAGCATATGTAGATAACTGGCGTTGGAAAAATGTACCTTTCTACTTAAGAACTGGAAAACGTATGATTAAACGTTATTCAGAAATTGTCATCAACTTTAAAGAAGTACGTCACAATATTTTTCCTTCTAAAGAAAAATTAAATAACAATAAATTGATCATACGTCTGCAACCGGAAGAACGCATTGAATTAATTCAAATGACGAAGATTCCTGGTCCAGGTGGATACCGATATAAGCCCATCGCATTAAAATTGGATTACATTGATTCCTTTAAGGAACGTTTTGCAGATGCCTATGAACGATTAATCATCGACGTTATTCGTGGGAATCAAACCTTATTCATGCGTCAAGATGAACTTGAGGCAGCTTGGATTTACATTGAGTCCATTACAAATTCATGGAAATCTAGCAACATGCCAAATGTGTTGTATGAAGCAGGAACTTGGGGTCCTGGCGATGCAGTGCTTGATGAAAACGAATCTTGGGTAACAAAATCATGGAGAGACTAATATCATTTGATTCAAAAGCTCTTTTAGAAGATGAATTAGCTCAGCGCATCGCGGAAATTCTCCGTTCTGAAATAGATCAAAAAGGAACGGCCACCATATTGCTTTCAGGAGGAAGTACACCGAAAAATTTATACCAAAAATTGGGTGAAATTGACTTAGATTGGTCGAAAGTTCATGTTGGACTTGTGGATGAACGTTTTGTTTCTCAAGACAGCCCCTACTCCAACGAAGCACTCATCCGTGAAAGTTTAATGTCATCACATGCTAAAAATGCTCATTTTCATTCCATGGTAATAGATCCTTCTAATTATGAAGAAAATTTGAATCTTGCGGCATTAGAAAATAGGATTTTTGAAAAACCAGATGTGATTGTACTAGGAATGGGTGATGATGGTCATACTGCATCCTTATTCCCGAATGATCAAGGTTCCAATGAAGCGACCGTTTCAAGTTCGCTTATAGCCAACACAACATCACCAAACGAACCTACCCAACGAATTACCTTTTGCGGTCCAATCTTACAAAAAGGAAATCATCTTTTCCTCATGATCACAGGACTAAAGAAAATGGAAGTCCTAACCGAAAGTCAAGAAAAAGATTACCCAATATACTATTTTATTCCTTTCATTGAAGGAATTTACTACACTGAAAACGCATAAGTTATGAATGCAAAAGTTTTAGAAGTCACCCAACGCATCATTGATCGCAGCCAAGCGATGCGCGCAACATATTTGCAACAAATGAAATCCGCGCACCAAGAAGGTGTCACTCGTCAAGCTATGAGCTGCGGTAATCTTGCCCACGCTTTTGCTGCATGTGACACACATGACAAAGCAGGATTAGCGCAAAATCGTTTGCCGAATTTAGGAATCATCACGGCATACAATGATATGTTGTCTGCACATAAAGTATACGAAGACTATCCAAAAAACATACGTGCTTATGCGAACAAACATCAAGCAATCGCCCAAGTTGCTGGTGCCGTTCCTGCCATGTGTGACGGAGTGACTCAAGGTCAACCTGGAATGGAACTTTCCTTGTATTCGAGAGATGTCATTGCAATGTCTGCAGCCATCGCATTATCACACAATATGTTTGATGCTACATTATGCTTAGGGATTTGCGATAAAATTGTTCCAGGATTGATGATTGCTGCTCTGCGTTTCGGACATTTACCGACTGTATTTCTTCCAGGTGGTCCAATGCCGAGCGGAATTAGTAACGATGAAAAAGGACGCATTCGACAATTGTTTGCGGAAGGAAAAATTGGACGTGAAGAATTATTAAAAGGAGAATCGGATTCTTATCACTCTCCTGGAACGTGTACATTCTATGGGACAGCAAATAGCAACCAAATGCTCATGGAAATCATGGGGATGCAATTGCCTGGATCAAGTTTTGTCAATCCAGGAACAGAATTACGCAACTTATTGAACGAGGAAGCGGTAAAAATTGCCGCTGAAAATACGAAACACGGATTTGACCGATCCATTGCTAATATCGTAAATGAGAAAGTCATTGTAAACGGAATCATCGGTCTATTAGCAACAGGTGGATCGACGAATCATACCATACACTTGATTGCTATTGCAAGAGCAGCAGGAATCATCATTAATTGGGATGACATGTCTGATTTATCAGATGTTGTTCCATTGTTGACACGCATGTATCCAAATGGCGCAGCAGATGTCAACCATTTCCACGCTTCAGGAGGAATGGGATTTGTCATTCGCACCTTATTGGATCATGGGATTTTACATGAAGATGTCTTCACGATACTTGGTAAAGGATTAAACGCCTACAAACAAGAGCCAAGAATTGAAAACCATCAGTTAATTTGGGTGGATGGAGCGAAAGAAACGTTGAATGAATCAATTATTCGTCCGGTGGATAATCCATTCTCCAAAGACG
>Ga0114960_10004654_pt1 | contig 10243 bp, 6 predicted proteins | sample C_130625_MF_Meta_FD_92637 | JGI IMG/M metagenome (GOLD analysis project Ga0114960, IMG submission 92637) | Freshwater microbial communities from Lake Croche, Canada to study carbon cycling - C_130625_MF_MetaG | ecosystem: Environmental > Aquatic > Freshwater > Lake | place: Lake Croche, Canada...
ATTACCAAACTGTATGACAAGACTATTCGTATCAATTAAAACGTTGGAAAAACTACAATCGAAAATGACGTATGAAGGGTGAACTTTATCATCCATAGTCTTATTAATGACACCATATAAGGTATTATTTATATCGCGGACCTCTCCCTCGCCCTTTATATGAATAGAATTATTACCTAAATTAATCGTCCCTATGTTTTTGTTATCGCCTATGGTCACTATGTTAGGTGTAATGGCGGCCTTTTTTGGAACGGCAAAATTAATATAATACCCCGCGTTTAATGATAAATCGAGCCGGACACTAAAGTCGAATTGTTTCGGTAAATGGTCACCGGACTGAATAATAAGCCATAAATTATCTGTATTTGACATATCGATGATATTGGCGGTGACGAAACTAGGGCTACTAGAATAAGGTATAGTTTGGGGAGTATAGGCAGAATAAGACGAAGAGCTTATTATAGTATCGGTTATGGCATGGACATTAATACTTGCTTGATTGGACTTATTTTCATATTTATAGCTTAAACTAAGTTTGTTATCACTACCAAACCCTTCGTAGGAACGAACGCTTCTGTAGAGAACCCATAGCAAATAGCCGAGAATAAGCACTAAAGCCAAGACAAATACGAATACTAAGCCTATTGCGCGTTTCTTTCCAAATAAGGAGTTTTTTATGGTTTTAACGATGGAGGTCATATACTATATTATAGGCAGAATTTAAGCGGACCCCATCATTAAAAACTTCACAGTAATTTTACATATTTATAAAGAAACATGTAAAATAAAAAGGCCTCAACCTTATGACGTCTTCGACGTCATTGACGAAACCTTTTATATGTAAACCGTAAATAATTCTTCATAGGGTGCCATATAAAAGGATGGGGTTGAAGGGTCTCCGTAGGTTACCTTGGTTTCCCCTCTTATAGCCCATTCTTATAATTCACCACATAAGGGTTTCCCTTCAACGACTCCATAATATCCGGCGTATTCCTATCCATTTGTATATTCGAATATAACGTATTCGTATTTCCAGCGACACGTCCCATACTATCGGCAGACGGGGATTGGTAAGGCATATTCCCTGATACAGCGCGATTATTCTTTAATTGCTCATCGCGCCCAGTTTGACGCATATTTATATCCCCATTCATAAGCGACATATTTCCCTGAACCATATAACCCTTTAATGTGCCCTGTTTGCTTTCATTATTACGTTGATTATAGTTCGATTCATAAGAAGTCATTTGGCGAGTTCTCTCCCCCGCGCCGGCATTACCGGCATAGAAAAAGTCGCTCGTCTCTTGGCGATACGTATCCACCGCTTGTTGTGGGGTTACTTTATAACCACCGCCCAATTGGTTGGCATTCACATATAAATGGTGTTTACCACTTTCAGTAGTTTCGCGAATCGTAGGAGCGGGGCGGTCGGCGGGATTAAAGATATAAGATTCCGAAACAGTAGTGCCGGGGTTTTGGTAAGGACGAAGAGTGCCGACAACATTTTCCTTACGAGATGGACGAAGCACATCTAATAAAGGCGCCACAGCCGCGCGTAATCCGCCGCTTACCATTCCAAAATAACTATCTTGTTTATTGGAAGTGCGGTTATTAGGATACGCCTTCTTGGCGCGGATTTCATAGTCGGCATCCGTAGCGTAATTACGTCCTTGGGCATTGGCCGCAGCCAAAGGTATCGCACCCAACTGTTGATTATGCGAAGGCATGTATTCGCCGGGAACATAAGTTTGCGGATTTTGAGAACCGGCCACACCGGAATAAGATACCGCCGTCTCGGGTCGAGATACATATCTATCTATAGGAATGGCATGAAGAGTCTGGCCTTTCTCGGCGCCCGTGGTGGTGAAAAGACGGTCGTTTTTAAAAGGGGAGTTAGGGGCGCCCGCCAGTTCAAACGACTGGTCGGGTAAATGCTTCTCCATAATACCCATATTTTCGACTGTGCTAATGGTTTTAATGGCACTATCGGCGGGACCTTCGTGACCATATAACATAAATCCAGAGGCCTTGGGTTTATTATCCACACGCATTTGGTCTGCCGTTTTGGGTAACCATTGGTCGCGCACCATCATACCCGAGTTAAACCCACCAGAACCGCCGGTAGTATACCCCAACCCTAGACCGGGCGCCACCATCTCCTCTTCAAATGGCTTTACGTTCGCCATGCGCATGCTAGGATTAACACGAGATTGGTAAAAGTCGGTCATGTTAGGTGCGCCGTAGGCAAATTGCTGGTTATTCGTAGGAGCAAACATGGGCGATTGTTCTTTTTTGGTAATATATTGAGAACCGGCGCCAGAATAATTGTCTAAAACACCTTCATTGGAGTTTTCGTTGGAAATACGGGTTCTCAAATTACTTCCAAAAAAAGGCACCATGTTATTATGTTCAAAGTAAGAACTATTCACTTTATCGCCGGTGAGGGAGTAATATTGCGCGTCGGATGGTTTGTTATTCACATTGGGGTTAAAGTATTTATCGGTATATACGCCTCCGCCGTTATTATAACGGTTTATGGTAGAAACCTCGGAGGTTTGGTCGGCCTCGTAATTTACGATAGGTAATTCGGAAGGGTAATTTTTGTTTGGAACATCGGTATTCGGGAGTTTTTCGCGAGTGTCAAAGTTCTCTTTTTTATTGCCGCCTTTTGATTGGTTATTTACTAGATATAATCCAGATAAGGCGACTACGGGGATGACAAATTCCATGTTTGGTTATACTTATATGTTATCTTATTATACACCCTTGAGAATTTTTACCCGCGCCTCTTGGCGGGACTCAGGGCCGGTTCCATAAGGACTCATTCGGGAACCCATGATTTCTTTATGAAAATCCATAAAGAAATCCTAACATGAAAATGGGTAAGGAAATTGTCCGGATGACCCCACGCAATATTCACCTATCCAAGCAGCTGGTCCATTCCGACATGACATCTCGGCTAGGCGCGGGCACATAATAGTCTTTTTCTAAAATACGGGTTTGGATATTTTCGTTAAAACCTTTCTCTAGACCATTCAATGGGTTCAAGTAAGGCGCCTCCCAGCGAGGTTGCTCTAAATCTTTATACATCCACGCTGGATGACTCGCGCGACTTTCCTGAACAAAAGGCTCGGCTACAGGGTAACTAACCACAGATGTATTTACAGAATTCGATTTGTAATCATTGACCGTTACCAAATCTCGATTTAGCAGACGGGTCATACCAAATAAATCACTCTCTAAATTCACCGTATTGGTTCTCAAATTGGCGCCCCATCCTTGTAATCTCATCTGCGGGTCTTCCATAAAGGGTAAATTTACACCTTGCCCGGGCTTATTTAAAATATATCTACTCGGTCCGCTACTTTCTTCGATTTGTTTTTTTATTCTATAAGGGTCATCGTGAAATCTAGTAAATGCCATGTCGTTATACACCCGTGAGAAAATATTACGGCAAGGGAAGCTTCGGTAACCCCCGACAACCTTCGGTAAAATCCGCACAAAAAATATAAACCGAAACTGTATAACTATATATTTGGGCCATGTCGACGCTATGTCTAAATATGATTGTAAAAAACGAGAGTAAAATTATCAAGCGTCTATTAGAATCCGTAACTCCATTAATAGATAGCTATTGTATTTGCGATACAGGAAGCACCGACGATACTATTCAAATCATAGAAACCTATTTCCGCGAAAAAAAGATAATCGGTAAGGTAATTCGAGAACCTTTTCGCGACTTTGGTTATAATCGCACATTTGCCCTCAAATCATGTCTAGGAATGATAAAGGCCGACTACTTATTACTCATGGACGCCGATATGGTATTAATCATCAACGAAAACCTCAATATCAAAGACTTTAAACAGAGCCTTATTCATGACGGTTATTTCATTCTACAAGGCTCGGAATCTTTCAGTTATAAAAATATGCGAATCGTTAAAAACCAGCCCGACCAATCGTATTGGGGCGTCACGCATGAGTATTTCAAACCACCCCCCAATTCGGTATTATCTCACATAGATAAACAGCACCTATTTATTTCGGATATAGGCGACGGAGGTTCAAAAATGGGCAAATTCGAGCGCGATGTAAAGTTATTAAAAAAAGGATTGGAAGAATCCCCCAACGACGAGAGATATACGTTTTATTTGGCGAATACTTATCGGGATATGGAGCAATACGATAACGCAATTACCTATTATAAGAAACGCATTGAAATCGGCGGTTGGGCACAAGAAATATGGTCGTCCTATTTCAATATTGGACTGTGTTATAAATTCACCGACGATATGCCCAACGCAATCTATTATTGGTTAGAAGCATATGAGTTTCATCAGGATAGGATAGAGAACCTATACGAATTGGTTATTTACTATAGAAAACAGGCGAAACATAAATTGGCGTATCATTATTATGCTTTGGCGGACTATCATAGACAACGAACCAAACGACAAGGAGACGAGCTATTTGTATTTGACGATGTGTATGAATATAAATTAGACTATGAATTCACTGTAATAGGGCATTATTATAATATAAATAATGAGGACATCCATAAAAAATGTATATCTGTATTATCGCATCATAATACGCCCGATTATATATGTAATAGCATAATCAGTAACTATAAATTCTATGATAATTTGTTATGTGATGCGACCACGTCCATAACGGCGACCAACCTAGACTTACTGAACGACATAGGAAAAAATACCATAAAAGACGAGTATCTATGTGGTAGCACTCCATCCATCTGCCTAGACGCAAATGGCAAATTAATCGTCGTAAAGCGCTATGTCAGTTATAAAATCGACGACCAAGGAAATTACATAAATCTACCTAATATTATTACAAAAAACGTGGTCGCCAAAATAAACGTGGATTCAACCGTATGGAAACTAACCGACGAATTCATATTGGATTATGATACGACCTATGATAATATTTACGTGGGGTTAGAAGATGTGCGCATGTTGGTATATAATGGCGATATTTTTTTTAATGCCAATCGTGGGCTATCCGCTGAGCATGTTACCATTGAACATGGGCTTATAGATATGAAAAATAAAAAAGTCCATTCTGTGTTTTTACGCCGACCGGAAGATACGAATACCATACAGAAAAACTGGGTGTTGTTTCGCGGGAACCGAGAAATAAAAATAATACATAGTTGGTCGCCCTTACTCATAGGTCACGCGGATGCTAGCGATGAGAAAATAAAGGATTTCAAACTTACCCATATAGTAAAAACCCCCACCTTTTTTAAATATCTGCGCGGTTCCACGAATGGTGTAACCATAAATGGCGAAATATGGTTTATTTGTCATCTAGTAAGCTATGAAACCCGGCGTTATTATTATCATGTATTTGTGGTATTAGACGAGGAAACTTATGAAGTAAAAAAATATAGCCGGTTATTTACCTTTGAAAAACAACCCGTAGAATACACGCTGGGATTTGTATATTTTAAAGAGAAAGACCAGTTATTCATCGGATATAGTGTTATGGATAGAGAAACCAAATTTATACAGGTTCCGAAGAAGCATGTAGACGCCCTGCTATATTGAATTCAATGCCGACGCCTTACATAATTCGCCAAAAGTGCGCCTATGCCACTGGGTAATACCATGATCGCGAATACCATCCAGGTGGGTTTTCGTGCCATATCCCATATTCGTATGAAGACCATAACGCTCGGATAATACAGGATATTGCTCACATAACTCGGCAATATAGGTATCGCGGGCCGTTTTTGCCAAAATACTTGCCGCTGCGATTCCCATATATTTTCCATCGCCCTGTTCTATGGTCGTATGAGGGAGCTCATAAATGGACTGAGAGGATTCATCGAACCGGCGATAGGGGGTAAAGTAATTACCGTCGACGATGGCCATAGAATCAGTGAGGGCATTGCCGCCCCCATTTAACTTATCCAATACATTTGTAATACAATCGTGCATTCCGCGCATAACGGCATGTAAGATATTGATTTCGTCGATTACATTTGCCTCAATATACGAAATATGCCAACAAAGGGCCTTTTCTTTGATGTATTCTGCGACGGCATGTAATTTCTTTTTGGATGAGAACTTTTTACTATCTTTGATATCTTTGCCGTCAAATACTGTCGGATCTTTAGGTAACACCACGCATGCTATGTAGGCACGACCGAATAAACACCCTCGGCCCACTTCATCAATACATAGTTCGTATTTATTGGAAGTGGCGTCATAAAAACGCTCGAGTAGAGGTGCCGGAACGCGCTTTTTCTTAGTGGATACATCCGATGTTTCTTCCACTTGTTCTATAGATTCCATTTTTGGGTAATACTAATAGATATACTATAGAATTTATCAATTTTGAGGGGTATGACCCCCTCCCTCTCGTTGTTATTTCTCAGATGCCCTTGCTTGAAATCAATCCATGTTAGATGCCAAAGATAAGGAGGGTTGTCTCAACTTGCGGCTCACAATGCGATCCTGAGGGAACCTTGTAACCTTCGGATTCCTTCGGAGTCCTGCTTTTTTCGTTGTATATATTATATTCAACTTGGTAAACTCAAAATATGGATTCAATAAAAACAACCCCTCTAGTTATATTTATAATATTATTGATTGTTTTAGTCATATCTGTAGTATTTGGATACCGTGCGAGCGAAGAGGGATTTACTGCCTATCAGTTTGCGAAACAACCTATAGATAACGTATGGATACCCCAATATACCGCGCAATCATCTAGCTCCACCGTATATAAGTTATATGATAACCTTTTCTTCGATAATAAAAATGGAAATTTAATAGAGATCGACGCATCCGGAAATGGTAGCACAGCCAATACGGATAATACTGGCGCCACTATAACTAATGTATATGTGACAACTCGCGCTGCTCCTACTCATACTTCGCGCTATCAAATTAACTTATCTGGCGGTAATGTTGTTCCACAAGATACGACGGAAAGTTTAATCGCATCTATGCCTAACTCCTATCAATCCTTTAAATATGTAACACAGTCTCCCAATACCGACAAATATACCGTATTTTATATGCCTTGGAATGATAGCACTTATGTTCATATAGTTCAACCCAACAAGAATATCGGTACCATTTTATTCGGACCTGCGAATACCATACAAGATAAGTTTTATGCGGCGGCGGACGCCAGTTTAAATTTGTCGGCGTATAATCAAGACACCGACCCTAGCAATAATAAGAGCGGGGTAGACCCATCTTATAATGCCACGAGCTCAGTGTATCAATTAAGTCATACTGTGAAATTCGATACACAAAACGCGAATTTAATTATAAATACTGGAGCGCCCGGGTATTTTGTATATAACCGTAACGGAACTGTGTCTCCCGCCAACCCATCTGGTGCCACAAACGGAACTAACATCCAAAACGTCGCCTTTAATGCTTTTACCGTTCTTGATACCGTAGGCCAAAACGTCGTTTTATATGCTTCGGTCGGAAAAAAGACATTAGTTGCCTTGTTTGGATATAAAGACGCTACTATGTCCGGCTATTCTTTAGTCAATGTCAAGCGTTTTACCGAATCGGGGTTAGACATGGGTTCTTTACCTACACAAGCACCCGCACCTGTGCCAGTTACACCAACGGACACTTCGTCGAATAAACCGCCCGTTTCCGAATCGGACTTTTATAAGATGTATTGGTTTATGCAGACCCAAGGTATGCCCGGCATTCCAAACACCAACCGTTTCTCGGATGACTATTTATTAAAAACCCAAATCGTTCCTCCGGTATGCCCAACCTGTCCATCATGCCCCGCATGCGCAGCCAATCCTTCTGCCACTTCTACTTGTTCGAATTGCGGAGGCAAAGGTGGGTCGGGAACTATAGACGCGAGTGGGTCGACGATTGTCCAAAAAGATACGCGCACGAATATAGCTGGCGCCGTATCTAATCTAGGGCAGGACGTAGGCGGCGTGGCGAATAATGTTATTAATACGACGGGTGGTTTAATCACGGGTGCTGCGAAAGGAACCAAGGATGTTGCCACGGATGTAGTGGTAGGCACCAAAAACGTGGCAACCGATGTAGTCGTTGGAACGAAGAATTTGGTAACTGGCGCAGCGAGTGAAGCCGAGAGCTTATTGAAATCGGCAGGAAGCGGCATTAAAGATATTTTAACACAAGACCATAGTAAGGGACAAGGACAAGGTAGTCAAACGGATATAAAACCCAAGGGTTACGGGCGCTGGCAACAGGGCGATTTTTCCAGCTTAGGAACGAATAACCAACCGGCCATTGACCAATATTCTTATTATGGGTCTCTTCCGGCAAAGCCAGCGAGTAATTATATGCCCGTGACGGCGGATTTCAGCGCATTTGGGCGCTAAGGTAGGGTAACCTTCGGAAACCTTACAAACCCTTCCCTTTTATGAGTAGACCTAGATGACACCAACAAAACCATAAATCCAGTAAGGCCTACATATAAAAGGATGGGTATGCTTAGCGAACGAAGGGTTTCCGAAGGACTCCTTAGTTCCCGCGTCTATATAAATAAATTAAAAAAACAATATTATGATAGGACACGTATATATCATAATATGAAAAGTAAGGAGGCGACCACGTCCTTCAATGACATTTTTGAAAGAGATAAAATCGCCGGCGAAATAAAATCCATATTATTATCCTTTGACGACAATTATAAAAACGTCAATTTCAAAAAAGGCATATATATCTATGGTTCCCCAGGCTGCGGAAAAACCCACTTCGTGACCGAGCTATTAAAAGAACTCGACTATGATATTATCCGCTACGACGCCGGCGACGTAAGAAACAAATCTCTTATCGATACTATTACGAGCAACAATGTATCCAATCGTAACGTGCTTCAGCTTATGACCAAAAAAATCAAGAAAATCGCGATAGTTATGGACGAAATAGATGGTATGAATAATGGCGATAAAGGCGGCATAACAGCACTTATCAAAATCATCCGTCAAAAGAAGACGAAGAAACAGAAATTAGAAAACATGACCATGAATCCTATTATATGTATTGGTAACTATTATATTGATAAAAAAATAAAAGAATTAATGAAGGTATGTAATACATTCGAGTTAAAAGCGCCGACGAATCCGCAAATTACCCAAGTCATCGATATGACGATTCCGAATATACAACTCGAGAACTCGCTATATAAAGAAACGATATTGAAATACATTCAAGGCGACATGCGAAAGTTATTGTTCGTCCAAGAGATGTTTAAAAAGCGACCCGAATTAATGAATAATGACATTTTAAATAATATTTTCTCCACCAAATCATTCAACGAAGATTCGAAAAAGATAACCCTTTCTCTCATAAACACGCCCGTAAAAATGGAAAATCATAATAAAGTAATGAATGAGACGGACCGAACTATCGTTGCCTTATTATGGCACGAAAATATCGTAGATGCCATATCGACCAAACCAGTAAATAAATCTTTCCCATTTTACCTACGTATACTAAAAAATATGTGTTTTGCCGATTATATTGATAGGATCACGTTTCAAAGCCAAATTTGGCAATTCAATGAGATGAGTTCGCTTATGAAAACGTTTCATAATAACAAGTTATATCATCAAAATTTTCCTGAAGGCGAAGATAACTTTAAGCCTAGTGAGGTAAGGTTTACTAAGGTATTGACGAAATATTCGACGGAATATAATAATATGCTTTTCGTGTATAATCTATGTCAAGAGCTGGATATGGATAAGAAGGATTTAGTAGCGTTTTTCCAAGAATTACGGCTCTATTACGGCGAACAATTTTCCAATCAAACTGACGTATTGAATGAAGTAGAGGGTCTTTTTGAGAATTACAATATAACAAAGCTGGATATTAAGCGGATGTATAGGTATTTAGATAAAAATGTCAAGAAGGATGCCGTTGATGAGGATGAGTTAGACGAGGGGGACGCGTGAAACCCGTAATTCTGTCCATTATAAGTAATAACTTATAATGGTAACCACTTTTTACACCTTTCAACATTCTAAACGCCGACCCTAAGAGGTCGGTGTCTGTGAATGTTGTTAGGCAACGTTACTGGGTAACCGATAAATTACCTTTTATTATCGCATTTATACCAGCGAAGATTTACACCTTTGAACATTGTAATCCGCACAAAGTGCGGATAGTGTTCAAAGGCAACGTTATTGCGAAGCAATTACCCGAAGGGGAATCCGATAAATCAATTAAGACGCACACGAAGTGTGCGAACTTAAATG
>Ga0114960_10004655_pt1 | contig 10243 bp, 7 predicted proteins | sample C_130625_MF_Meta_FD_92637 | JGI IMG/M metagenome (GOLD analysis project Ga0114960, IMG submission 92637) | Freshwater microbial communities from Lake Croche, Canada to study carbon cycling - C_130625_MF_MetaG | ecosystem: Environmental > Aquatic > Freshwater > Lake | place: Lake Croche, Canada...
ACAAACTGGTGCCGCCAATAACTGCTGCGCCAACTGCGTAGAGCAGAGTTGAAGAGCCACCAGTTGTTGGTGAGATTGAGTTTTGACGAGAAGCAAATAGCAAGCCAGCGATTGCCGATAGACCAGAGCAGATTACAAACGCGGCAATGCGAATGTTTTTAACATTAATACCGGCGCGACGTGCAGCTTCTGCGTTTCCACCAACGGCATAGATGTGTCGACCAAATGCTGTGCGACCCAGAACAAAAGTTCCGATTATAAGAAGTACCAAAATTACTGGAACTACGTATGGAATTCCTTTGAGGCTGACTAGTTCGCGATTGTTACTGCGCTCTAAATTGAGTGCAAAAACTGCTAACCCGGAAACTCCAACCAAACTAACAGTCTTGATCAACCATAATTTAAATAGTTCAGCTTTTAAGCCGGCTTTACGGCGAGCGTTGATACGGCTTAAACCAAGTAATACATAGCCAACTGAGGCAATTAAGTAGAAAGCCCAACTTAGCGTTGGCGACAGGTTGCTGTTTTGAATCGCAAGAACTGTTTTATCGTCAACGCGAATTGTTCCGCCTTCACCAGCCAGAATCAGCAATATTCCTTGGAAGCCCAAGAAGGCGGCCAAAGTTACGACGAATGATGGAATTCCGAGTCGTGCCACCAAAGTGCCTAAACCAAATCCCATCACCATTCCAACTGCAATGCTGGCAGCAAGTGCGATGTACCAAGGTTGACCATGATCAGTAATTAAAATAACTAATACTGCGCCGCATACACCCGATGCATAACCGGCTGAGAGATCGATCTCGCCAAGTAAGAGTACGAAAATTAGCCCCATGGCAATCACAATTACTGATGCTGCTTGCGTTAATAAGTTAGCAAAGTTGCCGGGCGTTAAAAAAACACTCGACATCGAACCAAAAACAATGCAAAGAACAAGTAAGCCCAAAACAGCGGGCAGCGCACCAATGTCGCCAGCTTTCACCTTTGACCAGTAATCCTTAGCGGCACCTTTTAACGACGACTCTGTAACTTCAACAGCTGCAGTAGAAGAGCTCATTACTTAACTCCCGCCTTCTCGACACCAGCAGATACGCCAGTAGTGATTAGTTCAATTACTTGTCTTGGAATTACCTCGTTCTTGGCAACTTGCGCTGCCATAGTTCCAAGGTAGAGCGCTGCGATGTTGTCGGCTACTTCGAATACATCATTGATGTTGTGACTAATTAAAATTACCCCTAAGCCGTTATCAGCTAAGCGGCGTACTAAATTCAATACTTGTTCAGTTTGGGCAACACCAAGAGCTGCGGTTGGTTCATCGAGAATAACTACCTTGCTATTCCAGAGCACAGCTTTAGCGATAGCCACAGTTTGACGCTGACCACCTGAAAGAGATGCCACGGTTTGACGAATAGATTTCACAGTTCGAACGCTCAAACTATCTAAAGTTTTGCGAGCGAGTGCTTCCATCGCTGATTCATCGAGTACTGGGCCTTTTTTAACTTCGCGACCCAAGAACATATTGTGAACGATATCTAAGTTATCGCAGAGTGCTAAATCTTGATAAACAATTTCAATGCCTAAAGCAGTTGCATCGCGTGGGCCGGTGATATTTACAACTTTGCCATCAAACTTAAATTCACCATGATCTGGTGTGTAGATGCCAGCGATGCACTTAATTAGCGTGCTCTTGCCGGCACCGTTATCTCCAACTAGTGCGGTTACTTGTGCAGGATGCACGTCGAGGTTCACATCTTTTAGAACATGTACTGGACCAAAAGATTTATTAACTCCGCGAAGCGAGAGAATCGGTTCGGTCACTTTGAGCTCCTGTTCAATTTATAAACTTTTTTGCTTGGCGTGTTACTAGTTTGGTGTTGCTTTACCCGAATTACAAGGATCTAGATCTGCGCGCCAACGTTCTTGACCTTAAGAGTTAGCGCTAATTAAGAAAGTTCGGCTCGAGACCAATTGGCCCCGAGCCGAACTTTTTACTTATTTGACTCGTTACAGATCGGAAATTAGATACCGTTTGCTGTGCAGAGTGCTTCCATGTCCTTACAAACTGCTTCACGTGTCTGGAAGCCATCAGTGATGACATCCTTAACGTTGGCCTTTGTGATGCCGACTGGAACTAGTAGTACTGAAGGAACATCCATTGTTCCGTTGTTTACGGAACCAGTTGCTGTTGTTGCCTTCTCGCCCTTTAGAAGTGCGATAGCAAGAGTTGCTGCGCCTTCTGCTTCAGCTTTGATGGCCTTGTAAACAGTGTTTGAAAGGTCACCAGTAAGGATCGCGCGAAGTCCGTCTGCTGTTGCATCCTGACCTGATACGCAAACCTTGCCGTTTAGCTTGTTCTTCTTAAGAACAGCAACTGCAGCTAAGCCAAGACCTTCGTTAGCTGATACAACTGCATCAAGCTTTCCGCCAGCCTTTGACAACATCTGCTCGAAGATTGTTCCACCCTTTACGTTGTCCCAATCTGGAACTGCTTGATCGTCAACCAAGGTGTAAGCCTTTGAATCGATCAATGGACGTAGTACTGAGTCGTAACCAGCCTTGAATAGTGTTGCGTTGTTATCTGTAGGTGAACCATTTAGATAAACAATGCGAGCTGTTGTCTTTCCAGCAGCATCTAGACATGCCTTGATGCCTTCACCTTGTAGACGACCAACTGCTTCGTTATCGAATGAAACGTAGTATGAAGCTGAACCGTTAAGTGTTAGACGGTCGTAGTCAATTGTTGGAACGCCTTGCTTAGCAGCCTTATCCTGAACAGCCTTAGCTGAATCTGAATCTAGGTTAACCATGATTAGAACCTTGGCACCTGCTGAAAGCATTTGATCAGCAATAGTCTGGAATGCGGCCTTATCGCCATTTGCATTCTGGATATCGACCTTAACTCCAGCAGTATCGAATGCTGCTTGTAGGAATCCACGGTCTGCTGTTTCCCAACGTGCTGATGAAGCAGCATCAGGAAGAATTACACCAACAAAACCATCTGCGGCTTTGTTGCTCTTTGAACAACCTGTTAGTGCGATTGCAACTGCAGCAATAACTGCAGTGAACGCAATTCGGCGCTTTGACATAGATTGGAACCTTTCGAAAGGTGGCACATCCCTGGTGAAACTTTTTTCAACCAGATGAAGAGGATGAAACCTAACCGCACGCTAGAGGAAAATGACCGAAAGGTCACTAGGAGAAATCGGACATTTAGCGCGGGATAGATAGGGGTAACGCTAACCTTGAGCAGTGAGCCCACAAATAAGCGATTCGGTTGAATCTACGCAAGATGCGCAAACCGCCCTTGAGGCGCACATTTTAGGCGTAGTTGAACAAGCCATCGCTCGGGGTGCTTTTGCTGGCGAAGTTCCGGCCAGCGTTCGTCTCGAACGGCCCAAAAATCGCGACCACGGTGATTATGCAACTTCAATTGCGTTGCAATTAGCTAAAGCTGCGGGCATCGCACCACAAGAAGTAGCGAAAATAATTGCGGCAGATTTAACCGCACTCGACGCAATTACTTCAGTTGATATTGCTGGCCCAGGTTTTATTAACATAACTTTGAATCGTGCAAGCCAAGCCGAATTGGTTCGCACAATTTTAATTGCTGGCGATAAGTATGGTCATGGTAATTCGCTTAACGGCGTGAGCATCAATCTTGAATTCATTAGTGCAAATCCAACTGGTCCATTGCATTTAGGTCACACGCGTTGGGCAGCAGTGGGCGATGCACTTGGGCGCGTTTTATCCGCAGCGGGTGCGAAAGTTACGCAAGAGTTTTACATTAACGATCGTGGAAACCAAATGGATTTATTTGGGGCTTCAGTCGAAGCTGCAGCGCTGGGTTTACCGATTCCGGAAAATGGTTACCAAGGTGAATACATTGGCGACTTAGCAAAAATGTTAGTGGCGCAAGACAAAAGTATTTTGGATCTAACGGGCGAAGCTCGCACTACCGAATTCCGCGAGCGTGCCTATAAATTACAACTTGCCCAACAGCAAGGAGTTCTCGAAACTTTCCACACTCACTTTGATGTTTGGTTCTCTGAGCGCACGTTGCACGATAGTGGCGCAGTAGAACATGGCATGGATAAATTGCGTAAACAGGGCCATGTTTTTGAACTCGAAGCTGCCACATGGCTACGCACTACCGACTATGGCGACGATAAAGATCGCGTTTTGATTAAGAGTGATGGTTCGTATACCTATTTCTCCTCCGATACCGCTTATTACATTAATAAGCGCGAGCGTGGTTTCGATATCTGTATCTATATGTTGGGCGCGGACCACCATGGCTATGTAGGACGCCTAAAAGCCACTGCTGCCTGTGCCGGAGATGACCCTGAGTACAACGTTGATGTTTTGATCGGGCAGCTAGTAAAGATTATGGAAGGCGGCGAAGAAGTAAAACTTTCCAAGCGCGCTGGCACGATTATTACGTTGGAAGAGTTAGTTGAAAAAGTTGGCGTTGACGCTGCTCGCTACACCCTGATTCGTTATCCAGTTGAAACTCCAATGGTCCTTGATGTTGATATTTTGAAATCAAATACCAATGAGAATCCGGTTTATTACGTGCAATATGCGCATGCTCGAATCGCTGGTGTTCTACGCAATGCCGCTGAGTTAAATATTTCCAGTGAGCTAGCTAATTTTGATCCCGCCCAACTTTCGCACGATCGCGAAAATGAACTTCTTGGTTCACTTGCTCAGTTCCCACGAATTGTTGCTAGTGCTGCCGAATTACGCGAACCACATCGTGTTGCTCGCTACCTCGAAGAACTTGCTGGCGTTTATCACGGCTTCTACGCCGATTGTCGCGTCTTGCCACTTGGTGACGAACCTGTAACTTCAGTTCACTCAGCTCGCGCCGCATTATGCGCAGCAACTAAACAAACTTTAAATAACGGATTGCAACTACTTGGTGTTAGCGCACCGGAGCGGATGTAACTATGACAACGAATAGTTTAATTAACTCGAGTGAAAATATGTGGTCACAAAGCGTTGACCGCAACGCTACCGAATTAAGCATTAGTGGTATCTCGGTTTCATCGCTGGCAAAAGATTTTGGCACACCAGCTTTTATTCTGGATGAAACTGATTTCCGAATGCGCGCATTAGCCTGGAACGATTCGCTGCAGGAAAATTTTGGCGATAACGCAGGTACGGTTTATTACGCTGCTAAAGCCTTTATCTGTACTGAAGTTGCTCGCTGGATAACCACTTTAGGAATTGGTATCGATGTTTGTACATCTGGCGAGCTGGCAGTTGCGCTGGCCGGCGGCATAAACCCAGCCAAAATTGAGGTTCACGGCAACAATAAGTCGGTTAGCGAAATTGAGCGCGCAGTAGAAGTTGGCGTTGGCACCATCGTGATGGATTCAATGCACGAAATCGAACGCGTAGCGGCAGCTGCAACCAAGTTCGGAAAAGTGCAACGTGTTTATTTGCGTTTAACACCTGGCATTCAAGCCCACACGCACGAATCTATTTCGACTGCGCACGAAGATGTAAAGTTTGGATTTTCAATTGCCAGCGGTGCGGCTTGGGCTGCAATCGAGGGAGTTCGCAAACACTCATCTTTAGAACTTCGTGGATTCCATTCCCATATTGGTTCCCAAATATTTGGCGTGGAATCTTTTGAATTAGCGGCGCAACGTTTGATTGGTTTGCTTGCGAAGTATCGCGGCGCCTTCGGCAGCGAATTACCAGAACTTGATTTAGGTGGCGGTTATGCAATTGCTTATTTACCTGGCGAGATAACAGTTGCCCCAGCAGATGTAATTCCTGCGCTAGCTAAAACTGTTAAGGCTGCATGTGCTGCTGCGAATTTAGCGGTGCCACGAATTTCAATTGAACCAGGTCGCGCGATTGTGGGACCAACTATGTTTACTCTTTACGAAGTTGGCACGACTAAAGATGTGACTCTTGAAACTGGCGAGATTCGCAAATATATTTCCATCGATGGTGGCATGAGCGATAACGCTCGCCCTGCTCTTTATGATGCCGAATATTTTGCAGTGCTAGCGAACCGCACATCAACGGCTGCGATTACTAATTCTCGATTAGTTGGAAAACATTGCGAAACCGGCGATATTGTTATTAGTGAAATTGATTTGCCGGCCGATATCGCCCCAACTGATTTAATCGCAGTTCCAGCAACTGGTGCATACGGCCGTTCGATGGCAAGTAATTACAACCATGTGCCAAAACCACCAGTTATTGCAGTAAAAGATGGCAAAGCTCGCATAATTGTGCGCCGTGAGACTGAAGCCGATCTGCTAAACCTCGATATTTAACGCGCATCACTCCATCTATGAAAGAATTGGCCAATGAGCAGCGAACTTAAGACCATCTCGATTGGCATGCTCGGCTGCGGCGTTGTTGGCAGCCAAGTTGCTCGCCTGCTCCAATCTGACCAGGAAGAACTCTCCAAGCGCTCAGGAGCAGAACTTGTTTTGAAAAAGATCGGAGTTCGCACAGCCGGTGCTCGCGATGGCATCCCCGCAGCGCTGCTAACTACTGATTTGATGTCAGTTGTTAACGATCCAGAAATTAATATTGTGATCGAAGTTCTTGGTGGCATCGAGCCAGCACGTGAATTAATTTTGGCAGCAATTGCTAATAAGAAATCAGTGATCACTGCTAACAAAGCACTACTTGCAACTCATGGTCATGAACTTTTCAACGCCGCCGATGCAGCAGGTGTAGATCTTTATTACGAAGCAGCAGTTGCAGGTGCGATTCCAATTATTCGTTCAATGCGTGAATCACTTGCCGGCGATCAAATCACTCGCGTAATGGGAATCGTTAACGGTACAACAAATTACATTTTGACCAAGATGCATGAAGAAGGTCGCAACTTTGCCGATGTTTTAGCTGAAGCTCAAAAACTTGGTTATGCCGAAGCAGATCCAACTGCTGATATCGAAGGTCACGATGCGGCTGCTAAAGCTGCGCTATTGGCTAGCTTGGCTTTCCATAGCACTGTAACTATTGATGAAGTTTATTGCGAAGGCATTTCAAATATTAGCCCTGACGACATAGCCGCTGCCAAGGTTATGAATTCAGTAATTAAACTATTGGCAATTGCTGAACTAACTGTGAAAGATGAAATTTCAGTTCGTGTGCACCCAGTGATGTTGCCACTTACGCATCCACTCGCAAGTGTGCGCGATGCTTTCAATGCTGTTTACGTTGAATCCGAAGCTGCTGGTCAGCTGATGTTCTACGGTCGCGGTGCTGGCGGTGCTCCAACCGCATCTGCGATTTTGGGCGACTTAGTCGCAGTGACACGTCACCGCGCATATTCCACAGTTGGATATGGCGAAAGTGATTACGCAGATCTAGATATCGCTCCACTTGGTGACGTGAAATCACAGTTCCTAATTCGCCTTTGGGTAGCCGATAAGTCAGGTGTTTTAGCCAGCATTGCTACTGTTTTTGCCAAGCAAGGCGTATCGATTCAAGGTGTTCGCCAATCCGGAATGGGTCTTGATGCCGAACTAATCGTGGTTACTCACGCAGCTACTGAAGATGATTTAGACGCAACAGTTGAGGCGTTAAAAGCAATGGATATCGTTAAAAATGTTGAAAGCGTAATTCGAGTCGAAGGCGTTGGTGCGTAATGGGTTTGTTCGGAAATAAAACAGCTAAATCTGGTGGCGCACATCAATGGCGCGGAGTCATCGAGGAATATCGTGATCGTTTGCCGGTTTCAGCTAAGACCCCAATTGTTTCGCTGCGCGAAGGTGGTACTCCACTTATCTATGCCTGCTATTTATCTGAGCTACTTGGTAACGATGTTTGGATTAAATTCGAAGGCACCAACCCAACTGGTTCTTTTAAAGATCGCGGAATGACAATGGCAATTTCCAAAGCAGCCGAAGATGGTGCTAAAGCGGTGATTTGCGCATCAACCGGAAATACTTCAGCAAGTGCTGCGGCCTATGCAGTTAAAGCTGGCATGCGGCCAGTTGTTTTAATTCCTAATGGCAAAATTGCAATGGGCAAGTTAGCGCAAGCAATCGCTCACGATTCCACCATCTTGCAAGTAAATGGAAACTTCGATGATTGTTTAACTTTGGCTCGCGATCTGGCAACTGATTATCCAGTGGCACTCGTGAACTCAGTTAACCCTTATCGCATTGAAGGCCAGAAGACTGGTGCCTTTGAAGTTGTAGACATGCTTGGTGATGCACCAGATATGCACGTGTTGCCAGTTGGTAATGCCGGAAACATCACTGCGTATTGGAAGGGCTATCGCGAATATAACCAAGATCGCATCTCTTCTAAGTTGCCACAGATGTGGGGATTCCAAGCTGCGGGCTCGGCGCCAATTGTTAAGAATAAAATTATTACTAACCCAGAAACAATTGCCACTGCTATTCGAATTGGTAATCCAGCTTCTTGGGCTCAAGCTATTGAAGCTCGCGATTCATCAGGTGGCGTAATTGATTCAGTTACAGATCGTGAAATTCTGGCGGCATACCGATTAATTGCAGCTAAAGAAGGCATCTTTGTTGAGCCATCTAGCGCCGCTGGTCTTGCTGGATTAATTAAATATAAGAAAGCAAAGAAACTGCCAACTGGTAAAAAGATTGTTATTACTGTTACTGGGCACGGACTTAAAGATGTCCAATGGGCACTTGAAGGTGCAGCTAAGCCAAAGATTGTTCCAGTCAACGCTAAAGCGGCTGCGAAAGCACTGGGTCTCTAACTCGTAAGAGTTGAGAAAGAATTCAAAATGGCGAAACCAACTTTCCGTGCAACCCCAAGTCAGATTCAAGTTCCGGCAACTAGTGCCAACTTGGGTCCAGGCTTTGATTGCCTTGGGTTGGCACTTCAAATGCACGACAAATATGTAGCCCGCGTAATTGATGAACCTGGTTTAGATATCGATGTAATTGGTGAAGGTGCCGATAACCTGCCTCGCAATGAAAAGAATTTATTAGTAAAAGCCATTTTTGCTGGCTTTGATTATTTGGGTGGTCGACCACGCGGGCTAGCTATTCGCGCCAAGAATGTGATTCCACATGGTCGCGGGCTAGGTTCATCTGCCAGTGCCATCGTTGGTGGGTTAGCACTTGCTCGTTCACTTGTTTTAGGTGGCGAAGATAAATTAACGAATGAAGTTATGTTGCAACTCGCAACTAATCTCGAAGGTCACCCAGACAATGTGGCTGCAGCAATTTATGGTGGCGCAACAATTGCTTGGCAAGAGAACCAACATGGAAAATTAGTTGCCCAAGCAATTTCACTCGCACCCGATCATCGAATTTCAGCGATCGCTTTTATTCCAGAAGCTGCAGTATCAACAGCCAAAGCTCGTAAACTTTTGCCCGAAACAATTCCATTCCGTGATGCGGTAAATAACTCAACAAATACAGCGCTCTTAGTTCATGCGTTAACTCTGCGCCCAGATTTATTGTTTATTTCAACGCAAGATTTCTTACATCAGTCATATCGCGAAGAAGCGATGCCGGCCTCATTCGCCTTATTAACTAAGTTCCGCAGCGCCGGAGTAGCAGCCTTTATTTCAGGAGCGGGCCCAACCGTGTTGGTCTTACACACTGGTGGAGCCACTGAAGTTGCTGAGCTAACCCATGCGGCGGGAGCTAAGTTCCGCGTTGAAGAAGTTGCGATTTCGGCTGCGGGAGTGCTACCGTTCTGACACCTTCTTAGGCGATCTGCCTGTAACACTTGAAGGTAATTTAAAAAATACCACCGGCTTTCGCCGTAAATATCTAGCCAGATATGCAAATATCTTAAATATTTCGCGCACAAGCCATAACTGAAAAGATCACAATGACCGATACACCTGAAGTAACTCCAGTACGTTCAAGCAGTCCTGAGCTATCAGCGATGACCCTTCCGAAACTAAAGGAAGTTGCCACCCAACTGGGAATTGATGGCGCCGCAAAGCTAAAAAAGGATGCCCTCGTAACTGCAATCGCTGATCTACAAGCAGCAAACCGCGAAGCCGCAAAGGCCGAACGTGAAGCCCGTCGCGAAGCTCGCAATGCTAAGAAGCGTGGCAATAAAGATAATTCAAATAACTCAAACGCCAACTCAGATGATGAGGGCGACGATGAGGGCGACGACAATTCATCAAGTTCATCGAATGATTCAAACTCAAATTCAAATCGCCCAAACCGTGATCGAAATGATCGTGGCCGCGATCGTCAAGGCCGTGACCGTAATCGCGATCGTCAAGGACGTGACCGAGGCAACCGCGAAGAGCGCG
>Ga0114960_10004657_pt1 | contig 10237 bp, 10 predicted proteins | sample C_130625_MF_Meta_FD_92637 | JGI IMG/M metagenome (GOLD analysis project Ga0114960, IMG submission 92637) | Freshwater microbial communities from Lake Croche, Canada to study carbon cycling - C_130625_MF_MetaG | ecosystem: Environmental > Aquatic > Freshwater > Lake | place: Lake Croche, Canada...
AAATTCTGCCTTAGTGCTCCATCGAATCCTTATGATTAAATTGATCGTTATGAAAATCCTTCCATATCTTTTAATAAGCTTAGCGATTATCTCTATGAAGGCGCAAGCCCAGCCTAATGAAACCATTACGAGTTGCTGTACTAACCCGCGCCATGCCAATGGTTTTTATGCCAGTGATTTAATTCCAAGAACGCAATTTAATCTGAGCTATACGAAAGATGGTGCTCGTCTTGACTCTTCAAATGCAACAATTTATCTTGGCGTGAGTTGTGATGTCTACTCCCCTCAATTTGGTTATGGCTCTTGGGGATGGGCTAACGGTGGCACAAAAGTCACTTTTGCAAAAAATGGTAGTATCGGCTTTCCACAACAAGTTCCGAGTTTTCAGGACTCTATCTTAAGAAAATGTAGTTTTTAAAAAGCTTCCTATTCATGAATAAAATATTACTCATCGTTTGCATTTTTTTTATATCTAAACTTAGTTTTGCGCAGGCCATCAATGATCGCTGGTTAGGTAATTGGACATCAACGCCATATAGTTCAATGAATAATAAACGTTGGCAACTCAATGTCACTCCCACAATGTTTAATAATTGTGTATGGGTTGGAAGTGAAGTAAGAGTTGTTCCAAGACCTTGCTCAGCTTTTTATAGTGGCAGTATTACGAAGTCTGAGTTGATTAACTACCTCAATCAGGATATCAATCAAGTCAACAGCTGGATGCGTTCTGGCGTGATTCCAGCTTCAGATTATCAACGGGTCCAAGCAGATTTACAAAAAACACAAGCTATTTTGGGAAGAATTTCCAATGACACCTTTCGGGTTATTACGGTGAGGAATACGATCATAGACAATAATATTTGGATCCTAGATTTGGACTCTGTCTATCAAATTATCTACGGGGAAGGTGGCGCAGGATCAAATTTCCACATCATCGAGTTTCGTAAATAATTAATTCATGACCTTACAGGTCAAATCACCTTTTAAAGAATTCAAAATCTCTTTCGACTTACTTGTTAAATCATTATTTGTTAAGTTCTGCTTAATGATTTGACAAGCTTCTTTTTTCTTTCCTAAGGATAAAAGATACTCTGGATTTTCTAGATAGTCTTGAGCTAAGCGTAGCATTCCACCTGGATAATTTTTACTCACCATCACTTCACGAATTTCCATTGCCCTTGCTTTATCTCCGTAAGAATTTACTACTCGCAAAATCGTGTAGGGATCGTAATATAAATCGTAGGCATTTTCCATCGCCTCTAAGTGATCAGTAGCAATGGCAACTTCATATAATCGTAAAGCTCGTTTGGCGCGCGCCGCACTATCCAAATCATAAATTTGTTTTGGTGGTTTTTCCGCCATGATGAGATTACCTGCTGTTACACAATTACCATCTTTCTTGGCACGACATTGTTTCTCATAATACAAAATTTCTTCATAGCTTCCAGTGGGTGGCTTAAGCTCCTCAACTGGAGTAATTACTTTCACTTGCGGCTCTAGTTTTTCAAACTTAAAACTCTGCTCAACTTCCTCTTTTGTCACAGTCTCTGGTTTGATCAACGAACCCTTCGAGGAACTATCAACCGGATTAGGTAAATTTTGCATTGGTTGGGCACATACCTGACAAGTCAAAATCATACCTAAAACACTTAAATAGCTGTACTGTTTAGTGTTGGAGATTACATTACGCATTGTCGATAGTCCTCAGATCCTGGTGTTAAACCTAATTTAATACAGCGCTGGCGTTTAAGCTCAGCGGTATTATCAATTGTGCTTGGTTGACTTGCTGTTGGTGCTATTTTAGGCGCTGGTAAAGGCTGCGCTTGTATCACTGGTGCTTGAGCTTGAACGAGGACATCATCTTTGAAAATACCTTGTTTATCAATTGCACCGTTGGCCAAGTAGTAAATACCAAAGCCATTTTTACGGTTATCTTTCCACTCACCGACATATTTCTTACCATCTGGCCAAATGTAAGTCCCTTTGCCTTGAAAACTACCATTGATGAACTGTCCTGTATATCTTGACTGATCTGCCCAGGTATACGTTCCTTGTCCATTAAATTGATCGTCTTTGAATTGACCGACATATTTTGAACCATCTGGCATGATCAGAGTTCCTGAACCAAAATACATGTCATCTTTAAATTGGCCAATATATTTTTTTCCATCTGCAAACGTGTAAGTTCCATTACCGTGGCGCAATCCATTCTTGACTTCACCTTCATAAATATCAGATGTGGCTTTACCATTTTTATAGGTGGTTCCCGAGTAAAAACAAGCGCCAGCAAAGTTGTCATCACAATCAGGTAACTTGGCTTGTACATGGAATATGGACAAACCAAGGATCATCATCTGAAGCCCTGTCCATTGTTTGAGATTCAAACGCTTTGGCATCATCTAATCTCAATTACATTTGAGAAGATAAGGCGTACTCTTGCCATCTTCTAGGTTCTTGCCGTTAAAAACTTTTACGGCATCATTAGTTGGAGTCACCACACGCTTCATTAAGCGTAAAGTTCCATTGGCCAATTGATAGTGCTCTTCGTAAGATTCATTCGCATTAGAGACTGGACTAGACATAATCACATAGGTGGAAGGATTAGGTTTTTGCACAGAGGTGATTTTGCGACGATAGGATTTGCCTTCATCACGAATCACAAATTCATTACTTTTATTGACATTCACAATAAAGTCTTTTGTGGTCACCGCACACTGGTTATAGTTCTCCGCCCAACTACCTTCGATTTCTTTAAGAAAGATAGAATCTGGGGGAGTAACTGGGATTGGAGATATGGGGGTAATTGAGGTGGTATCTATTGCTCCAGAATTTGAGCTAGATCCTGATTGCCAAACACCAATCAAACCAAATAGTGCAAGAAGTGCCCCAGCCCCTAAAATCCATGGTAATTTACTTTTTCCAGGAGATGGAGGTTGTTTTGGCTCTTTCTTAGATCCTTTACCAATAGTATCCTTTGGATCTTCTTTGCCAATTGGATCCTTTATAACATCTGGTTCTTCAGACTTGTCTTCAAACATAGTCCGCCACTCTTGAATACTTTGAGGACGATCTCCAGGTCGAACCGCCATCCCTGTATCAATCGCCTTTAAAAAATAGGTGGGGTATTTTCCTGCGACTAATTCTGAAGCTGGTACCAAAGTATCTTCATACGTTCTAACGGTTGATGGTATGGGCTTTACATCTGTAACAACCCGATACAAGGTAGCAGCAAAGCCATAAATATCTGCACTAGGGCCCTGTCTTCCGTCCGGATTATATTGCTCAATAGCAGCATATCCATCTGTTGTCATGTTGGTCACATTACGAGTTTGACTGACATTCTCTGGTCGAGCAGAGCCAAAGTCAAGTAGTACGGGACTACCGTCTGATCGAATAAAAATGTTACCGGGCTTAATATCTCGGTGTAAAAAATCTTCTTGATGAATGCGTTCCAGACTATCTAAGAGCGGAAAAATAATCTTATTGAGCTGCTGCAAACTTAAAGAACCATCTTGACGAATAATCTCATCAAGCGGTTGCCCGTCACAGTAATCCATTACAAAATAAGCTGTACCATTGGCTTTAAAGAAACGTTGAACTCCGACTATATGCGGATCATCAAAGCGTGCCAATAATTTAGCTTCTTTTTCAAAAGCATTTAATCCCCATTGAAAAAAATTAATATCTTCTTTGGCGCCAGAGGGCCGAACCGTCCAACCGCTGTCGCGAGCAGCAACTTCACGAGGATAAAACTCTTTAATGGCCACCTTACGGCCAAGCATAATCTCAATACCCAAATAGGTAATACCAAATCCACCCTGACCCAAGATTTTCTCAATGCGATAATCGTCCTCAAGAATCGTCCCAATCGGAAGTGCATTTAAATTCGCCATACCTTAAAACTCTCCAATGGATAAATCAACATCACCAATCAACAATCTACCTCGATCTGGAAATGAAACTAAAACATTACTAGGTAATTTTTTACCATTGACCATAGTGCCATTCGTCGAGTTTAAATCCTCAATCATTAATTCACCGGCTTGTATCACTATTTTTGCATGTTGACGCGACACGGAATTATTATTGATATGCAGATCAACAACTGCCTGATCCCGCCCAATCTTTAAGCCTTCTTGCATTAAACGAGCATCATTTCTATCAAAAGTCAGACGAATTTTAAGTCCTTTATTATTAACGTCAAATCCAGATAAAACGATTTGTTTAGATGCGCTAGGCGAACTGTCACGACGGGTCGTATAAGCTGCTGAAGATCCTCCAGAATTGCTGGGCGTATAAGCTGCGCCAGCGCGCATTGGAACGGAACTTACAGTTCCCGAAGAGTAGATGACGAGTGTACTCGCAATTTTGTCATGCAATGCTTGCTTACGATCTGTAAAAGCAGCCATGAGATATCCAATACCCAAAATCAAACTCGAAATGAATTTAGAAAAATAACGTCCGGTAGCACGCCCAAAACTCATACGTTGACCAAACTCATCAGTCACTTTGAGACCTAATATTTTTTTACCCACTGTAGCTTGGGACTCACTGGATTCCATGATGGCGAAATAAAACCAATTGAGGAAAAAACTGATTGACAAGACCATACCTGATTGTGCAATCGTGGTGGCAAGATCGATGGAACTATCATCGTTTTTTAAAGACCAAATCGTACCTAACAAAATTAATACTGTCGACAAAATAAACGTATCGATAATGTACGCTACAAATCGTATCCAAAATCCCGCATATCTCATGAGAGTTCCCCTTCTACGCGTAAACTAACTTTGCCTAAATTAAAGCTCTGACCGACCTTTAATGAGGCACTTTCTTGACCTAACCGGACGCCATTGAGCCATGTACCATTGGTAGACCCCAAATCCCGAATTCTTAACAACCCAGAATCATATTGCAGTTTTGCATGTTTTCTAGATACCGAATTATCATTTATCTGTGTATCACTTTCGTTGGGATCTCGTCCTAAAACAAGTCCTTGACGAAGAGCTTTTTCAGAAAAATTCAGATTAACTGGATTACCATTACTATCTTGTCCAACCAAGGCACAACGAAAATTCTTAGCCGTGGATCGTTTTGTTTGATCAACTACAAGTGCACCTGAACGACTCCGGAACTGTGTATAACTTTCTCGCACAACCGGTGCTTTTCTTAAGGAGAAAAACAACGCACCACCAGCTAATAAAACAGCCGCAGCTGCTAAACCAATTAACTTAGTATTGTCCGATTTTTTTGGCGAATTAATATTGACATCTAACTTAGGATTGATTGCTGTGGTTTGAGTAGAACACTCTTCACTTGTCACCTTATAAGGAACTCCTTGCTCCTTCATCGCCTCAATTAAAGAAGATATGTGTGAGGCATAGAAAATACCATCACTTTGATTGACCGTCATACCGGAGCGATTATCCCCCTGCACAATCCCTAAAGCTTTGGCAGTATTTACACCAACAACTCGCCCACAATTATCCAATAATGGTCCACCACTGTTGCCACTATTGACGGATGCGCTATGCTGAATAATCATTTGTTTATTAGCATTGGCAGCCCAAGAGGCTTCAATCATTCGACCAATAATGCCTTGCGTAAAAGTTGACTCAACTAAAGAAACTTGGGATAAATCATTCAAGGCTTCATCCGCGGCACCAGGATATCCCATGGTTGTTACAGGGCTACCCTTCACAGGCATTGATTGTCGTACCGTAATCACAGGCAACTCCAGTCCAGGAGCCTCCAATAAAGCTAAATCAAGATCAGCTGAGCGCCATAAAACAGTTGCTTTAATCGGCTTAATATCTGTTCCATTAGAAGTTTTTTTAAGGACAACAATCCCCAGATTATTTTCAATAACATGGTAATTGGTTGCCACAATATCTTTGGCAACTACAAAACCACTTCCAAGTTCATAACCAGCGCGATCTTTTGCTACAACACGAACCACACTTTGATCAGCTTGTGCCATCACATCCTGAGCATTCGCGTGAACACTCAACAATAGGCACATAAGAGAAATAACAATGGCTTTCATATTAATCTTTTGGCGGTATTGTCGGAGTATTTTCAGAAGCGGCAGGCCTGCCATTCGAAGACTCTTTAGATGAAGCTTTGACGTCTGATCCACTAGAAGAAGTACCACTGTTATCCTTTGTCTCAATGATCTTTTCTTGCTGATTAATTTTTTCAGTAATCGGATCCTTTGGAGGGTCGATCGGTTTCTTGACTTCAGTTGGAGTTTTTCCAGCATCAGAATTCGTTGACGGATTCTGCTTCTTCACCGTTGGTGGATTGTTTATTTGTGCTGGTGGCTGTTTAGGGTTTTTTGGGTCTTTGTTATCCTTAGAATCCTTTTTATCTTTATTGGAATTAGCTACTTCCTCTTGTTTTGGTTTTGAGTTTTCAGAATCACTCTCTCTGACAGTAGGAGTTGGAGTTGGTAACTCTGTAGGCTTGATAGTCTGAGATATTTTTTCTTCTTCTAGTTTTGGTGAGGTGGCATCTTGTATTTGATTTAAGCCAAAACCTTGATTTATTACATATGCTCCGCCAGCCGCTAATGCCAGTATAGCTAAACCAATACCTAACCAAAGTCCTAAATTACTCTTTGCACCACCCTTCCAATGCGGTGGTGCCACAAACACTTGTATGGTTGTATTGTCTTGTCTTGGTTTACGTTTAGCGCGTACTGCAGATAATAATGCACTTGTCAAACTATCGGCTTGTCGTTGTCCTACGCCTTTAACGGTATGAAGTATCTCTTCATCAGATAAGGTCAAAATACCATCGCTTGCCAGTACTACGATATCTCCAGCATGCAGTGTAAAGGTATTCGCTGGCGCATCAATCAACTCTAGATCACCACCAGTAACAGCAGAACGTAACACATGCTGATGCGGATGATGTTTTGCTTCATCCTGGGTAATTTTTCCTTCGCGCAAAGATTTTTCAATTAATGGCGCCATCGAATGGTCTTCATTTAATCGAATCAGTTGATTTTTTCGAATTAAAAATAAAGGTGAATCACCAACACTAATCCAATTAATACCTTGAGCACTGAGATGCATCCCAACCAATGTACAACCCATGCCTTCCAAACTCGAATTATTGTTAATCAGATTAGTGATTTCATGATTCGCTTGTTGCAGTGCTGCACCTAATTTAGCTTGAATGGATTCAGAAGAAGATTCCACAAAGGTTTTAACAAATGCATCTACAGAGGTTTTGCTAGCAACTTCACCCCCAGCATGACCCCCCATGCCATCTGCTAGTACGAAAAGTAATTCCGTCTGCTGTTTTAAGAAATTAATGGACGAGTAGTCTTCTTGTAACTCACGTTCTCCAATAAATTCCTTTTGATCAAAGTCAAACTGACGACGAAATACGGTTGCATTAGCAGATGAACTCATAAATGATCTTTCTTACCAGGTGAAATTAGGCCCACAAAATGGCATAAATACTAATTTAGTATTACCAATCGAGATTGTTTCACGACCAGTGATTTCTACAGGCTGTAAAACTGGCGCATCTCCCAAATACGTGAGATTAATACCACCGCCATGTTGTAAATAAAATTTATTACCCTTAGGGTCATAAACAACAGAGGCATGATTTTGACGTGAGATTTCTTCATCGCCAAAATCGAGTGATACGCGAGCTTCTTTAGCGCGGCCAATACCATTCATACCGGAGCCTAATTGCAAGGACTGTCCTTTACCAGGACCATCAACAATCACTAGCCATCCAACAACAGGTTCAACGCTGAAAGTATTGTTAGATCTATCTAAAGTTGCCTCCGGATTAATGGGGGATACAGATGTGCCTGGTCGAACAATCTTTGTATAGTCATCATCACGATCAGTCTGGCCTGCCTTTGGCGAACCAGTAGGTGCCTGCATTGTCGAATAAGCGACTGTGTCATCCACCGGAGTATTTAGTTTGGGTGATTTACGATTGATAAGGCGCGTGGTTTCTTCATCTGACATGGTGCTCTCCTGAATTAATTAATATAAAAATGTAATCTAACTTCACCTAATTCTATCAAGTCCCCGTCATTAAGCTCAGTCTGAGTTACTTCTTGCTCATTGACGAAAACGCCATTCGTCGACGATAAGTCAACGATATAAAAGCCACCTTCACGGCGACGATGAATCTCAGCATGATGTGAAGAAATCGAATCATTGGGTAAATGAACGTCGTTATCTATACTGCGACCAATTCGCACAGCGGTTTTAGTGAGAGAGTGACGAGTTTTTGCACCACTCATTTCTTCTAAATAAGCATATTCAATGCTCGGCTCTTCGATCTTCTTACGTCTGGTTAACAAGTAAATTAAATAAGCGATAACAGCCAGCAGAGCAACGCCACCTAAAATAAAGTAGAGTAAATTGGTCTTGAAGTACTCTTTATACTTTTCTGATTTAGTTCTTTTATCTGGGAAGTCCACTTGGGTGGTCAACTCAATTGGCTTTTCTGCGCGGGTCCCAAGCACCATTAAAACATCTTGTGGGGCGTTATAGCTTGAACCATTAAAACTAATTCTGCCGCCACGCTCAACAAACCCAAAAGGGTCTGAAGTCAAACTCGGTGGATATAAACCATCAGATCCATCAATATATTGACCTGCGGTTTCAATAGCAATCTTTTGTACATTTTGTAAATATGGAGAATCTGATTTACGCTCACGGTAACCAATACCTAAAATCGAAACGCCTGCATCTTTCGCCGCTTTGAGAACATCATCACGCGTATAGGCTTTATCTTCATCCTTACCATCAGACATCAAAACTAAAGCTTTTCTGGTAGCTTCTGTTTTCTTGAGTAACTCAATCGCGGTCAAAATGTTTTTGTAGTATTCCGTTGCCTCACCTGCAGCTTTAATCTCTTTTATGCCCGCCTGGATCGCTTCTGTATCATTTGTTAGCGGCGTTAATAAATGAAACTCACTATCAAAGGTAGCTAAACCAATCAGTTGATGGGGTTTTTGCCGTGCCACCATATCTTTGATCAAAGGCACATTTTTCTTTTCGACTGTTTTTTTACGAGCTGGATCACTAATGTCAACCAAAAATAAGATGGCGGTGGTTTGACCTTCCGCGGGATACAAAGCAATATCACTTTGTGCTAACTGGACCGGTTGACCACCAACTTTTAATGAAACATCTTTGACTTCAACTAAAAATGGATAGCGATAGTCACAGGTAACTTTTTGTGATGTTGGGTCAAGTTGACAGGCTAAACCACTTTTTCTTGAGTCGTCATCTTGTGCAAAGACTGAACCAACCAAAGTCAATAAAGCAAATACAAAATAACGCATTTTTAAATGAAGCACTTTCAATTGCTACTCCCTTCGTTCATATTCTGGCGACAATGCTTTAACTTTTCATCGTCATTGTTTTTATCTGGCTTTACCGGATGCACTCTAAGTAGTCTTTGGAACCAGGTCTAAGTCCTAATCTGATGCATTTGGCTTTTTTTACATCTAAGGCATTTTGAGTACTATCTGCTTGTCTCAACAAGCTCTGAAAATAACTTTTTCTAGAAGCATACCATTGAAACAAACAGCCTCGTTCAAAACAATTCGCCTCTCGCCAACGCCAGGCATCAATATTATTCTGTCGAAACTCTGACTCATTCCCCATCTGTGCTTTGGCTTGATTAAACAAAAAATAAAGCTCTTCATCTTTTTGCGAGAGATCGGGGTCTTCACAAATCAGATTTTCACTCACAGATTTTGCCTTTGCACAGTCAAAGCTTGCACCATAAAGCCAAGGTGTAAAACATAAGATTAGCACGACAAAAAGTCTTTTCCCTATTGCATGCATTGTCCAAAGTCCACTGATCCTGGGGTTAATCCTAAACGTAAACATTTTTTTCGTTTAACGTCTTGAGGACTCTCTACTACTTGTTCTGTCCTAGCCGGAGTAACATTTTGTTTGGGTGGGGCTGGTCGTGGGGCTTTGTATTCATTTCGGGAGTTTTCTTCCATGGCATAGATCGGTGGTGGCGCGGGTGGATTGGCAGGTTGGACAAAGATATCATCTTGCCAAATTCCGTCTTGTGAAATCGATCCATCAGCCTTGAAATAGAGTCCCTTACCATTTTGTTTACCGTCTCGCCAAGCTCCAACATATTTACTTCCATCGGGGTAAAAGAGAGTTCCTTGCCCATTACTCTTATCATTCGCCCACTGTCCAACATAGCGATTGCCATTCGGCCAGGTATA
>Ga0114960_10004659_pt1 | contig 10234 bp, 11 predicted proteins | sample C_130625_MF_Meta_FD_92637 | JGI IMG/M metagenome (GOLD analysis project Ga0114960, IMG submission 92637) | Freshwater microbial communities from Lake Croche, Canada to study carbon cycling - C_130625_MF_MetaG | ecosystem: Environmental > Aquatic > Freshwater > Lake | place: Lake Croche, Canada...
ATTTTTAATGAAAATATTCAAAAAATATTTAATAATTTAAATACAAAATTAATTGATAATGAGAAAGATCTATTAAAAATATTTGATGAAAAACTTAATAGTAATGAATTCAATAAAAATAATTTTAATATTATTTTTGATAAAGATAATAATGAAATAAAATTATTATATAATACTATACTATTATCATCTTCAAAAATAAATATTAAAGGACTCATTGGTCCAAAAGGTCCAAATGGAAGTAAAGGAGATAAAGGAGAAACACCTATTATTAAAAAAATAAAATTTACACCTGATAATAAAATAAAATTTATTGTTCAAGAAAATACTAATATTTATGAAGTAATATCCGATGAACAAATTCCATCTGGACCTCAAGGAATAAAAGGTGATAGGGGCGATCCTGGGAAATCATTACTTGACTTAAAATGGAATCAAGATAATGTTATGAGAATAGATGATGATAATAAAGATAGTTTAATATTTTTAAAATCTTTATGCGTTGGTGAAAAAAGTCATTGTTTAAAAAATGATTCATTATCAATTGGTGGTGGAGTTTGTTATAATAATAATTCATTATCACTTGGTAATAATGCGAAATCATTAGATTCTAATTCTATTTCTTTATATGGAAGTACAATTGGAAAAAATGCATTTTCATATAGAGCAGATAATGTTGATGAAAATTCAATTGTTTTTGGTAAAAAAGATATAAAGAATTATAATATTAATTCTTTTAATATTGTTTCTAAGGAAATTAATTTTGAATGTGATACTTTTAATATAAAAACAAATAGATTTCAAAATAGCAAAATAAATGAATTAGAAGAAAAAATTATTTTTTTAGAAAAAAAAATTGTTGAAATCTTAAAAAAAATATAAGAAATTTATATTTTAATTTAATTATTATAAAATTAATTTTATTTTATAATAAAATTAATTTTATTTTATATTTTCAAAAATTTTTTTCTATATTTAGTATATATATATAAATGACTTTCATACTTGAAAGAAAAGTTGGAGATCTTAAAACATGGGAATTATATGTTGGTTTCGTTTTATTACAAATACTTATCGGTATTGCCGTTACCCTTTTAGTTGGTGTTTTCGATCTTGCCGGTATTAGAGGAGCACTTTCTCAAGTTGTTCGTCAATTTGCTGTCATTATGAATGCACAAGCACCTCAAAAATACATTAGTCCTATTGCTGCTGAAGTAGCTCAAGGTAAATACATTTAAATTTTAGTATAAATTTTTTGATTAAATTAAATTATATATTTTAAAAATATATAATTTATAAACTATAAAATATATTATTATTTTATATTTTAAGATATATTAAATAGTATAAAAAGATTTGCATTATAATAAATAAATGAAAATAAAAAAATCACTATTAACAATAGGTTACACTGGTTGGTGTGGATTAGGATTTATTCGTGGAATAAACTCTTATAAATATAATCATGATAAATATGAAAAAAATGAAAATTATCTATATTTAAATTTAATAGGTAATGGATTCTTTGGATTAGTATTATATGCTAATCCATTTTTTTCTCCATTTTCAATATATAAAGAAATATACAGATTTGAGGTTAATATTAGAAATTTAGAAAGTGAAAAAAAAACTAGTTATTATAATAATTTAATATAATTATATATGAGAAAAAGTGGAAAATCTATATATAGATACTATTTTTATTATGATAAAGAACTTTATTGATTGGTAAATATATCTATAAATAAATTAACAATATATTCTTTTACGTGGAATATTCTATCAATAAAAATTTATTTCATATAATTTATTTCATATATAAATTCTCCACTAGGAATTATTTTAACTTATAGAACAAATATTAAAAGTACTTAAAGAAGAAGCCGTCATATGGCTTATTTTAAATGAGAAAAGGTGTAAAATAATTATAATATTTTTAAAATATTATAATTAACAATAATTTATTACTTAGAAAACTTTTATTAAATTTAAGCACATCCTCCAATTTCGAATGGTTTTCTTGAAACATCTGGTTCAATAGTTGATTGAATCCATGGACTAACCTTAACTTGTGGACAAGGAGGTTCAGATCTTAGTTGTAAGTTGGCGTTTCTTAGAGTTTGACCAACAGTATTAATACCAATATGATAACCTGATTGAAGGAAATTTCTGTCTTTTAGTGAACCTTCTCCGGAAGGATTAACTTGAGCCCATAAACTAGAATTATCTTGAGGTAATAGTTCTTCTGCTGTTAGTTGATCTTTTGGGAAAGATGAAGCATTTCTTTCACCTGCAAATTTAGGATCTTGACTAAAATGTTCAACATTATTTTCTCCAACTATTGCTCCTTTTCTTAAAGTTTCTGTTTTATTCATAATAGGATTATCTAATCCATTTGGACCACCTTGCATTCCAAATTTAACATTAATATTATTTTCTTCTGACATCATATTATTATATTTTTCATTAGGATAAGGTGATTCAATTTCCTGGCGAACAACTTCTCTTTTATTATTAGTTTCTTCATATGTATTTACAGTATTTCCTTTTTGTTGATTATATAAATAATAAATTAAATAAGCAATACCTAGAACTATTAATACTACCAAAAGTGTTTTTAAAATATTATTAGAATCTGAAACATCTAAATTTTTTGACATATTATATTTATAACTAATAAAAAAAAATTAAATATAATACAAATATAAATTAAATATTATTATTTTTTAAGTAAATATTATTTTTTTACTAAACTTTTTAATTAAATCAGTTTTTTTAAAATTTTTTTTTTTTAATTTATTTTATATGATCTTATTTCCTATATTTTTTTCCTTTATAATTTTTTCCTTTTTTTGTTTTTCTTTTTTTATATTTATAACTTCAATTTTTTCATTAATAATATTTTCTTGAAGTTCATTTGTTTCTTGAAGTTCATTTGTTTCTTGGAATTCTATATTATCTTCTTTATTATCTTCTTTACTTAAATTTTCATTAACTTCTAAATCTTGATTAACTTCTAAGTTTTCATTAACTCCTGTATTTTCATTAACTTCTACTATACTTATTTCGGCATTGCTTAATATAGATTGTATAATATCCTCTTTATTTTCTTCATTATACATTTTTTCATAATTTTCTTGTGTAATAAAATCAACTATTTCCCATTCTTCATTAATACAATCATTTGATATTTTTAATCCCTTAAATATAACATTACATAATACATAATTTCCTTTTGATAAATTCGAAATATTTTCATCTATTTCCTTATTTTTGGGTATAGATATTCTTATAAATTCACTATCTTTTTGTTGATCTATTGGTCGTCTTACCTTAATATCTAAAGCAATATCATCAAACTCTGTATTAAACCATACTAAACTTTTCTTTTTAATATTTTCTTGAGAAATTTCATGAATTTTATTTATTATAAACATAAATTCTCCAATTTGATTATTAAAATCTAATTCATCATTTGTCTCTAAAATTAAATATTTTTTAGCAATTGTTTTTTTTTTATTTAAAGTTATATGCATTGGTTTTAAAACTTTTAAAAATGGTGTTTGACATGAAAAATAATTACCGTCATTATCTGTTACGTATATAAACCTTTCATTTAAAACAAAATTAAAATTTAAATTACTTAAACTATTAATATCACTATTATTAAATTCTTCGTAATACATTTAATATCATCATACAAAAATTTTTTTTTTAAAAAACGCAAATATTTATTACCTTAGTACAATAATTTTAGTCACATAAACTATTAACCCTACCTTATTTTTTTCTTTAATTTCAGTTCTATAATCCCATAATCCATTTATTTCAATTTGAGCCTTAATATAACTTTGTTTAGGTATATCATACACTGTTTTTAAATAATTTGCTTCTTTATCTTCATATTCAATAAGTGTTATAACATTATTTTTAATACTTTTTATTCTACATTCTAATAAATCGTTTTTTGGATGTCTATTTTTAATAATACTTTTAAATTCATTATCTTCTAGATTTAATTTTTTCTTTATTAAATTTTCAATATGTCTTATTACTTTTTTAAAATGAATATGATCTATGTAGTTTTCATCATCTAATTCCATTCCTAATAAACTTTTATTATATTCATTATATACACCGAATGGTAATAAAATTCTAGGACTCCAAAATTTTAGAATATTATTATCATGTTGAATATTAAATATATTTTCTGCAATTTTATTTATTTCGAATTTATTAATATCAAGTTTCATATTAATTATATTTAATAATATTTTTTTAATATCAAAAGATATTTATTTTTAATGTACGTTTATATTAATAAAATTTTATATATATCAAATGAAATGTCATCATTTAAAAGTAATTTTGCAAGTGAAATAATTGACATATGTATTACTGAATTATCTAAAGATGATAATAAAAAGAAAATTAATACATATTTAATTGAACCTAGTTTTACATATATTTTTGATAGATTATATCCTTATATTATATTAACATCAATTATTTTTGTTTTAATATTATTAATGGCGATTATAATTATAATTATACTAGTAAGAAATAGTAGATATTCAATGTAATTTAACATATTTTTTCATTTATGAAGTCTAATAGTTTTATTATTTCATTATTATTTATTTCATTTTTATATTTATATAATCTATAAAAATCATAATTTTCTATTTTATTTAATATTCTCGATGATTCAAAACTATATAAAGAATCATTATTTATATTAAAATTTAAATATTCTTTATTTTCAAACCAATCTTCATAATAATATGTATGAAGTATATAATCATTATCTTCTTTAATGATTATATATAATGTCCATAAATTTGAATCTGGTCCATATTTATCATATCCATCATGTTCTAATATTTCTTTGGCATATATTATATTTTTATCATTAAAATATTTTTTAATTATATTATTTTTATGATTAACAGAATTTCTTATTGAAAACATTTTTAAATATTTGAAATTCTATAAATAACTATTTATAATATATTATAATCAATTTTTTTATAAAATTAATAATCTATATTTCACTATTATTTTTTTGGATGGTCGTATTGTAATCCATAAACACCAAATTGATGAAATCGACGGAAATCAGTACCAGGAAGTTCATAAAATCCTCTATTAATGTAAAATTGAACAAGTTTGCGTACTTGTTCAGTTTCTTCTTTTAACATCTCGATTATTTCTTGAAGTTCATGATCTTCCCATGGACCATCTATAGTTCCTTCTAAAATACTATTATCCGGTTTATCCACAAACAAAACTATTGGGTATTTTGGTCCATAAATTTTGATTATAGAATAGATAATCGATGATCCAGCACCCTGATTTCTGTAATCAGGAAGAGTAGCTAAACCGTAAATGAAAAGTACATCTTCATGTGTATCAGGATGCTGTTTAATTTGAAAATAACAGCAAGCTATCACAACACTTTCATCGTTAATACAATGATAAATACCATAACATTCTTTAAGTATTGTATCTAAGTCAAGAGATTTGCAAAATACCATGTCCCAAATAACATTTGATTCTTCCAATTGTTTCAAGAACTCTGGAGTTTCAATACCAGTATTTGGAATAGTAGGAATAACCTCAATTGTTCTTGTGTTAGACATTTAATATCAATTAGTAAATTTACGAAGTATATTTTATAATTATAATAATAAAATTAAATAATATTAATATTCAATTTTTATTAAAATTTAATAAGTAATTATTATAAATTAATTTTGTAAATATTCATTTGCTATTTTTATAATTTTACTTTTTTCTTTATCCGTTTTTTTTTTCCAATGTGCAACTTGACGAGATGTTCCATAATTTTTTGATAAATATGTTTGATGTCTATTTATAAAATTATAATATAATGCATCCCATAATATACACCATTCTTCCTTCTTGTAATCACTCATTTTTAATATATAATTAGATGATGAAAAATACGGTTTTGTCATTATTAATCCTCCATCCGCATATTGTGACATACAATATACATTTGGAACCATTACCCAATCATACGCATCTATTGTCCATTCCATAAATATTTCATATACATCATTTGGATTCACCATACATAATAACATATAATTACCTAAATACATTAAACGTTCTATATGATGTGAATATGAATAATTATCTATTTTTTTAATTATGTTATTTACTGGTAGAAGTCCTGTATTACCTAACCACATTTTTTTTTTATTTAATTTATTAGTATGATTAAAGAAATTCATTTTTATCAAATTAGTTCCTTCTAATATATATATTGTATACATATAATTTCTCCATCCAATAATTTGTCGAATAAATCCTTCAAATGATTCTATAGGTACTTTATTTTGATATTTTAATGTAATATCTAATACTTCAGCATCTGTTAATAATCCAATATTCATCATAGGTGTTAAAACAGAGTGAAATAAAAAAGGGTCTTTCATACTTTCAGCATCTTCATATTTTCCAAAATCAACAAATTTAGTTTTTAAAAAATTTAATAACCATTTTTTAGAATCATCATGTGTTATAGGGTATATAAAATTATCCAATGAACCATAATTATCAGGAAAATGTTTTAATACATATTCTTTTGCTTCATTAATTATTATATTATCATTTTTAATAAGGTGATTTACTGATGGTATATTAATATTTTTTGGTAATTTTTTACGATTTTCTTCATCAAATGACCATTTACCACCAACTGGTTTTTCATTATTTTCCATTAATATATTAAAACGGATTCGTTGCCATTTATAAAAATTTAAATGATTATATTTTTTACCATTATAAAATCTATCTATATTTTCATTTAATAATTCCTCATTAACTAAGAAATTAAGTGTATCAATTATTGTTATATTATTTATTAATTTTTCTATTTTATTTTTTAAAGTATGATCAGACGGGTTATATATACTAATGTTTTTATATTTTTTAGATAAATCTTTATAAAATTTATCAGATACATCTTTAAAATTAATATATTCAACAACTAATTTATTTGATAATAAATAATTATAGTAATATTTCATAGATGCACGATGATATGCTAATTTTAATTTATGATATTTAAAATCAGTAAAAAATCGAGGTTCTTCAATTAAATAAATTTTTTTATTTTTTAATAATTTTATATTTGAAAATAAGTGAATTGGGAAAATTATAAATATAGTCATATATTTATAATTTAATAATATTTTTATTCAAATTATTAATAAATATTATTTATTCATAAATATTATTTATTCATAAATATTATTTATTATCTTATCTAAAGTTTCCGCCCAATTATTCCACTGATAATATAATAATGCTTTATTATGTCCATTTTCTCTAATAATATCATAATTACTATTATTATTAATAATTTCTATTATTTTATCATAGTAATCAGTTTTTTTATCAATATGTATATAATCAATGTCTTTAACTAATTTACTTGATAAATTAGAATTAGTCATTAATAAACCTTTACATCCTAATATTTGTGGAACACGTTCTGAAAAGTATTCTTCTTTTGAATCATTATCATTTAATTCATAAATAATTGGATGAATTGATAGATTAATTTTACTATTACTAAAAACCTTATAACAATTTTTATAATTTATAAATCCTTTATAACAATCTGGATAAATCTCTTTTAAATTTTCAAATCCATAAATATGGAATTTTATTTTATTTCTATTTTCATATAATTTATCAACAATCTCATATCTTGTTATATTTGTTGCTCCATCTGGAAATTCATTATTATTTCTATATAAATTTGTACAAACTATACTAATATCACATTCATAATTTACATCATAATCAAAATATGATATATTTTTATCAAAACCTGAATGTGCATATGATATTGAAATATTATCCTTAAAAATATTTATTTCTTTTTCATAACATGAAAAAACATGATCCATTAAAGGATAATATAATTTTTTTTCATCAATGCGTTCTTTCCAAACTAATGAATTATATTTTTCATAATCATATAAAAAAGCATCCCAATTAAAAAAATAATTTTTTATTGATAAATTTGATTCTTTTATAATTTTATTATAAGTTTCATATAAAATATTATTTGACCACCATAAACATATATTTATATTATTATTTTTAATATAATCAATAAGTATATCATCTTTATTTTCAATTTTATCCATAATATAATTTAAATATGGGAAAAAATAAATTTTATAGTTTAATTTTTCTAATGCTTTAGTTGCATATAAAAATCCATCATCTAAATGACAATAAGCAATTAATAATAAGTTCATAATTATTATTAATTAATATATTTTTATATTTTTTATTACGATAAAAATTAATTTATTATTTTTTAAAATTTAATAAATTATTAATCTATATATAATATTTTGAAAAAGTAAATTATTTTATTATTTATTTCTACAATTAAAATATTTATAATATTTATTTACATTTAATATATAAAATATAAACATTAATAGTTTTAATAATTAATAACAATAGCATTGTATAAAATAATAAAAATAATTATTGTTTATTATTAAGTATTGATGAAAAAATCATAAAATTACTAATAAATTATGTGGAAATTTTAAGAAATCTTAAAAACATCCACATTTGACCCTTTCAGAAAAATCCTGAAAGGTTCGAAATCATTTTTTGAAATTTCTTACAAAATCCACATACAGGTTTTTTTACTGTTACTTTTTTCCCTATTACGTGTATAAAAAAGTGCATTTTTTACGTTAAAATCTCTGACAAAAAAACGTACTGTACTGCAACGGATTTTGAAAAAAATATTTTCATAAAAGTTGAAAAACATTTTTTTGAACTTTTTTGAGATTTTTTAGTCAAAAAAATTTACTGTTAAATTTTTTTTGTTTCATTTTTTTAAAACCTAATTTTATAGAGTAAATTCGCTGACAAAAAACTTTTGGGTTCTGCGACGGAAAATTGAGTAAAAATTATTTTTTCAATTTTGTGAAAAAGTCTGAACGGGTCTTTTTTACTGTTAGTTTTTTGTCTGTAGAGCATTTTATTTTATTAGAAAATCGCTGACAAAAAACTTTGTCGATACGTGACGTAAAAACGATAAAACGCTATGTATACCATTTCGATTTTTTTTTAGACGACCCGTTCAGACTTTTCGATTTTTGTCCATTTTTTAGCAAAAACACAAATGCGAAGTCTCAACTTTTTTTTCATTCAATAAATTTTTATTTTTAATTATTTTTATTATTTAAATATTGAATTTAAAAAATATTTTTTGAAAAAAAAATTTACCTGCGAAATTTTTTTTTCAATTTTTTCAAAAATCGCAATTCCGAAGATTTGTGTTTTCAATAATTTTATTTTTTAAGTTTATTTAATGTTTAAATATATAATAACTAAAATGAAAAAAAGTAGGTGACAAATTTTCGCAGTGAAAAAATTTTTAAAATTTATAGATTTTTCAAATTTCGCAGGGTCTCGTTTTTTTACAATATTTTATATTTTTTATATTTATTTATTATTTAAAATAATAATAAAATAAAAATAATATGAATTACCTTCGACTTCGCATTTTCGGAATTGAAAAAAAACATGATTTCAGAAAGTTTTTTTGAAATTTCCGATTTTAAAAAAAAAAAATTTAAAAACCTTTCAAGAATCTGAAAACTAAGTTTTTTTTTCATTTTTCAATTCCGAAAATTTTGACTATCAATAATATTTATTTTTAAATTAAATATATCAATATATTAATTATATTTTTAAAATAAATTGTAAAAAAATACAAAAAAAAATTACCTGCGAAATCTTGAAAATCTATGAAAAATTGATTTTCGCAGGTAAATTTGAAGTATCAATAAATTATAAATTATTGACTTTTATATTGTATAATAAATAATATTTTTTATAAAAATAAAATATTTTTTAAAAAAAAATTAACGCATTTCCATTTTTGAAAATATTAAAATTTCTATATTTTATACAATAAATACAATATTTTTGTATTTTTAATGTAAACATATTTTTACTATACATTGTATATTGAACAGAAAATATAATTTTTTAAAAAATATGAAAATTATATAAAATTATATAAAATTATTTAAAATTATATAAAAATATAGAAAAATAATAAATAAAGTAATATTTTATCAATATTATTTTATTTTATAAATTAAAAAAATATATATATTAATATTTATTATTATATATTAATACATAAAAATCTATA
>Ga0114960_10004660_pt1 | contig 10234 bp, 12 predicted proteins | sample C_130625_MF_Meta_FD_92637 | JGI IMG/M metagenome (GOLD analysis project Ga0114960, IMG submission 92637) | Freshwater microbial communities from Lake Croche, Canada to study carbon cycling - C_130625_MF_MetaG | ecosystem: Environmental > Aquatic > Freshwater > Lake | place: Lake Croche, Canada...
CCCGACAGATGGGCAACCACAGTTGTTTCCACCGGCGTAATCGACTCGGCAACCTCGGCAATTGCGCCGTCAGGCGTGGCGAGAAGCAAAAGATCAACGTCGTGAGCCGCGTCGGCAAGTGAGTCCCCGCGCCGAACAGGACCAAGCACGGTCCAACCGACGTTCGCGAGCGCACTCGCAAGTGCGCCACCAGCCCGACCCGGTCCGACAATGCGGACCGAGGGGTTCGAGTTCATCCCGGTTCGGCGTCGAGTGGTCCGACGCGATCGACATGGCCTTCGGCACGATCAGCCCAATCGTCACCAGCAACATCGGGTGCAAGATCAGCCAACGGAGCCATGACGAATCGGCGCAACCGCATGCGCGGATGCGGAACCTCGAGATCGGGTTCCGCAATCGTGACGCCATCGATCCAAATGATGTCGACATCAAGCGTGCGTGGGCCCCAGCGAATCGTGCGTACGCGGTTCGCCGCCGATTCCAATCGGTGACACACACCCAGCAACTCGCGCGCGCTGAGATCCGTGTCGAGTTCAATCACGATGTTGAGGAACGGATCTTGATCCGGTCCACCAACAGGTTCGGTTCGGTACACCGGCGATACGGCAACAACGGAGTCAAGCGAACTCACCGCTTCACGAAGAAGCGTCCATGAATCACCAATGTTCGAGCCGAGGCTCAGGAAAGCACGCGACATTCAGCGTCCCCGAGTGATGGTGACGCCCGAAGTAGCCAGCGCTTGCGGCACCGGCGGGCGCAACTTCCGCACAGAAACGGTGACCGACAACGCACGTGGGTCGGCGAGTACTGCGTCGGCCAATTTCTGAGCGAGGTGTTCAAGTAACTGCGGAGTTCCGGTGAGAATCACGTTTTCAACCGCAGCAGTGATCGCGCCGTAGTCGAGCGTGTCGTCGAGATTGTCAGAAGCGCCCGCAGCGGAAAGATCGGCGACCACGTCGAGGTCGACCTCGAGAGGCTGCGCCCGCTCGCGTTCTTCGGGAAGCGCGCCACAGATGCCAGTCACGACAAGTTTGCGGAGTTCAATTCGATCGGTCGGGGCCATTTGAGATGCGCTCCGGGTCAGGCAGACGGCGGGGGAATCGTCAGCGAAATCGCAACCAGTTCACGGCCGAGAGGGCCGAGTTGGCGCTGTGTCAACTGCTCGATCACGGTAACAACACGGGGTGGACTTTCGACCAATCCGTTCCAGAGCAAGTAGCCGGCGATGAGACCGCAGACTCGGTCGCTGAGTTCTTCGGCGTGAATGAGAATTCGCTCGCCGCGCTCAAGGAGCATGCGGAGTTCAGCAAAGAATGCGGTTTCGAAGATACCGAGATCGTCCTCGGGAACTGGGCGGTGACGCCACACCACACCGAGTTCGTCGTAATTGTGGAGGTTCAGCGGGGCCGCGATCATCGAGATGACGCAGGTGAAGCCCTGTTCGCGCACCCAAATGATTTCTTCTTGGCGACGGACCTTGCGATGGTTTGCGCCATATCCGCCGGGTCGCTCACAGACGGCGAGTCGCTCAGCGATCACCCAGTGAAAATTGCGGGGTCGGATTCCCTGCGCCCACTTCCCTTTACTGGCCACGGCGCTCATGCTGCCACGACTTTGGCCGCTTGGATGGCGCTTCTGACGTCGTGAGCGCGAATCATGCTCGCTCCGGCGTGCATTGCCCACACCTCCGTGGCGATTGATCCGGCCAAGCGATCGTCAGCAGGAACGATGTCAGCCGAACCGTCGGAAGTGGCAAGGAGCCGTCCCAGCATTGCTTTTCTGGACGTTCCGACCATCACGGGCCAACCCAATTCAACGATGCGATCGAGGTGTGAAAGCAGCGCCAAATTGTGGGCATCGGTCTTCCCAAATCCGAATCCGGGATCGACCCAAATTTCTTTTACGCCGGCCTCTGAAGCGGCCGTTGCGCGCTCGCGAAGGAACTCGCACACCTCAGACACGACATCGTCGTACTGAGGATTGGTCTGCATCGTGCCGGGTTCACCTTGCATGTGCATGGCAATCCAACCGACACCGAGTTCAGCCGCGACGGGCCAGAGGGAAGCAGAAACATCGTTAATGAGGGTTGCGCCCGCAGCCACTGCAGCGCGAGCAACTTCGGCATGACGAGTGTCGATACTGAGTCGACAACGACCGCTGAGGCCTTCAAGAACCGGAATGACACGAGCCAGTTCAGTTTCAATGTCGACGGGTTCTGCGCCGGGTCGAGTGGACTCGCCACCGATGTCGAGGATTGATGCGCCCTCTTCAATGAGCGAAAGGCCATGCGCGATCGCTAAAGCCGGCTCAAGAAACTTTCCACCGTCGCTAAACGAATCGGGGGTGACATTGACGATTCCCATAACCAGCGGAATCGATGTCGGAGTCCCAACTCCGAGTCGCGGAACGACGTCGGCCACGTTTAGTCGCGAGCGATGAATCGCATCGCTTCGAATCGAGTGGCGTCGCTTTCACGGAAAAGACCGCGCACCGCAGAAGTAACAGTGGTTGAACCTGGCTTACGAACGCCGCGCATTGACATGCACAGATGCTCAGCTTCGATCACGACAAGCACGCCGCGAGGCTGCAGCGTTGATTCGAGTTCGTCGGCGATCTGCGCAGTGAGGCGTTCCTGCACCTGCGGACGCTTCGCGTAGGCATCGACCAACCGGGCAATCTTTGAAAGGCCAGTGACGCGACCATCATTGCCGGGGATGTAGGCAACATGTGCCTTGCCCATGAACGGAACCAGATGGTGCTCGCACATCGAGGTGAGTGCGATGTCACGGACCATCACCATTTCGTCGTGGTTGGCTTCGAACATCACCTGCAGATGACTGCGGGGGTCGTCGCGAAGGCCCGAGAAGACCTCGGCGTACATGCGCGCCACGCGGTCGGGCGTGTCCTGCAGGCCGTCACGATCGGGATCCTCGCCAATGGCAATGAGGATCTCTTTCACGGCAGCTGAGATTCGGGGCAGATCGACGGGTTCCATCGCGGTCTCCTGACGAGGGGACAAGAACAAGGGCGAGTATCACGCAAAAATCGTAGTGATTCCCGATTGAGCAACGAATCAGTGACCGCTTCCGGGGCCCACATAGACCCGAAGATCGTCGAGGTTCCGGTAGCGCTCAGCGACATCGAGGCCGTACCCGACCACAAACTCGTCGGGGAGACGGAAGCCTACGTAGCGAAGATCGGGTTCCACCTTCTGCATGCCCTCTTTCAGAAGGAGAGCACAGACCTCGAGGCTGGCTGGGTGGCGAGCGGCAAGGTTCTTGCGCAGGTAGTTGAGCGTGAGGCCACTGTCGACAATGTCTTCGATGATGATGACGTCTCGACCAGTGAGGTCGATATCAAGGTCCTTCACGATGCGAACGACGCCGCTGGTCTTCGTTGCGGTTCCGTAGGACGACACCGCCATGAAGTCGAGTTCTACGGGAAGCGAAATAGCGCGGGCGATGTCGGCCATGAACATGATTGCGCCCTTGAGGACCGCAATGAGCAGTGGCGCTCGGCCGGCATAGTCGGCAGTGATTTCTTTGCCGAGTTCAGCGATGCGCTGCTGAATCGCTTCGTGGGAGACGAGGATCTGACCAAGATGGGGATCGACATCGGGATGCGGATGTTCGTTACCGGCCGCGCTTTGGGTCACGCGGCGAATGTAGTGCAGTCCTTAGGCCTTCGGTGTCGTAACGATGCGAAGTTTTCCTGCAGTGCGTTCGACGCGACGGTTTCCACCGACGTCGGTCGCGATCGCCTCATTACGAACGACTGTCAGTACGCGATCAATAGTTGCCGCGTCGGGCGGATGTCGTTCATCCGCGCCGTCTCGTAGCCACTCCCGAAGTGCAACGCGCGCTACGGCCTCGGGGGCATCTCGAAGAACTCGCGCATCGGTCGGATCAATGTGGGCCGCTTCGGAACGTAAATAATCGGAGACCGACGCAAACACATCGGCCTGACGATCGAGAATCGGAACCGGATCGCGCCCAGCGATATCCGCCAGCAGTGGAAGCACTTCGTGACGAATGCGATTGCGAACGAACAGTGGATCGACATTGCTGGGATCGATGAACGGTTCGATCCCTTCGATGTCGCAGACCCGTTCAGTGTCTGACCTTCGGAGTTCCAGGATCGGATGCCTAGCTCCTGGACGAATTGATGCCAAACCATCCGGGCCCGCACCGCGAAGCAAGTTCACGATCATGGTCTCGGCACGATCATCGGCGGTATGGCCAAGAGCGACATCGGGTCCGAGAACTGCATGGCGCGCCGACCGGGCGCGGGCTTCAAGGTTCGGGCCTGTTTCGACTGCCACCGTCTCGGCACGAAACGCGGCGCCGAGTCGTTCGGCAACGACCCGCACTCGATCAGCTTCGGTTTCAGAACCGGGACGCAAGCCATGGTCAACGTGCACCGCGGTTACTTCGCAACCGGCAGCAACGGCCAACACCAATAACGCCATCGAATCGGCTCCACCCGAAACGCCACACACCAATGGAGTTCCCGCAACAGGAAACGTGCAGCGAGCGACGTCGGCAGCGTGACGTTCAGCGAGCGAACTCACAGCGATTGATTTCGTTCAGCCGGCGACCGGAACAGCGGCGCCCATACGATCGATCCAGAGTTGCGGGTCGCGGATTTCGAGAATGCTGGGAAGGTTCTCGGGGCCTTCCCAAGCACGAGACAACAACTGCTGACCACCAGCACGTTCAACATCAGTGATGAATGCTTCGCCCTGCGCGTATTGCGCCAACTTCGCCTGCAAACCAATCAGTTGTTGGAAGATGCGAGCCATTCCACGCGCAGACTCGCGTCGTTCGCGCAGAACCTTTCCGAATCGATCTGCACTGGGCACCAAGTTGTGTCCGGCACGATCCATGGTGATATCGCCATGTCCTTCGAGGAGGCTCATCATGCCGCTCACCTGATCGAGCACTGCGCGCTGTTCAGGACTTGCGATGAGATTCATCAACCCACCGTCGGCCAACGGTTTCTGACCCGACCGAATTGCTGTTGTTACGCGCGCAATCGTTTCGCTCACGCGTGCCGGATCGGGATCGATCGTGTTCATCGTTTCGTGCACGAGACCAAGGAAGTGTTGGCGCAACCACGGGACACCAGTGAACTGCGCTCGATGTGTGACCTCGTGCAACGCCAACCACATGCGGAACTCTTCTGGAGGAAACGCAAACTGCTTTTCGAGTGCAAGAACATTTGGCCCGACGTAATAAACGATGTCCTGGTCTTGCGGATTTTCTTCTTCGATCACAAGCAGGTCGTACTGACCCAAAACACGTGCAGACATCCAGCCCAACACAACGCCAAGTTCCGCTCCGGCGAGTCGTGCAGTAATCGGAGCGACACGGCTCGACGACACGCTGTCACCGAATTTGTCGAGCATTGGCGCTAACAGTCGTTGGAACGACGCGATGTTGGCGCGAATCCATCCGGGCCGATCAGTGACACGAGCGCGTGCGGGGCCAGCAAGTGAACTCAGCCCGGTCTCTTGGGCCACGAGTTCTTCCGCAACAGCAGTCAGCCGATCGAAGTCGGGCTGCAGTGATTGATAGTGGTAACTGGCAGCGAAGGGGTCCTTCTTCGCGGTGCGGATCGCGACCTTTTCGGCCACACCCCAATCGACCGCAGCGGCCACGTTGCTCAGCGCTTGGGATAGCGGGGAGCGACGACCTTCTTCAGGTACAGGCCAACGATGACCAGCAGAATCAGGATCGTCGGCAGCAGAAGTGCCGGCGCAATCCAAAACGCCCAAACCTGTGCGAACAGAAGTTCCATGGGCGTAATCCTAGGCCCCGCGGCCGGGCTCTCCGCCATCGTCGGGCACAACGCCGCCCGAACCTTGGATCCGGAGATAGGTGAGCTTCTCCTCGATCCGGATCCGGAGGGTTTCGGGCATATCCACCGAATGCGTCTTCGTCGTGACGACCATCCGGAGTTCGGCTTCGAAATCAAAGGCCTCGAAGCAGGGACCACAGGCCTCGAGGTGGGCCATGATCTCGGTTCGGTGCGTCTCGTTGAGTTCCTGATCGAGGAATGTGTAGACCTCGGCCAACGCCCGTTCGCAGTCAGGTGTCCCGGCAATTGGCGAGACGGGAGTGGAGTCGTGGTCGTGGGTCATGGCGGTTTTCAGGGGGCCTCGGGGACGGCGTCGGTCAGCCCTCGCTCAATGGCAAAGTCATGTAACTGCATTTGGAGCGCTTTTCTTCCACGATGCAGCCGACTCATCACGGTTCCGATCGGAATATCGAGATCTTCGGCGATTTCCTTGTAGGACAACCCGTCGACATCGCTGAGGAGCACGGCCAGGCGATAGGACTCAGGAAGGGCGTCAATTGCCGCCTGCACGTCCGCATCGGTGAAGTAGTCCATGAGTTCGTCCTCGGCACTGCGGGAGGCACGAGCCGCTTCCAGACCGCCCATGCGGCGATACAGGTAGAAGTCCTCGACGTCATCAAGCTCGGTTTCATCGGGACGACGCTTCTTTGAGCGATACGAGTTGATGTAGGTGTTGGTGAGGATGCGGAACATCCACGCCCGCAGATTGGTGCCCTGCTCGAAGCCGGCAAATCCTTTGTAGGCCTTCAGATAGGTCTCTTGAACGAGATCCTCGGCATCGGACGCGTTATGCGTCATTCGCAGCGCGGTGGAATACAGCTGCGGCATGTACTCCATTGCCTGTTCGGCAAACGCGTCTTGATTGGCCATCAGAGCCCGAGAGGAGAATCGAACTCCTGACCTGCTCATTACGAGTGAGCTGCTCTGCCGTCTGAGCTACCCGGGCGGGAAGCGATGAGGTTAGCCGCCGGCCCCGATCGGACCCACTCGGCGCCCTTCAGCGCTGCTTGGTCCTCGGCCTAGGAGCGACGGGGCCGGCCCAGTTTCGAAAAGAGCGCCACCAATTGCAGGCGTTCGTTGGGGTTTCGGACGAGATTGCCGGCGAGGTCGGCGATGTCGTCGATTGCTGCGGCCACATCTGCAGGTCGTGGCGAAGCGACGAGGTCGTCTCGGTAGCGGCGAGACAATTCGGTGAGCCCCGCCCGGATCTCGTCGGTGCGATAGCGACGGACCTCGCGCTTGTGGCGTTCTTCGAACTGCTTTCGACCCGAACCACGTTCGCCGCGAGCGGCAACAAGTTCCGCGAACTCGGCAACTTCGGCTGCATGCGATTCAGCCAACGGCGCCATTGCGTCTTCGATCATCGCTAACAAGTCATCAGCCGTTTCGATCGCGCGTGCACCTGTGCCGTCGAGTCGATCGGGAACTGCGCGCCACGCTGCGCGTCGCAACGCGAGTCGATCGTCGGTTGCTAACAGTCGCGCACGACCAAGGTCGCCAACCGCCGCAGCAGCCGCGTCGGCTGCGCGTTCCGGTGCAACGCCTTCAGCGATCAGGCGCTCGGTGATGAGTTCATCGGTGATCGTTGCAAGGTCGATGCGCACACAACGACTGGCGATCGTCACGAGATCATTTGGAACATCGTCAGCAAGAACAACAAACACTGTGCCTGCGGGAGGTTCTTCAATCGTCTTGAGCAACTTCGGTGCTGCAGTTGTGACGAGGTGGAACTCGTCGAGAATCAATACCTTCGGACCGTTCTCAATCGATGAACGTGCAGCAGTTGCGATGATCGTGTCGGCTTGTTCGGCAGAGATCGACGCGCCGACGCGTTCAAACTCGGTGATGTCAGCGTGGTTCTGCGTAAGAGCCATGCGTGCCTGTCGAACAGCATCGTCGCCTGTTCGATCGCGACTCACAAGTGCTGCCGCAAATGCGCGCGCTAACTCGCGCTTTCCACTTCCGCGCGGACCGACGAGCAAATACGCGTGCACTGGCGCGTTAACGCCAGCGCGCAATTCGCCAACGGCATCGTCCTGACCAACAACGTTGGCCCACAGATCGATACCGGCGAGTTCCGCCGACAGCGGCGGGTAGTCGGTGCGTGATGTCACAGAGGCAGTTGTAGCCGCTCAGCGACCGCAGCGGACACTGCCGCTGATACCTCGTCGATCGACGGCGTCCCATCGATAACCACCCAGCGATCGGGTTCGGCCGCGGCTTGGGCGCGAAAGCCGGAAAGGACTGCGGCGTGAAATGCAGCCGGTTCGGATTCCATGCGATCCCGAGCGGCACCAAGACGACGATCGGCCTCGGCCTCGGGCACGTCCAAGAGGATGATCAGGTCAGGCCAAACGCCGTCAGTGGCCCAAAGAGAAAGATCGCGAATCTCGTTGATTGGCAATCCGCGGCCGTGCCCTTGATACGCAATTGATGAACCAGCGAACCGATCCGTCACAACGTGACGACCGGCGGCCAATGCCGGCTCAACCAGTTCGGCAACGTGTTGCGCCCGGTCGGCCGCCATCAAAAGAGCTTCGGCGCGATCAGAAAGGTCGATGGTCTTTGGATCAAGAAGCACCGCTCGAAGCTGCGCGCCGATCACCGTTCCACCCGGTTCGCGAGTGAGGACCGCATCGAGTGCCTCGGCCAAGCGCGCCGACTGCGTGGACTTTCCGCATGCTTCGCCGCCTTCGAAGGCAATGAACTTGCCGCGAGTCATATCGGATCTCCAAACGGTGGCGGCGGAAGAAAGGTGGGGCCTTCGGGACCAACGTCATCTGGATGAGGTTCTGGGATTGGACCGGCAGGTCGGAGATCAATCGGTGTGAAATCCAATGCTTGCGCGTCGGGCGGATTCGGGCGCGACGGATGATCTGATTCGCCAGCACGCTTCACGCGTTGCCCGGCGCGCAACGAAGCGCCTGCTACGAAACCTGCTGCGATGATGATCGCTGCGGCAAGCCACAACGCAAGACGAACACCCGGGAGTTCGACGGTCTTACCCACAATGTCGACTCGGTTATTAATCAGCGTTGATGCGAGGCGACCGAGGATTGCTGCAAGCAGCGGACCAGCGACCATTGCGATGAGCACACACATACGAACAAGAGTGTTGAGCGAACTGAACACGCGACCACGAAGATCGTCGGCAACTTCTTGCTGCAACATCGCGAAACCAAGAACGTAAACCGGGCCAACGGCAATACCCATAAGGCCAACAAAGATCACCGCGGCCCACAACGACGACGACGAAGCAGCGCAGAACAACGCAATGCCAGCAGCAAACAAGGCTGCGGTGAACGTTGTTGTTTGTGGCAGACGCTTTTGGAATGCCGAGATGCCAACGACGCCGATGGCAACACCGAAACCAAGCGCCGTCGTGAACAACCCGTAGCCAGCAGCACCGGCATTGAGCACTTCGGTAGAGAACACTGCGCCAAGAGGGATGAGCATGCCGCCGCCAATGAGGCCAGTGGCAAGTCCCAAATTCACCGCACGAACGGTGTGGTTCTTCCAGATTTCATTCCAGCCCTCGCGCAGTTCTTCGATTGTGGCTTTGATGTCGACTCGACGTTCGTCATCGGCGGTGGACTTCACGCGTCGTTCGCGCTTGGGCAAGGGCAAGCGGCTAATCATCCATGCCGAGAACACAAAAGTCATGCCATCGACGTAGAACGCAAATGCCATCTGGTTTGTTTCGAGCCATCCGAGACCAGGAACATGTCCAATCCATACCGACAAACCAGCGAGCAACGCGAACAACAACGATGCAAACGGGAAGGTCCCGTACGCGGCAGCAAGCGAAAGCGAGTTCGCTGTTGTGAGATGTTCGTGCGGCACAAGGTTCGGAACTTCCGAATCTTTTGCTGGTCCCCACAAAAGCGTGAGCACCTCAAGCACAAGCGACGCAAGAACAAGACCGATGACGTCGCTTACGAACGGAAGCAGCACCATCACGATTGCGCGACCGATATCGCACGTGACCATGACCTTCTTGCGGTCCCACCGATCGACGAGCACACCGGCAAGTGGTCCAAAGAAGAAGCCCGGCACAATGCGTGCCGCCATCACCAGCGAGATCGCACCAGCACCCGCGCCACCACCGATGGTCGCAGCCAAAAGAATGATCGCCGAGAAGCCGAGCCAGTCACCGGTGGCCGACACAACCTGCACCAGCCACAGCCGGAAAAACTCGTGGCTGCCAAACAAGCGAACGTGAAGCCCCGGACGATCCGAGGGGTCTTTCGTGAAGATCGTCTCAGTGTCCTCGCCGAAGAGCGATGCCCGAGTCCAGCCCGGGATGGTCGCGTCAACGTCGGGTCCAGGGGCCTCGACGGGCGTTGCATCCTCGGGGGAATCGGCGTCTTCCCGC
>Ga0114960_10004662_pt1 | contig 10231 bp, 7 predicted proteins | sample C_130625_MF_Meta_FD_92637 | JGI IMG/M metagenome (GOLD analysis project Ga0114960, IMG submission 92637) | Freshwater microbial communities from Lake Croche, Canada to study carbon cycling - C_130625_MF_MetaG | ecosystem: Environmental > Aquatic > Freshwater > Lake | place: Lake Croche, Canada...
CACGGTGCGATCGGCCACGTCGTGCCTCCTGCAGATCTGGGTTGCCAACGACACCGATCACCGCCTGGAGACGACGAAACTGGCCACGATCATCCAGATCGCCAAGCCACTCCTGAAGTCGGACGACCTGCCCGTGGAGGTCGAGTATGAGTCGGGAACGATCTCGCAGTATCCCCTGGGGGGAGCCGAGATCACGCCCTCCGGCATCCTGTTCGATCTGGGAACGAAGCACACCGCCTGCCTCGCCCCCGAGAAGTGCGGCGTGGATGGCACCGGCTGCTGCTGACGCAAACACTCGTCATCGCGGAGCAGGCCGAGCAGGCTCACGTGCCACAGAAGGTGCGATAGGGCCCACATCCCGATGGCGGCCCGCTCCGGTACGGCTCGTTCGCTGCCGTCGCGACATACGGATCGCGGAGCACGGCCAGGAGTCGCTCGAGCACCGTGAGATCACCTGCCGCCGCGGCGGCGAGGGCTTCCTCCACCCGGTGGTTCCTGGGGATGACGACGGGGTTGGATCGCCGCAGCACCGCGACGGCCCCTGCCCGGCCACAGGGCTCCCTGGTCAGTCGGGCCAGCCATCGACCACACCACTCGTGAAAGGCTGCGTCGGCCCCGTCACCCACGGGCGTCGTTCCCGCCTCGGCGATCGCCGCGAGCCCGGCGAAGGTGGTCGTGAAGTCTCCTCCGGTCGCGGCCAGAAGTCCGAGCAGATCGCCAAACAGCTGACGATCGCCCTCTTCCTCCACAGTGAGGCCGAGTTTCACCCGCGCGCCGGCGAGATAATGCCGCTCGTACCGCGTGGAAAACGTCTCCAACACGCCCCGCACTGCCGCGATCGCCGTCTCCTCGTCGCCCCGCACGACCGCCAGCAGGGTCTCGGCGAATCTCACCAGGTTCCAGTAGGCAATCGACGGCTGGTTGCCGTAGGCGTAGCGCCCCTGCTGGTCGATCGAACTGAACACGGCGCCGGGGTCGTAGGCATCGAGAAACGCACAAGGACCGTAGTCGATCGTCTCCCCCGATACGGCCATGTTGTCGGTATTCATCACGCCGTGCACGAAGCCCACGTGCATCCACTTCGCCACGAGCGACGCCTGCTGCTCGATAACGTGGTCGAGAAACGCCACGGCCCCATCATCGGCTGACTTCACCTCCGGCGCATGCCGACTGATGGCGTGATCGAGCAGCGCCGGAAGCAGCCCAGGCTCGCCGACGGCGGCCGCATACTGAAACGTGCCCACGCGGATATGGCTCGCCGCCACGCGGGTGAGCACTGCCCCGGGCAGCGGCGTCTCCCGCCTGACCCATTCACCCGTGGAGGCCACTGCGAGACTCCGCGTAGTCGGGATCCCGAGCGCATGCATCGCCTCGCTGATGATGTATTCCCGCAGCATCGGGCCCTCCGCGGCGCGGCCATCGCCGCCGCGCGAATATCGCGTCCGGCCCCCGCCCTTGAGCTGCAGATCGACGCGACGACCGTCCGGCGTGAGATGCTCGCCGAGGAGGATCGCCCGGCCGTCACCGAGGTTCGTGAAGTGGCCGAACTGATGGCCGGCATAGGCCTGGGCGATCGGCTCGGCTCCGGACGGAAGCTCGTTGCCGACAAACACGGCTGCGCCTGCGGCCTGCAGGATGCCGGCATCGAACCCAAGATCTGCCGCCAGCCGCTCGTTGAACGCGAGCAGCGCGGGCCTTTGAACGGGCACGGGCAGGGTCCGATCGAACAGCAACTCCGGCAGCCGGGTATACGAGTTGTCGAACCGCCAACCGGCATCGCTGATCAGAGGCATGATGGGAGCCGAGTGCATCCAGGAGAACAGCCGGTGAACGAGACGTTTTCATCGTAGACGATCGTCAACCCGCCGGCGGCTGAGGCCACGCGGAAACGGCGTCCATGGTTGCCGCACCGCGAACCCGCGAAGTCACGTCTGGCCCGAGAAAAAGTACGTTCTGTGGCGATCCCGCGACCCATCTCCCGCCAGACGCGTACGGATAGGCGGGTGTCGCCCGAGAACCGCATTCGCCGATTCGTGGCGACCCACAACGCCTCGTCTTACGATGGACCTTTGGGGTCAAGGAGGTGCGACATGAACGCGCGGCAGTTCCTTCTCTCGCTCGCCAACCCGCTGTCGACCCGGCAGCTGCACCGCAGCCATCGGCGGCGGATCTCGAAGATCCTCCACCGTGCGACCGGCGGATTCGCCTCGGAGTCGCTCGAAGCCCGGGCGATGTTTTCCATGAGCGTGCCCGGCGCAACCGATGCGCCAACGCTCAACGGCGTCAGTGAGCCACCGATGGCCATGGCAATGGCCACCACGCCGCGGACCTTCACGATCACCTGGTCGTGGAACCAAAACCTCACGATCCCCGACTTCAATCCCGCAGCCGACATCCTCGCACTCGACTGGTTCACCGGCAGCGAACTGCGGCTCGCTGATGAGACGGGCAGCGCGGTCCTGCGCATTCCGAGCATGCAGCAGTCCTACCGCCTCGAGGGCGTGCCGCTGGCACAGCTCACTACGGCGAACTTCACCTGCAAGGATTCCTCGGCAGCCAGCTATATCGCCGGCGTGCTCGCCAACGCATCATCGCCGACACCGTCGCCGTCGCCGACTCCCACACCGACGCCGACGCCAACGCCGACCCCCACTCCCACTCCCACGCTTCCACCCGGTGGGCTCAACTCGGGCAACGCCGGCGACCAGAAGTGGGGCGAGGCCTATTTCGCCCCGTATGTGGACATGGGCATGTGGCCCGTGCCGAACCTGATGGAGATCGCCAGCACGAGGGGCGTGTCGCTCGTCACGCTCGGCTTCATCCAGGCCACTCCGGATGGCGCACCGGCCTGGGCGGGCATCTCTGCCCTTGCGCCCAACTCCTCCAACGAGCAGGCCGTCGCGATCAACCAGTCGATCAGGTCGTTCCAGGCCGCCGGCGGTGACGTGATGATCTCGCTCGGCGGGGCGGCGGGCACGAGCCTCGCCCAGTGGTATGCAACGCACGGCCGCACTGCGGCCGACCTGGCGCAGGCCTACGCTGGCATCGTTGACACCTACTCGCTCAACCGCATCGATTTCGATATCGAGGGAGCGGCGGTGGCCGATCCCGCCGCAATCACGCTCGGCAGCGACGCCTTGAAGATCCTCCAGCAGGCTCGGCCCGGCCTGGAGGTCTGGTACACGCTCCCCGTCCTGCCGGATGGTCTTACTGCCGATGGCCTGAACGTGGTGCGGGCCGCCCTCCGAGCCGGCGTGTCGCTCGACGGCGTCAATGTGATGGCCATGGATTACGGGGAGTCGGCCGCACCCACGACGGGTGCAAACGCCAAGTCGATGGGTGACTATGCGGTGTTCGCCGCCACCAGCACCCACGCGGAGCTCACGACGCTGTTCGCGGAGTTCGGCCAGGGGTTCGGCTGGAACCAACTGGGCGTGACCCCGATGATCGGGGTCAACGATGTGCTCTCGGAGGTGTTCACGCTCGCCGACGCACAGACGCTCGAGGATTTCGCCCGCCAGAAAGGGCTGGGCATGATCGCCATGTGGTCAGTAGCCCGCGATAACCCCGGCACGCTCGGGCAGGCGACCGCCACCGCGTCGGGGCTGAGCGCACCGGCAGGCAGTTTCAGTGGCGTGTTTGCCGACTACGGCACGAGCAACGCGATCACTCCAAAGATCCCGACGCCGACACCAACGCCGACACCAACGCCCACGCCGACTCCCAAGCCGAATCCTGCTGCCCGGGTCGGCGACACCAACGTCGATTGGAGAGTCGATGTCCTCGACGTCGCCAACATCCTGAGCAGTGGCAAGTTCGACACCGGCCAGCCGGCGGCATGGAGCGAGGGCGACTTCAACGGCGACGGGGTCGTCGACATCCTCGACATGACTGACTTCCTCACCACGGGCCTCTTCGACACTGGCGACTACGGCCAGCCCACGACCGGTACCAACCAGACGATCGCGACCACCGACAAGGTGCTCACCGCCTACTTCCCCGAGTGGGGCATCTACGGTCGCAACTTCCAGGTCGCCGACGTACCCGCCGACAAGATCAACCGCCTCATCTACTCGTTCCTCGATCTCAAGAGCAACGGCGAGGTGGCGCTGTACGACAGCTTCGCGGCCGTGGAGAAGCGGTTTGCGGCGAGTGAATCGGTCTCGGGCGATGCCGACCTCTGGTATTACCCGCCGGGCGACCCCCGCGCCACGCAAACGGTGTGGGGCAACTTCAACCAACTCGCCCAGCTCAAGGAGAAGTATCCACACCTCAAGGTCAACATCGCAGTGGGCGGCTGGACGCTTTCCGGCAACTTCAGCAGCGTCTGCTCCACGGCGACGGGCCGCGAGACCTTCGCCACCTCGCTCGCCCGGTTCCTCGACACCTATCGCATGTTTGACGGCATCGACTTCGACTGGGAATACCCGGGGGGCGGCGGCCTGGGGGGCAACTCCGTGAGCCCCAACGACGGGGCCAACTACGCGTCACTCCTGCAACTCGTGCGGACAAAGTTCGACGCCCTCGGCCAGCAGCTTGGGCGGCGGTACGAAATCTCGGTCGCGTCACCTGCCGGTATCGACAAGATCGCCACCTTCAATCTCGCGGGCCTCGCGCCCTCCGTGGATCACTTCAACCTGATGGCCTACGACTTCCACGGCACGTGGGAGTACACGACGGGCCATCAGTCGGCCTTCACGGGCGATTCAGCGGGCTACGATGTCAAGACGGCGGTGGGCGCCTACCTGGCGGCTGGCGTGAACCCGAAGCAGGTTGTGCTCGGCGCGCCGCTCTACACACGGGGCTGGAGCGGCGTGGCCGATGGCGGCGACGGCGGTTACCGGGAGACTGCCTCGGGCAAGGCTCCGGGCACGTTCGAAGCCGGCGTCTACGACTACAAGGACCTCCTCCGCCAAGTGCAGGATCCCGCGAGCGGCTGGAAGCTCTACTGGGACGACACCGCTCAGGCCGCCTACGTCTACAACGCCACGCAGCGGCTCTTCAGCTCGTTCGAGACCCCCACCTCGATCGCCCAGAAGTCGCAGTGGGCCGAGGATCTCGGACTCGGTGGGATGATGTTCTGGGACATCACCAACGACGCCATCGATTCGCCGGAGAGCCTGGTCACCGCGGCCTACTCATCGTGGGTGCTTGGCGACGACTTCGCCACGATCCGCGGCCGCTCGACACTCTCTCACGAGCAGGTGGTCGGGGGCGACGGGGTGATCGCCACCCTGCCACCGGTGGCGTAGCGGCCTCCGGACAGATCCGGGGAGCCGGCACTACCATATGGCACAGTGGCGAGATTCGCTCGCCATCAACCGGCCATGTGAACTGGATCTCGATGCACATCGTCCGCATCGCTCCGCTGATTCTTTTGATTGCGGGGGCCGCGAACGCCTTCACGAACGAATCTCGTGGAGACACCCTCAAGGCCGACGCACTCCTCGACGCGTCGCGGGTGGTGCCGGTTGTGATCGAACTGCCTGCCGATGACTGGGAGGCACTCCGCCGCGACGCCCGCAGCCCCGCCGGCCTGTTCACCGCCAACCCGCCCAAGAAGTTCACCTGGCACAGGGGTCACGCCACCGTCGATGGCGTCGCGATCGTCGATGCCGGTATCCGCAAGAAGGGTTTTTTCGGGTCGCTGGATTCCGCCAGGCCCTCGCTGATCATCGACTTCAACCGGTTTGTGCCGCAGGAGCCTGTTGAGGGCCTCGGCAGGCTCACGCTCAACAACAACAAGCAGGACGCCTCATGCGTGGGGCAGTTTCTGGCCTACCGGCTGTTCCATGCGGCGGGAGTGCCTGCGCCCCGTGTTGGCTTTGCCGCCGTCACCGTGAACGGGGAGTTGCTCGGGGTTTACACAAACGTCGAGTCGATCAAGAGGCCGTTTCTGGCGCGGGTGTTCGGCACGGATGACGGCGGGCTCTATGAGGGAACGGTCGCCGACGTCGTCCCCGACTCGCTCTCGAAACTCGAGGTCGAAACGCACGACCACTTTCGCCCACGGCTCGAGGAACTCGCGCAACTGCTTGCCGCCGATGCGCCGCTCGATCTTGCCAGGGTGGAGGAACTCGTTGATGTCGACGAGTTCCTCTCGTTCCAGGCCGTCGAGGCCCTGATCGGTATGTGGGACGGCTACACCTCGAACCAGAACAATTTCTTTGTGCACCTCCCGGCGGATGACGGCCGGATCACCTTCATCCCCTGGGGGGCCGACTCGGCCTTCACCGCGGTGCCCGCCATGCTCACCGGTTTCGGTCGTGAACCTCCGCCGGCAGTCTATGCCCAGGCCGCCCTCGCCAACCGGCTCGCCTTCGCCCCCGGCATGATCGACCGCTACCGCCGCCGACTGGAGGAGATCCTCGACAGCGTCTGGCAGGAGGACGACCTCCTCGCCGAGGTCGACCGCCTGGAGACGCTGCTCGCGCCGCATCTCGCCCCAGCACAGTCGGGCGCAACCACGTCGCTCGATACGGTCCGTACCTTCATCCGGCGACGGCGCGACGAGATCAAAACGGCCCTCGCGGCATGGCCACCAGAGCTACCCGGTGCGTTCCGCCCGCCGATGACGACCAAGCACGTCGGCAGCGTGAGTGGCACGTTCGCCGCCGTGCAGCGTGCGGCGGCGGACGGCGAGCCGTCGCCAGGAGAGATCGCGATCTCACTGACGCTCGGTGACAAGCCCGTCGACTATGCGCCAGCGGGCGTGTCTGCCTATCCACTGCCAATGCCGGGGCCTTGGGGAAAGCCAGCGTCGCCGGCCGACGCGCCGCTGGGCGTAACGGTCTCCGGAACGCGCATCGACGGCACGCCGATGACGCTGACATTCATGCTTGATCGTCGCCTCGTCCGCGAGTCGGCCGGTGGCTTTGCGGCGGGCGGCATGCTCACGGAGGGGCCTGGTTTTTTCGGCTCCGGGCCGATGCGAATCGTGGGGGGCACGGTGGCCCTCGGCGACCGCGGGCTCGACCCGGGCACGAGGCTCTCGGGCACCTTCACATTCGGGATCGACGAAACCTCCGGTGGCTTCGGCAACCCCGCTCCAAAACGCCGCCCCGGCATGACGGAGAAATGAACTTCGCGAACGCGAGCCGGCGGCGGCGAACCCACAGGCTGTTCTCGCCATCGACCACCCCGCGCGCTTTACGGCGTCGCGGTTGGACGAGCCGGGGCCGGGGCGGGATTGAGATCGACCCACACCTCGTCGCCGACGGCGATCCGCTTGAGCGGTTCCGGATCGAACTCAACCGTCAGACCGCCGCTCACGCGATCCCAGACAGCCCGGGTGATCGTGCCCATGCGGGTGGTCGTCTCCCCATCGGTCCGGTAGACCCCGTCGCCGAGCGCTACGTTGGGCCGCACCTTGAGGCCGCCGTCGCGGCCCATGTGGCCAGGCGTGTCACCAAGATAGACCGCGTCGTGGCTCTCGATCACCTCGAAGAAAAACTTCGTCCCGTGCGGCGCAAGGGCCAGCCGCGACTGGCCGTCTTCAGCCCAGGAGACACTCGGCACAGTCGTCGCACTCAGGGTGAGGAAAGCCGCGATGGCCACGGCTGCGCGGGAAAATGTCATGCTCACGCCTCCTAAACTCAGAATGGCACCGCCCGGCCGACGACGGTGCCGGCGGGGGTGCATGACGGTAGTGTATGGAATCATCCTCTCTCCGGAGATACCGCATGACCTCACACCCAACCGACGACATGGCGAGCCTGGCGGCCAGGCTTGAATCAACAAACGCCGACGAACGAGTTGCGGCGGCGGAGAAGCTCTGCCAGACGGGCGAGTCGGCCGCGACTGCGGCGATCCCGCTCGTGCGGGCCTGCGGAGACGCCGACGAACGGGTTCGCGAATGGGCTGTGGCGGCGCTCGAAGATCTGGGGCCGCCGCCGGCGGATGTGATTGCCACGCTGGCGACCCTCGCGACGGGGAGCGTGCCGCTCGTGGCCTATTGGGCGGTCACGCTCCTCGGGCGGGCTGGGCAGGCTGCGGCAAGCACGGCAGGCGTGCTGGCCGACTGCCTCGCATCGGGCGACGCCGCGGTGGCCCAGCGAGCCGCCTGGGCCCTCGGCAAACTCGGCCCCGCCGCCGCAGTCGCACACGAGCGGCTCCACGCAGCCGCCCAGTCGGCCGACCCGCGACTGGCGAGCCTTGCATCCGAGGCTTTGGCGACGATCGGCGGGGCGTGAGAAGACGTGCCGCGGCAGTGCCACGTGGGGCATGAGGCCGTGCCGGCGTGGCCGATAGGAAAGATGTGGCACCCGCACATCCCCTTCCGCCGGCAGGATCGCGTCTCTCGACGCCCGTATTCCGCGTGGTGCTCATCGCCGCGATGGCCCTCGTCGCCGCGACGGGGCAAGGCCAGCAGCCCGCCATGCCCGTTTCCAAGCCCTGGGACGCGGTGCTGATCTGCAGTTTCAACATCCAGGTCTTCGGCGAGGCGAAGATGGCCAAACGCGAAGTCGTCGAGGTGCTCGCCCGCGTCGCGCGGAAGTTCGACATCGTTGCCATCCAGGAGGTGCGGGCGAAGTCCGACGAGGTGGTCCCGTCGTTCGTCCGGGCGGTGAATGCCGACGGCAGCCAATACCACTACGTCATCGGTCCACGAGAGGGCCGCACGGTGAGCAAGGAGCAATACACGTTCGTCTATGACACGCGGCGGATCGAAGTCGATGCCTCGTCGCTCGGCGTGGTGCCCAATCCCTCGAATGCGCTCCACCGGCCGCCGATGCACGTCCGCTTCCGGACGCGGATCCAGCCCGCAGAGATGGCGTTTACGTTCTGGCTCGTCGACATTCACACCGATCCCGATGAGGTGCCGTCAGAGCTCCAGGCGCTTTCCACCGTCTTCCAGCAAATGCAGGCGTTGCGGCCCGACGAGGACGACGTGATCGTGCTGGGTGACCTCAATGCCGGCCCGCCTCAGTTCACCGCCTTCAAGCGAATCCCGGGCATCGGCTGGGCGGTGTCGGGCACGACAACCAACACGCGGCGGTCGAAGACCTACGACAACCTGATCTTCTCGCAGCCGCAAACCAGCGAATATCTCGGCACGTGGGGCGTGTTCGACCTGCAGAACGCCTTCGGCCTGCCGCTCGACAAGGCCCTCGAAGTGTCGGACCACAACCCGGTGTGGGCCGCCTTCTATCCGGCGGAGCACCGCGGCCAGTCGGCCGGCTTCATGGCCGCGCAGCCGGCCACGGTACGATGACGCTTCCCTCCGCCGAAAAGCCCCCGTTACGATAGGGCGCATGCACTCCGCTCTGCCGACCACGCCGACCGTCGATTTTCTTGGGATCGGCGTCCAGAAGGCGGGCACGACCTGGCTCTACCATCAGCTCGCACGACATCCACAGGTCGCCTTCCCCCGCGGCAAGGAGGTGCACTACTGGAACGCGGCCTCCGCCCCAGACGCTGACGAGTGGGCCGCCATGCTCGAGCCCCCCTCTCGTCGCTCACGGAGCGGCCGGCCAATCAAGACCGGCGAGATCACGCCCGCCTATGCCACGCTCCCCGTCGAGAAGATCAAGGCGATCCACCGCCGCTGCCCCGGCATCCGGCTATTCATCAGCCTCCGCAACCCACTCGAACGAGCCTGGTCGGCGGCGCTGATGGGCCTCGCCCGCGCCCAGATGCTCGTTCCTGAAGCGAGCGACCAGTGGTTTCTCGACCATTTTCGTTCGGCTGCCTCGCGGGCCCGGGGCGACTATCTCGGCTGCCTCGACCGCTGGTGGTCGGTGTTCCCCCGCGACCAACTGCTCATCCTCTTTCAGGATGACATCGCATCGCGTCCGTCGACGGTGCTCGACACGCTGGCCGCCCACGTGGGCATCGATGCCATGGAATTCGCGGCCCTCCCGGAAACAGCGATCGGCGAGGTGGTTGTGCCCGGTCTTGGCGACGGCGTCGTGTCGGCCATGCCGCCGCCGCTGCGGCCGTCGCTGCTCCAGCCGCTTCTTGACCTCTACGGCCGCGACATCGTGGAGCTCGAACGGCTCACTGGCCGCGACCTCTCGGCCTGGCGCGAGTTGCCGTCCACAGCTCGACACACCGGACAGAGAACGACCAGCGACGGCGGCGCCACGCGGGCTGCCGACGCCGAGGGCTGAGGCACGGTCTGGCAACTGTCACGCGCAGCGGCATCCCCCATGAACCCCACGCTCGTTCGCGCTTTTCGCCTCCGCTGCCCCCAGTGCGGCGAGGGGCGGCTGTTTCGCGGACTCTTCCA
>Ga0114960_10004663_pt1 | contig 10231 bp, 7 predicted proteins | sample C_130625_MF_Meta_FD_92637 | JGI IMG/M metagenome (GOLD analysis project Ga0114960, IMG submission 92637) | Freshwater microbial communities from Lake Croche, Canada to study carbon cycling - C_130625_MF_MetaG | ecosystem: Environmental > Aquatic > Freshwater > Lake | place: Lake Croche, Canada...
CCACCGGTATCTACACCGATTTCTCGCAGAACTGCAATCGATGCGTTACGCATGATTTGATACTCTTTATCGGTCAGAGTCTGTGCAGGAGCCACTGTAATAGAGTCCCCGGTATGAACACCCATGGGATCTAAGTTTTCGATAGAGCAGACAATGATGCAGTTGTCATTGCGATCGCGCACGACCTCCATCTCAAATTCTTTCCAACCTAAGAGAGATTCTTCAATGAGTAGTTCACGGGTTGGAGATAAATCGAGGCCCCGTTTACAAATTTCTTCAAATTCTTCACGGTTGTATGCAATGCCACCACCTGAGCCACCCATGGTGAATGAAGGCCGAATCACTACTGGGAAACCAGCGCTACCTGTCTGTAGCTGAATTTGCTGCTGAACTTCAAGTGCTTCATCTAATGAATGCGCAATGCCTGATTTTGCTGAGCCCAGACCAATTTTGGTCATCGCCTCTTTAAACTTCTGCCGATCCTCTGCTTTATCTATCGCTTCAGGTGAAGCACCAATCAGTTCGCAACCATATTTTTCTAATACGCCGTGACGATGCAGATCAAGTGCGCAGTTCAAGGCAGTTTGACCACCCATGGTTGGCAAAATCGCATCAGGTTTCTCAGTCGCAATAATGCGCTCTACCACTTCCCAGGTAATCGGCTCAATGTAAGTCACATCTGCCATTTCTGGATCTGTCATGATGGTTGCAGGATTGCTGTTGACCAGAATGACTTTATAGCCTTCATCACGCAATGCTTTGCAAGCCTGCGCACCTGAATAATCAAACTCACAAGCTTGACCAATCACAATAGGGCCTGCACCAATAATCAGAATGCTCTGAATGTCGCTACGCTTAGGCATTATTTGCCCTCCTTCTTGCTACTAGCATTCATGAGCTCCACAAAACGATCAAATAAATAGGCAATGTCATGAGGCCCAGGTGATGCTTCAGGGTGCCCCTGAAAGCACAATGCCGGCTTGTCTTTCCAGGCCAAACCTTGCAACGAGCCATCAAATAAGGAAACGTGAGTGACGCGGATGTTATCTGGCAGTGTGTTGGCATCGACCGCAAAACCATGATTCTGAGATGTAATCGCCACCCGACCAGTATCTAAATCTTTCACAGGATGATTGGCACCATGATGACCAAACTTCATCTTTAAAGTTTTAGCACCAGCAGCTAGACCCATGATCTGGTGCCCCAAACAAATACCAAATGTTGGTACGCCCTTTTCAATAATCTCTTTAGCGGCAGCAATCGCATAATCACAAGGGCCAGGATCGCCAGGCCCATTTGAGAAAAACACCCCGTCAGGGTTCATGGCAAACACTTCAGCTGCGCTAGTTTGCGCAGGGACGACTGTGAGTTCACAACCGCGCTCAGTCAGCATGCGCAAAATATTGCGCTTCACACCGAAGTCGTAAGCAACAACTTTTTTTGTCGGCTTGGTTTTATCTAAAGTCTTATAAGCAGGTTTATCCTCGGGTCCGTGCAGTTCCCACTCGGCCTCACGCCATTCATAAGGGGTTTTGGTAGTAACCACTTTTGCCAGGTCTAAACCAGCCATGCCAGGGAAGGATTTAGCTAACTCCAAAGCCTTTTTACTCAGTACCGCATAGTCCTCACCCAGTTTTCCTGCAACAATCGCGCCCGATTGTGCGCCTAGATCACGTAAGATGCGGGTCAATTTGCGGGTATCGATCCCGGAAATTCCGACAACGCCTGCCTTCTTTAGGTAATCATCTAAGGAACCTTCAGAACGGAAATTAGATACTCGTTTGGGTAAATCTTTAATCACCAGACCGGCAGCATGAATCTGATCAGACTCTGCATCCTGGGCGTTAACGCCAACATTACCTATATGGGGGTAAGTCAAAGTCACAATCTGACGTGAATAACTCGGATCGGTGATGATTTCTTGATAGCCCGTTAAGGCGGTATTGAAAACAACTTCACCGACTGTTTCGCCTGGGGCGCCAATGCTGTAACCGGGAAATAATGTGCCGTCGGCTAGAGCCAACACGGCGGGAGGAAAAGAAGGAAGCAAGGGTGACAAACCATCTCCAGTCCCTGCTCCATCCGACGCTCAAAACCCCCAAAAAGACCAACCCGAGGCTTGTTTATGCGGGAGGTGAGTGTCTTTAAGCGCTAGGGTATTTATTAAGTTTTAACCTTAGGATCATACCATTTTCACCCTTTAAACCCTTAAAAACCCAGCCATATGGGCTCCAGAAGGTGATTTCTACCTACTAGACAGGAATGCGGGGAAACATTTATCTACGCCTAGGCAGCGCTCTGCTCAATGATAGTTTTAATCTGGGTCAGAACTGCTTGATCTTCCATGGTGCTGATATCACCCGGGTCACGCCCCTCTGCAACTGCTTGCAAAGCACGGCGCACAATCTTGCCAGAACGGGTTTTTGGCAATGCTGTAACGACATAAACCCGACCAGGACGAGCAATCGCACCCAACTGACTATCTACTGTCTTCATGCACTCTTTTTCAAGATTCTCTACTTTTGAAGCATCTTTCGGAATGACGAAGGCAATTGCAGCCTGACCTTTGAGTTTATCTTCGATGCCTACTACCGCAACCTCAGAGATATTGGGATGACTAGAGATACTCTCCTCAATCTCCCGCGTTCCAAGACGATGTCCAGCAACGTTAATCACATCATCGGTGCGACCCAAGATAAAGAAGTAACCATCTTTGTCTTTAATGCCCCAGTCAAATGTGGAGTAGATCAACTTGCCAGGAATTGTTTCCCAATAAGTACTAACAAAACGCTTGTCATCACCCCAAATGGTTTGCATACAACCTGGAGGCAATGGACCTTCAATCGCAATCACACCTTTTTGATCTGGACCTAATTCAGCGGACGTTGCATCATCAAGCAACTTCATGTTGTAGCCAAAGGATGGAACACCCGGTGAACCAAACTTATGTGGCATTACTTCTACGCCACGCTGTATGGCCAGAATTGGCCAACCTGTTTCAGTTTGCCAGTAGTTATCAACGATCGGCTTCTTAATGGCATCATGAATCCAACTCGCAGTTGGCTCATCTAGAGGCTCGCCTGCTAAAAACAATGTGCGCAATGATGAAAGATCATATTTAGTCAAAAATGCAGGGTCTTGTTTTTTGAGAACACGTATCGCAGTTGGCGCTGAAAACATCACTGAAACTTTGTACTTCTCGACCAGCTCCCACCAAATGCCAGCATCAGGTCGCAAAGGGGTACCTTCATACATGATGGTAGCCATACCACTAAGCAGTGGTGCATAAATAATGTAACTGTGGCCAACAACCCAACCAATATCCGAGGTACAGAACATGGTGTCACCAGCATTAGCGGTGAAGATATGCTTGATCGAGGCAGCTAAGGCAACAGCATAACCTCCCGTATCACGCTGAACACCTTTAGGTTTACCAGTGGTACCAGAGGTATACAAAATGTATGAAGGATGAGTTGCATCGACCCATTCAATTGGAACAATATCGTTTAAATGTTTTTGACGCTCGCTGGCGTAATCTAAGTCCCGCCCTGGCACTGTAGTGAATTCTATTAAGCCGCGATTCACAATCAAGACTTTTTCTGGCTTGTAACTCGACAAAGTGATTGCTTCGTCTAACAAGGGTTTGTAAGGTACTGCTTTTCCACCCCGAGCACCCGCTTCAGCGGTCACAATCATCTTAGGTTTTGCATCCTCAATCCGTGATGCCAAGCTATGTGATGCGAAACCACCAAACACTACTGAATGAATTGCTCCGATTCGAGCGCAAGCAAGCATAGCAAAACATGCTTCTGCAATCATTGGCATGTAGATCAATACACGATCACCCTTTTGAATCCCATTCGCTTTGTAAATAGCCGCCAGACGATTTACTTCTTCGTAAAGCTCTTGAAAGGTATATACCTTTTCTTGATTAGTCTCAGTGGAGACTGCAACTAAAGCCGTTTGATTTGGGCGCTCTTTTGCATGACGATCTACTGCGTTGTAGCAAATATTAGTAAGGCCACCCTCGAACCATTTTGCAAATGGCGGGTTGTCGTAGTTCAGCACTCTATTAAATGGTTTTTCCCAATGAATGAGTTTGGCCTGCTCACCCCAAAAACCATCTGGGTCTTTTACTGAGCGTTCATGATGTGCTTTATAGGACATAGTCAACCTAATGAAATTTACTGCTATTACGGGTTTTTAGCGCCTCCTGTATTGCTAGAGGCGGCTGAATTACCATTTTTCGCAGATTTTGCAAGTCCTGTCGATGCGGATTTATGCTGAGATGCAGCATTATTTGCAGAAGAATTACCCTTAGATGCTGTCTTGGGAGTGCCGCACTTGGCCTTAGCCCCTTTGGCTGGCTTAGCGCACTTCGGCGAAGATGGTGCTGGCTTTTCCAGGCTCAGGCTTGCGTTTTCTGCCATGGCAGTAGAAACATCACCAGGGCGACGACTGGTTTTCGGTATCAAGACTGTCGACCCTGCTTTGATCCGCATGCCCTTCGGAATGCCATTAACTTGTCTGAGCGCATCAGGGTCTACGCCCAATGTTTTGGCGGCTTGATCGACGCTCTCCGTTTTTGTCACCTGCACCGCTGTCCAAGTAGAAAGTGGTTTGTTGTATTTCTTGAGATTCTCTTGAAAGATTTCTGCATGAGCAAAAGGTAACAAGATCTGCTGATTAGCATTACTCAAAATCACTGGCTTATTAAAAGAAGGATTGAGACTATGAAATTCTTCTGGAGGAATCTCAGCAAGCTTGATCACTAGTGCAACATCAATATCATTATCAACATCCAATGCCACAAAGTATGGATGATTTTCTAATTCGGGTAAAACAATCCCATAAGCCTTTGGATCTAACACAATCTGACGATAGGCCATGAGCTTAGGAACGTAATTGCGCGTTTCACGAGGCATGGTGAGACTCTCATAATCTGTTGGCAATCCAGCAGCAAGATTACGCTTCTGTGCTTTGGATATATTGCCTGCACCCCAGTTATAAGCAGCTAGCGCAAGTTCCCAACTCCCAAATTGCGTATTCAAACGCTGTAAATAATCTAAAGCAGCATCGGTGGATTGCACAACATCACGGCGCTCATCGCGAAACACGTTTTGCGTTAATCGGAAATCTTTTCCAGTTGCCGGCATGAACTGCCACAAACCGACTGCCTTCGCACTTGATTTAGCATTGGTAACGAAAGCACTCTCCACAAAAGGGAGCAGTGCAATTTCAGTTGGCATATTGCGCGCATTGACTTCTTGCACGATGTAAAACAAATAACGTGAAGAGCGAGACATCGATCGCTGTACATACTCCGGGCGTGAGCTTAGCCATCTGACTTGCTCTATCTCAAGCGGGGTATTCATGGGCTCCATCTGATACCCATCCCGAATCCGAATCCACAAATTATCAGAAGGCGCATAGACCTTACTAACAGATTGCTTCTGCAAATTAACGCGCGCTGCTTTAGAAGATTTTGGATTAGCCTTAGTTGGGGTGTCTGAGGACCAATCGCCAGTACTAGCGCAGCCCGAAAGAAATGCAGCTAACAATATCGCCGCAGCAAGCAAACGCATCAGAACTGATCTTTCCAAGCCCTAATCACCGCCAATACATGGGCAGGCGTTGGTAGATCTGCTTGACCAGACACCTCTTTAGCCATTGTGATCACATCTTCCTGATCAGAACGCATAAAGGGGTTGACCTGCAATTCTTGACCAATAGTGGTAGGCAAGGTCGGTAAGTTTTGCGCTCTTAAGGCTTGCGCTTTATCTGCCCACGAGAGCAAATTGGGATTGTTTGGTTCTACCGCCAACGCAAAGCGAATGTTCGATAAGGTGTATTCGTGGGTGCAGTAGACCAAAGTATTTTTGGGTAATGCAGCGAACTTTGCCAAAGACTGTGTCATTTGGGTTGGCGTACCCTCGAATAATCGGCCACAACCTGAAGCAAATAAGGTATCGCCACAAAACAGAATAGGCTCAAGCACGTTCGCTTGCGTATTCGCAAAATAGGCTATGTGACTTAAGGTATGACCCGGAACTTCAAAAACCTTCAGGCTGATGCGCGGTATGGCAATTTCAACCTGATCGTTTTCCATGACAACTTCAGTGCGCCCTGGTATATCGTTCCCTGCTGGCCCATATACCGGGAGTGTGTTGCCAAAACGGTGTAATAAGTTCAGAACCCCGCCGGTGTGGTCCGCATGATGGTGGGTAATCAAGATTCCAGTGAGGGTTAGGCTATTTTGCAAAAGATAGTCCTCTACCGGGGCGAAATCCCCAGGATCGACCACCAAAGCCGACTTTCCATCATGGATGCACCAGATGTAATTGTCATCAAAGGCTGGGATGGGCCAAACTTGCAATAAAGTATTCTTATCCATAGACCGATGATACCAACCCCACCTATTCCCTCGCAGATGCCTGCACCCCCATGGAGTTCATGGGAGAAATGGCTGCAATCCCCACCAGGACGCTATGTACTGGGCTGGGAGCAACAGTGCTGCGACCAAATTGTGGCTGATGTCTTTGGCTTTCATGCGGTCCAAATTGGCATGCCCCAAATCAACACATTGAGTGAAAATCGCATGCCCCTGCAGGCGCTTTTGATGGACTCCAATGACAGTCATGAATATGCTGCACGTTTTCAGTGGCATCTCATTGAGGGCAACTATGCAGAATTGCCCTTTGCAAGCGAGAGTTTGGATTTAGTGGTTCTGCCTCATGTTCTCGAGTTTGCTGCAGATCCCCATCAAATCTTGCGTGAGGTTGACCGTGTCTTGCGACCCGAAGGTCGCTTGATTATTTCTGGGTTCAATCCCGCAAGCCTATGGGGTGCGAAACAGTATTTAAGTAGATTAATAGGCAGCCCCTATCTTCCGCGTGATGGGCAATTTATTAGCCTGATTCGTGTAAAAGATTGGCTACAGCTACTGAACTTCTCTTTAGATCGCGGCCACTTTGGTTGCTACAAACTCCCGCTGCAAGGCCAATCAGCTATGGCTCGAATGGATTTTTTAGAATCCATGGGCAATCGTTGGTGGCCAATCTTTGGGGCAGTCTTTCTGGTATCAGCCATTAAGCGTCAGCAAGGTATGCGTTTGATTGGACAAGTTGCACCAGTCCGCATTCCTGCTATTCAGCAGCTCAGTCCTGCAACAGAGCGCAATCAACTTAAAGAAGTTCAAGACACGATTAATTAATGCATGCCACACACTAAATCAGCACCCCATCTACCGCACATCATCATCTACACCGATGGAGCCTGCAAAGGCAATCCTGGCCCAGGTGGTTGGGGCGCGGTATTGCGCTCTGGCGGCCATGAGAAACATATTCATGGTGGCGAACAACTCACTACCAACAACCGGATGGAAATCAGTGCCGTCATTTTTGCCCTACGCGCTCTGAAGCAACGCAGTTCAGTAGAACTATGGACAGATTCCCAATATGTCCAAAAAGGCGTTACAGAATGGCTTGAGGGCTGGAAAAAACGGGGCTGGAAAACAGCCAGTAAAGCGCCTGTCAAAAACGCAGATTTATGGCAAGAACTCGATGCCCTGTTACCAGACCACGATATTTCTTGGCATTGGGTCAGAGGTCATAACGGTCACCCAGGCAATGAGCTTGCTGATCAGTTAGCAAACAAGGGTGTAGAAGAATTTTTACCCTAGCGCCAAGAACAAGCCCCAACAGCACGATTTTGATGGTCTTGTGAGAGAATGGGCAGGATCAAAAAAGCCCCAAAACAGCACTAGAACCCATAAAAAACCAGAAAACGAGACTGTGTCAAAAATAGAAACTTCTCTCGACCAATTGTTTGCCAAATTGGTACAACTCAAAAATGTTGCTAAAGCGCGTCTTTGCACTTTATGGCAGAAATATTCGCCGCAACTCGAAAGACTAAAAAGTTGGCTAAAGACGATTGATTACGCAACAGTCAAAGCTTTGGTCATTCAATTTAAATGGCGCATTTTGCTGGTCTTAATCGTCTTATACGCTGGCTCCAAAACCTACGACTACTTCTTCCCCGCATCCGATAGAGCGGGTGGTCCAGTTACTATCACCTCCGTTGTAGTGGAGAAGAAAGAAATTCCGCTCATTATTGAAGCTACTGGCACCATCGTCTCTGCAGGCATTGTCGACATTCGTCCTATGGTAACGAATACCGTGGCAAAAATTGAAGTTCAAGATGGGCAAGAAGTGAAAGCTGGCGATCTTCTCTTCATACTCGATGATCGTAATGACAAAGCCAATTATGAGAAGCTCAAAGCCTTAGCTGATGATGCCCAGAAGCAATATTTGCGTGCTAAAGAATTGGTTGCGAAAAACTTTATTTCTAAAGCAGGTCTCGAAACTTCTTTAGCGAATGCTAAATCTGCTCAGGCTGCAGCGCGTGCTGCAGAGGTACAGCTCTCCTTTGATTACATCCGCTCTCCCATTGACGGACGTGCCGGCATTGTGAATGTATTTCCAGGATCGCTAGTACAAGCAAGCAATGTCGTCTCAACCGCAACCAGCTCTACGACGACATCGAGTGTTGGGTCTATGGTCACTATTACTCAGCTTAATCCGATCAATGTTCAGTTCGTGATTCCAGAAAAAGATATTCCGATCATGCTTGAGAACCAATTTGATGGCAGCGCCATGTTGGTTAATGTCACCGTGGGTGAGAGCGGCAAGAGAAGCTATGAAGGAAAAGTGATCGTGATCGATAACCAAGTCGATCCGTCGATTGCTGCGGTACGTGTCAAAGCGCAAATTCCGAACGATGACAAAACATTGCTCCCGGGTGAATTTGCCCGCGTTTCACTGGTCGCCAATACCTTAAAAGATGCACTATCTGTGCCATCGCAAGCTGTGGTAATCAATCCTCGCGGCAAACTGGTATATGTTGTCGATAAAGATGGCAAGGCTGCGTCTAAACCGATTAAGGTTGTCTATGAATACCAGGGTTCCTCTGTCATCACCGGCGTTGAAGCAGGCGATCGAGTAGTTGTTGAAGGGAAGCAGAACTTGCGTCCTGGCAGCAAAGTTCGGGAGGCTAAAACCAATACTCCTGCAACCCCTAGCGCTACCGATAAAAAATGACACTCTCCGAGTTATGTATTCGGCGCCCCGTAATGACGGTGCTACTTTCAGTAGCCACTGTAATTGCTGGGGCTGTTGCCTATGTCAAGATACCAGTAGCAGCACTTCCTAGCTTTAATACGCCAGTTATTTCTGTTAGCGCATCCTTGCCAGGTGCCTCCCCAGAAAACATGGCCTCAGCTGTTGCCTTGCCATTGGAGAAAGAGTTCTCTACCATCGATGGCATCTCTGTCATCAGCTCTACTAATTCCCTGGGTAGTACCAGCATTACCCTTGAGTTCAATACCGATCGCGATATTGATAAAGCCGCTGTAGATGTTCAAGCAGCACTCTTGCGTGCGCAAAAGCGTTTGCCAATTGAGATGACAGCACCACCCTCTTATCGCAAGATTAATCCTGCAGATACTCCAGTCTTAGTTGTGCGCATGAGCTCTCCCTCAATTAGTCTTTCTGAAATCAACCAGTACGCAGAAAACCTTGTCTCCCCAAATCTATCGACCATTAGCGGAGTTGCCCAGGTATTGGTTTACGGAGCAAAACGCTACGCAGTCCGAGTACAAGTTCATCCTGATGCTCTAGCGAATCGTAATTTGACGATTGACGACATTGCTGTTGCAGTGAATAAGGCAAACTCTAATAGCCCAGTTGGGTTATTGGATGGTCCCCGTCAGTCCATCACGATTTATGCCAATCCCCAATTAGTACAAGCCCAAGAGTTTGCCAATCTCATCGTGAGTCAAAAAAATGGCTTACCGATCTATCTCAAAGATGTAGCAGAGGTCATTGAGTCTTATGAGGATGTCAAAACCTTAGCTAGCTCAAAGGGTGAACGTTCGATTGCTGTGGCAATCTTGCGCCAACCAGGAGCCAACACTGTCGAGGTCGTCAAAGCAGTGAAGGAATTACTGCCTCAACTACAAAAGCAAATGCCTGAATCGATCGTGCTTACCTTATTGAATGATCGCTCACTCTCGATTATTGAAGCTATTCATGACGTGAACATCACACTTGGACTGACCGTGCTCTTAGTAGTCTTGGTGATCTTTTTATTCTTAAAGCATATTTCAGCAACGATCATTCCATCCATTAGCTTACCAATCTCACTGATTGGCGCATTCTTTCTACTCTACTTC